>Ga0209541_10004991_pt1 | contig 23293 bp, 24 predicted proteins | sample RifCSPlowO2_01_FD_184027 | JGI IMG/M metagenome (GOLD analysis project Ga0209541, IMG submission 184027) | Groundwater microbial communities from Rifle, Colorado - Rifle CSP2_plank lowO2_0.1 (SPAdes) (version 2) | ecosystem: Environmental > Aquatic > Deep subsurface > Groundwater | place... | reverse complement strand
CAAAGCCAAGATGACGGCGGGAACGGCAATTTTTCTCGCCATTTTAAATTTTTTGGAAACCGTGTATAAAATTATAAAAATCAAAGCAACGGCGGCGATTGCCAAAATGAAAAAACCAAGGCTTTGCAGAAGAGAATATTTTATCATCAACAAGATTTCGTACATTTTTTTAATAAAAACGCCTTAATTGTTAATTTTTCTAGCCCATCATTCCGGAAAATTTTTGGGCGATATTTGTTTGCATTTTGCTTACGGCGTCGTTGAAGCAGTATTTCAAATTTTTCGCCAGATCGCCGTTCATCGCTTCAGGAGAGATAAAAATATCTTCCACGGTAAAATTGCCGTTGATTTTCACCTTTACGCCGTTTCTTTCCGCCTCCGTCGTTTCCCCCGCGATGGCGTTTTTCATTTTCCTCAATTCATTTAGCTGTTTAAGTTTGTCGAACATGGATATAGTATAAGAGATTGTCTTTTTTTATCAATCTTATAATATAAAGGATATGAGCAAAGAAACAAAAATAAAAGAGAAAAAAGTAAAATCCGACGCAATTGATTTGATATCGGAAGTAAGAAAGGGTTTTAAACTTGCAAATGACAGATATGACAAATTGTCGTCTGAAATGAAGAGTGGTTTTAAGTTGGTTGATGAAAAGATTGGTAAGTTATCCTTTCAAGTTGATGAAAAGATTGGTAATCTGTCATCCCAAATTGATAAAAAGATCGCTAATTTACTAGTCCAAGTTGATGAAAAGATTGATGATTTGGCAAGGGCGACAAAAAAAGGATTTGACGGAACGGCGAGAAAAGAGGATGTGGAATATTTAAATCAAAGATTTAATGAAGCGGATAGCCGTTTGGATAGTATTGATGATCGCCTTGACGGGATAGAAACTTCTTTGATTGGCAATCATCGCCATAGAATTGAAAAACTGGAAATAGGAATGACAGAATTAAAAGAAGTTCTTTCTTTGGATAAGTAAAGCTGTTGAACTTATTATATGACTACAAAAAAACCTTCACAACAAAACAAGGATAAAACGATGTCTCTTGAAGATATCGTGCATTGGCAAGATGGCTTGAAAAAAGATATTGATTTTGATAAACCAGATAATGAGCTTGCTCCAGAAGAGTTTGTTAAGAAAAAATTATATCTCGTAATGGATAAAGTGGTTGAGGAAAAACTTGGAACAGATGTTAAAAAAGATATTGATGAGACAACAAAGAAAATTGAAATGCTTTCTAAGTTCAAGACTAATATTAATAAACTGATTGAACTTGGAAGAGAGATCGAAAAGAATTTTATTTGGCAAGGTGTGTGCCTAATCAACCATTTCGACAAAAGCAAGGAAAATCATTTTCGTCTTGTTGTTGACGGAATGACTTCAGATGTTGTAGGTGCGAATAAATTGATGTCAAATTCTGAAAGGGTTGAGTCTGCAAAAAAGATTTTAGAAATAATAAGAGTTTATCGCGAGAGGGTAATAAAAGAATTTACAAAACAAGAAATAATATCCGCCTTATTACTTGCTTTAGAAAAAGACTTTACTGAGACCGATTTTAGTTTATTTGGTGATGAAGTTAGTGATAAAAATAGTGCAGATAAGATGAAGTCTCAATTTCAAAAGTGGTTGAACCTTTCAAAAGAACTTTTCAAAAGTCGAAAAAAGGCGATTGAAGCGGTTGAAGAACAGCTCGATATGGATGAGATATTGCCAAAATATATAATTGAAAACAAAGGCGATATTACAAAAAATATTTCTGCTGTAAATATGAAAATAAAAGGAGATAGAATGGTTAGGCTTACTACCGAGGCAGATAAAGCTGAAAAAGAAATAGAGGAAGAAAGGTCCAAGATATCCGAAGAATTGTTTGGTAAAGCAGAAAGTTATGTGGAGTTTCTGAATGGAAACAAATCAAAGGAAACTGTAGCAGAAAACAAATCCGTTGGCATGAGTAAGAAAATAAAATGGCTCATAGTTATCGTTTTAAGTATTGTTGCACTGTCAGGGGGTATATGGACTGCTATTGGTGTATTTATACTAGGAACAATCATAATCAGTATTTTGTCAAAATAATTAAAATAGTCATCTTTAAGTGATTATTTTGAAAGAGGTATACTTTTCTAGTTCTGTTGGTGTCTAATATATTAAGAAGGATATTGGTTACCATTTAATAGAAGCAAATACTGCCTCTATTTTATTTGATTGTTCTTGGTCAATTTGTTTCAAAAAAGAAATTTTTCCCTCGATTGATTGTTTTTCCTTTTGTGGGTTGTCAGTTTTTAATTTGCATAATCCATACTTACTAATGCTTTCTAAATAACTAAACAATTCTCCTGTGTTTTTAAGGGATAATTTTTTATCAATAATTAAAATACCGCTTACTTCCTTTACTTCGTTTCTTACAAAAAGTTTTCTTTTTTGAGTTTTTACTCTATATCCCTCCTCTGCAATTATTCGTATAATATCTTTTTCCAAAACAACAATTCTTCTGCTTCCAGAGAAAGAAATATCATCAAAATACCTTGTATAAGTTAAGTAATTTGATTTTGCTAATTGCGTAAGTCGATGATCAAGGTTTGAAAGTGCAAAACTTGCGATAAAAGGACTGGTTGGCGCTCCTTGAGGCAGTCTGTATTCATAAGTAGTTAAGTTGCAAAGAATATCGGCAACCTCTTTGTTTAATCCTATATCTAAATAAATTTGTTTAACTTTTTCATAATGAACGCTTGGAAAAAAGTTTTGTATATCAAGATTTAATAAATAATCATTTTTTGAATGCATTTTTGCATTTTCTATAATTGACTTATTTTTTGAAAAACCATAACAACAAGGAGGTAATTTTATATCTGAAAATATTTTTTTTAAAATTGCTCTCTGAATAATTTTTAGTTTTTCTTTTGGCGCACGGATTGGTCTTATTGTGCCATCTTTCTTCTTGAGTGGTATTTCTATATATAATAGTGGACAAAGGCGAACATATTTTTGTATAAAGGGTTTCTTAAAAGAAAGAATGTGACAAAAATCATCAATTGTTTTTATATTTTTGTTTATATTTTTGTGTGTAATTATTTTCTTCATAAAAAAACATCGCCCTTATCTTTAAGGCGATGTTTACAATAGTAATGCTGAAGTAATTCCTTAATTAGGTAGAACAATTTCTTGATCCACGGAATTAAAGAGAAAACTCCAGAAAGAATAACTAAGACATTTTTAACGAAACTACCAAGAGCTTCGAGTCTTTTATTTGTTTCTTTCATGTGAATTTGCTCGAAAAAGCCGGCGGCGAACCGCAAACCTTCTCGAAATTATTGTATTGGTAAAACGACCTTTTAAGCTAAATTGCTTCAGCTTAAGTCAAATTAATTATGATTCTGCAAATAATGGTTTATGGGAGATACTTTTAGTTTTATGAATTATCAAGTGTTTAACACGATACATCATTTACACTATAAGTGTTTTTATTGATACTGAAATAATCTTTATTTATAACAATATCTTTTCCTTTTTTGGCAGAATATAGTTCCTAAACTTGGAAATCGCCTTATTGCGATGAATCGAGAAGATTAAATTACCAAAGTACATATAAATTATAGCATTTTTATTTTTGCAAGCAAATCAATATCCCGCGAATTCTTCAAATATTATATTGTCGTCGTTTGCGCCGATTTTTTCCGCCAGTTCTATCATGGCTTTCACCATCGCCGGCGGGCCGGACATATAGTAAATCGGCGAATTTAAATCTCCGATATGTTTTTGGAGCATTTCTTTGTTTATGAATCCGGTTTCGCCGAGCCAAGCCTGTTTTAATTTTTTCCCGACGCTCTGGTCGGGACTCCGACTTTCCGTCGGAGCCGTCATTGTGGCGATAAGTTTGAAATTTTTGTTTTCTTTTTCCAAGCTTTGCAATTCTTTCAGAAAAGCCGCGTCTTCCGGCCGTTTGTTGGAATAAAATAAAAATAGTTGATGGGGAAGTTTTTTATAAGCGGCGTTTTTGAGAATGCTGAAAACCGGCGTGACGCCGATACCGCCGATGAGAAAGACCGCCGGTTGGGAAGCGTCTTTATGCAGACAAAACGAGCCGTCCGGGCCGGTTATCTTCACTTCCGAACCGATGGGCAAATTTTTAAGGACGCGCTTAAAATCCGTGTCTCTCATTCTGGTGGCGATTCCCAAGTAATTTTCATAAGGCGCGGCTATCAGAGAGAAAAATCGGGAATTGCCTTCATCGTCCGTTTCCGGCGGATTGATAAGAGAAACTGTCACATATTGCCCGGCGATAAATTCAAAGCCTTCCGGCTTTTCAAAATAAAAAGCCATCGTCCCTTCGGCGACTTCTTCTTTTTTGACGAGTTTTGTTTTATAAACCGCCATACCGCCAGTATAGCATTTATTACTTCGGCTATTTCACTCTTTTGGAATTTTTTCGGTCGCCTTCTTTGAGATGTTGTTTTCGGAGACGGACGTTTAACGGAGTAACTTCCAAGTATTCGTCTTCGGCCATAATTTCCAGGCCTCTTTCCAACGTCATTTTCAAAGCCGGAGCCAAAACGATTTTTTCGTCGGCTTGTCCGCCCATTCTCACGTTGGTCAGCTGTTTGCCTTTGGTCGGATTGGCGACCATTTCATCTCCTTTCATCGTGTTGCCGATAACCATTCCTTCATAAACTTCCGTATTGGGCTCCACGTAAAGCGTTCCTCTCTGCTGGAGGTTGTCCAAAGAGAAAGCCACCGCCTTGCCGGAAGCCATTGAGGTCATTGAACCGGTGTCTCTTTTTTTGATTTCTCCGGCGTAAGAGCGAAATCCGATAAATCGGCTGCACATTATGCCTTCGCCTCTGGTGTCTATGGTGAATTGATTTTTATACCCCAAAATGCCTCTGGTCGGCGCTTCAAAAACAAGGCGAACGATGGAACCTTGTTCTTCTTTCATTTGCGTCATTATGCCTTTTCTTCGGCCAAGCGTTTCTATAATCGGGCCGGACAATTCTTTGGGCAAATCTATCGTCACTTCTTCAAACGGTTCCATTTTTTGCCCGTTTTCTTCTTTGATGATGACTTGCGGCTGGGAAACTTGGAGCTCAAAACCTTCTCTTCGCATATTTTCCAGAAGTATGGCTATGTGCAATTCTCCCCGCCCGTAAACTTTGAAAAATTCGCCGGCGGAAAAATCAATCTTCAAGCCGACATTTATTTCCAACTCTTTTTCCAGCCGTTCTTTTATCTGCCTGGTGGTAACGAACTTTCCGTCTCGTCCGGCGAGAGGGGAATCGTTGACCAAAAAATTAAGGGAAATGGTAGGCTCGTCTATGTTGATGGCCGGCAAAGGAGCTTGGGCTTCGTTTGAGCAGATTGTTTCGCCTATGTAAATATCGGGCAGTCCGGCGGCCATCACGATATCTCCGGCATAAGCTTCGGCCGTTTCTTTTCTTTGAACGCCTTCAAAAGTGAAAAGCTTGGTGATTTTGCCGGTTCTTGTTTCTCCGTTCGGCTTTTTCACAAACACGGCGCTTCCGTTTTTTATTTTTCCGCTGTAAATCCGGCCGATAGCCAGACGCCCGAGAAAATTATCATAGCCGAGATTGAACGGCTGCATAGCCAAATCGCTCTCGCTGTTGCTTCCGGCGGGAGGAACTTTTTTAAGAATCGTGTCCAAGAGAGGAGACAAATCTTTTGATTCGTCGGCCAAATTGAGTTTGGCCACGCCTTCCCGTCCGATGGCGTAGACGACGGGGAAATCCAGCTGCTCTTCGTTGGCGCCGAGGTCAAAAAACAATTCAAAAACCAAATCCAAAGTTTTGGCCGGATTGGCCGCCGGTTTGTCTATTTTATTTATCACCACAATCGGCTTTAAGCCAAGCTCCAGCGATTTCTTCAGCACGAATCTGGTTTGAGGCATCGGCCCTTCCTGGGCGTCCACTACCAGAACGACGGAATCAATGGAACGCAAAACTCGCTCCACTTCCGAACCGAAGTCGGCGTGGCCGGGCGTGTCCACGATGTTTATTTTGGTAGTCTTTGCTTGCCCGTCCGAAGCGTCTCGCGAAGGAGGGTAGAATATAGAGGTATTTTTGGCGTAAATGGTAATACCGCGCTCTTGTTCCAGAGCGTTGCTGTCCATGCTTACGGTTTCGTCCGTCACCATGCCGGTCTGTCTCAAAATGGCATCGGTCAAAGTCGTTTTGCCGTGGTCAACGTGGGCGATGATGGCTATATTGCGTATTTCCATAAAAGAAACCCCGCTTTAACAGGGTTCATGAATTCTAATAAAAATTTTTGCTTTTGTAAAGCATTGACAAATAAAGTTGGTTGTGATAAGCTTTTAGCGGATTGTAAAATTTGTCCGAGCGGGCGAATTAACCAGAAAATTAAAATAAGGAGGGCGATATAGTGAAAAAATTTACTGTTGTGTGTGTTGTTGGTCAACCTGGTGCGGGAAAAGACGAGCTTGCAAATTATCTGAAAAATAAAAAGGGATTTTGGCATGTTTCTACGGGTAATATTATCCGTGAAGAAATGAGGGCAAGAAAGATTCCAACTGACAGGGAAAGTATGCGGGTTTTTTCCAAAAATATGCGGGAAAAAATGGGTAAGGGTTATCCCGCCAAAATAGCCGCAGGGAAGATTGCTTGTGATACGGTAATATCGGGACCGCGAAACTTGGCTGAGGTAGAAGTTTTTCGGAAAAAATTCGGAAAAAATTTCTTATTGGTGGCGGTTGACGCGCCAATTGAAATTAGATATCAAAGGGTTAAAAATGGACGAGAAAGAGATGGAGATAATATCACTTTTGCTCAGTTTAAGGAACAAGAAGAGGCTGAACTTGATTCCGGAACTCACGAATTAAGTAAGCTATTATCAACAGCAGATCGTTCCGTTGATAACTCCAGGGACAAAAATGATATGTTTGTTCAAATGGATTATATTTTGAAATTCATAAAGTAACTATTATTGCCAATAAACACTTTTAAAAATTTTTACTGCCGTTTCTTTTTAGGACGGCAGCTTTATTTTTTATTATTTCAAAATTAGAGTATATTTGCTATCGCTGGTAAAATGCAATTTTGATGACTTTTAAATTTTTTGGGAATCTTTTACATAAAAATTGCCGACCTTTGTTCTTTTAAGATTCAATAAAATTCCACCACAAGAGTACTTCTTGTTTTCTAATTCACTTCGTTCATAAGAAAACAATGTCGCGCAGGTTTTTAATTCTTTGCCGAGATGATGGGCGATGGAACGGATGTAAGTTCCGCTGGAGCAATTTATTTTAACTTTGGCTATCCAAAATGTTACCATTTTTATGCTATCGCTTAATTTTGGTAACATTTTTTGCCACTGATTCAAAATTTCTTTCTGGCGGAAATCGCCTTTAATCAAACTTATTTTTTGCTTGATTGTTTCCATTAAATTTTTATCGGAAATTTCAGCAATACCCAACAGCTTGGCTGAATTTATTTTTGTTTGGCGAATCGGTATTTCTATCTCGCTTAATTTGCCCTCTCTCGCCCATTGGAACAATGGCTTACCTTTTATCTTATAAGAAGAATACGGCGGCAAAGGCAAAGAAATTTCTCCCTCAAACTTTTTAATAATACCATCAAGGACCGTCCTTGATATTGATGCCGGTTGCCGAACGCTTTTTGGTATACCCAAAACATCGTAGGTATCAGTTTCAAAGCCGAACAAAATTTCTCCTTCGTATTCTTTGTCCAGTTTCAGATACTTTCCTTTTTCATAAACGGCTTTTCCGGCAAGAATAAGAAGAACTCCTTCCGCCATCGGATCCAATCTGCCGGCGTAAGTCATTTTATCGCCATTTAATTCGGGGTATTTTTCTTTGAGCAATTTTATGGCATCCAAAGGAGAAATGCCGATGGGCTTGTAAATATTAAAAATATTGTCTGCATCCATCTTTTTCATTATTGGCATTATATAGCCAGTTGTTAAAAAATGTGAAATTAGTATAGAATGCGTTTATGCTTATAGACGACGTAACAGTAAAAGTTCAAGCGGGTAAGGGCGGAAAGGGCGGAGTTTACTTCAACAGTAATTTGATGTCTTTGGGTCCGACCGGTGGAAGGGGCGGGAACGGCGGAAATGTTTATGTGGAGGGGGTGTCCGATTTAGGCGCTTTAAGGCAGTTTCGCTACAAAAAAGAGATAATCGCCGAAGACGGCGAGAACGGAAAGAAAAAATTAAACGACGGAACGGCGGGAGAAGACATAATTTTGAAAATTCCGGTCGGAACAGTGCTTCATAATCTGGATGTCGGGAAAGACAAGGAAATTACGAAAGTGGGGGAAAAAGTTTTAATCGCCGCCGGCGGATTCGGCGGACACGGCAACTACCATTTCCGTTCGGGGAAAAACACCAGCCCGCGCCAATTCCAGCCAGGTTTGTCCGGCGAAGCTTTTACGCTTCGTATGGAGCTTAAGCTTATCGCCGATGTCGGCCTGATCGGGTATCCGAACGCCGGAAAATCCAGCTTGCTCAACGAGCTGACCGCCGCCAAAAGCAAGGTGGCCAATTATCCTTTTACCACACTGGAGCCCAATCTCGGTGTTTATTACGATTTGATTCTGGCCGATATCCCTGGTCTTATAGAAGGAGCGTCGGCGGGAAAAGGCTTGGGCATAAAATTCTTGAGACACATTGAAAGAACGAAGGTTTTGTTTCATCTTGTCTCGGCGGAATCGGAAGACCCGCTCAAAGATTATTACGCCGTGATAAAAGAATTGATGAGTTACAACGAAGACCTGTTCAAAAAGCCGGAGTATATTTTTCTGGCCAAGTCTGATTTGTCGGACGAAAAAACTTTGAAGGCGAAAATGGCCGATTTGAAAAAAGCGGGCAAGCCTGTCAAAGCCATTTCCATATACGACCTCGCCAGCATGGAAGAGGTCAAAAAGATTTTGAATAAACTGATAGAGGAAAAGCAAGGATAATTAATTTTGGTTTAATCTGTTACCTAAACAGTGCTATAGCAATCTATAGGTAGTGGTAATTTTTTAAAACTAGTTCCACTTCTTTCGCATTATTGCAAGTCATCAGTTTTATCCTTAATTCTTTGGCGCCGGGAAAGCCGGAAATGTAAGACTTGAAGTGCTTTTTCATAATATTAAAGTTTTTACCTCCGCCAGCTGGCGGATTGATTTTTTCGAAAAGTTTAGTGTGCTCAAGGAGAGCAGAAAGTTTAAGCGACGGCGAGAAAATAGTATCATCCGCTCGGCTCGCATAATTTTCTGCTGAAAATTTGCTCTGCTCGCGCCGCCGCGCTGTGCAAGGCGTCGCAGACGACACTATTTTCTCGCCGTTCGCAAACAGCCACGGATTGCCGAAAACCGCTCTTCCTATCATTACTCCATCGGCGCCGGAAACTTTCGCTTTTTCCTCCGCGTCAGCAATGTTTCGGATGTCGCCATTGCCTAAAATTAAAGTTTTGTCCTTTTTGTCGCCGAAAAATTCGTTTCTTATTTTTACCGCCTCGGCGATAATGTCCCATCGGGCTGGGACAAGGGACATTTCTTTTTTCGTTCTGGTGTGGATGGTGATCGCCGCAGGTTCGCACTCCAATAAAGCTGTCAGCCACTTTTTAAATTCCTTTTTGTCGTATTTGTCATAGCCTATTCTGGTTTTGACAGAAACGGGCATTTTGCCCGAGCCTTTTTTCGTTTGCCTGATTATCTCTTGAGCCAGTTTGGGATTGTTGATAAGCGCCGCTCCGGCGCCTTGTTTTAAAACTTTTTTGTCCGGACAGCCCATATTGATGTCTATGCCGTCAAAGCCCAACTTTTTTATAAGTTTTGCGGATTGGTAAAAATTTTCCGGCTTGGCGCCGAAAACTTGAGCGACTATCGGCCGTTCTTTTTCGGTGTATTTTAAAATCGGCAAAAGATTTTTTTGCCCCGCAGAACATAATCCGTCGCAAGAAACAAATTCGGTAAAAGTGACGTAAGGCGCGCCGTTTTTTGTTTTTCCGTATTTGGCGATAATCCGTCTGAATGCCACATCCGTCACATCGGCCATCGGCGCCAGCGCCAAAATCGGCCTATCAAGGCGACGCCTTGATATTGCGAGTTTTTTCCAAAATCCTTTAACCATAATGACCTAAAAGTATAGCCAATTTGGCATTTTGGCAAGAATATGAGAAAATAAAAAAATGTTATTACCAAAAGTCATAATACAATACGGCTATCTTCTTGACCCGATGTTTAGAGAATATTTTCTTTTGAACCCGGAAAATAAAAATAAGACTCTAGTGGAATTGAAAGAATTATTTAAAAATATAGAAAATTACAAAAAAGAATGGAAATTATATGAAGAAAGAATATTAACAGGGCTCTTAAAATTATTACCAATAAAATTCCTGCACAATGTTATTGATGTTTATGTTGTAAGTTGGCTATTCGGAAAAGCTGGAATTAGCAAACCATTAATTATTAGGGGAGATTTTAAAAAAGATAGATTCGTTGAAATTTTGTCCCATGAAATTATCCATTTTTTTCTTACCAACAATGATCCTAAAATTTTTCAATCTAAAATTACCGAGAAAATGTTTCCTAAAGAAAAAGATTTAAAAACAAGGAATCATATTATTGTTCATGCGATACAAAAATATATTTTATTGGATGTTTTAAAAGATAATGATCGTTATATAAAGGATAAAGAAAAAACATCTCACCCTAAATGTTATAAAAAATCTTGGGATATTGTGGAAGAAAAAGGATATATGAATATAATAAGTGATTTTAAAAATAAAATTGAAATATCATTAAATAAAAAATAAGTCGCATTGTACATAAATGAGCCGATCGGCCCAAATGTGGACAATGGGGTTAGGGAATAATTTTATGGCCAGTGATTTCAAACGGAAAAACAGAAGAATATAAATGTGATAATTTTTGTTTCTACGGAAGCGGGAAAAAACATAAAAAGTGTCGTAAAATAATATGATTAAAGAGAGATCAATTGAACGTCTTAAAAAAGGACATGAATATCTTAAGAAAGTAATAAGTCATTTAAACAATCATCAAATGACAAAAGAGAATATATTAAATGGTTGGACCATAAAAGATATTATCTCCCATTTATCGGCATGGAATTTTGAGCAAGCTAAAGCCATTGACGATTTATTAGCAGGATGTAAACCATTATGGTGGGGGTTAGACGCAACGGAATTTAACAGACGGGAAATTAAAAAAAGAAAAGCCTGGAATTTAGAAAAAGTAATAATAGAATGGGAAAACTCATTTGAAGAGATGATTAAAAGGGTTGATAAATTATCGGACAAAGAGTGGATTCATGAAGTTTGTGAAAAAGAAAAGGAGAACTTGCCGGTCAATATTGATTCAATGTTGTCTTATGAATACAGGGGCGAAGATCATGAAGGAGGACATGCAAAGCAAATAGAAGAATTCTTTCATTCGCGAAAATAAATTAGCAATAATACGAGAATATAATGGCAATTTTAACTATTTATGGCTATCAACTTCAAAAGAAAAATAGAAAATTTTACCTGCGGGAATTGCGGGAGCAATGTAAAAGGCGACGGATATACCAATCATTGTCCGAAGTGCTTATGGAGCAAACATGTGGATATGACTCCGGGTGACAGGGCTTCCGATTGCGGAGGAATGATGAAGCCGTCAAAGATAGAAACAAAAGGAGGGGAGTATGACATCATCCACAAATGCCTCAAGTGCGGGTATGAGAAACGAAACAAAATGTCGCCGGAGGATATTTTTGAAGAAGCCTTGAAAATCTAAAATAAAAAATCGGCCCGGTTCACTACAAGTGAACTGAACGGGCCGACATATTTACCGCTCGGCTTGTCTTGAAATAAAAACCAATGAATACATTTAAGCCGATTGAGTTGGTCGGGGTTTTAAATCCCGACCGTTGTTTTTTTAAAGGTGTTATTTATAAGCAAGATACCATAGAAAAATATCATTGTCCAATTTTTTAAGTGGGACAAAATTGTTGCAATAAGAACGAAATCAAGTTAAAATCCAAATGGATTTTTGAAAATTTATTCCGGGATAGCTCAGCGGTAGAGCAGTCGCCTGTTAAGCGATTGGTCGCAGGTTCGATCCCTGCTCCCGGAGTTTTGAACAGAGTGAAAAACTCCAAGCCCATCCGGTTGCGGATAAATTAAATCGGTATAAAATGAAAATATGAAAAAATACTTTTTAGCTATGTTTATAATAATTACAGCCGTTTTGGCTTCCGGCACGGCAAACGCTCAAATGATGGGGCGAGATTTCGGCGTGTCGCAGGAGATATACGACCATACGATAAAGGAAGAAGCCGAAGGTAAAGAGCTTTGGAGCAAACTGCAGGCGAAAGAAACAGCTTGTGATAATTTAAGCGACGAGCAATACGGAGTTCTTGGCGAATACTTTATGGGGACTATGGCTGGCAAGTCGCATGCCGCCATGAACGCGATGATGATTCAGATGCATGGCGAAGACGGCGAGGAACAGATTCATATCGCTATGGGCAAACGGCTTTCCAGTTGCGATACTTCTGCTTCGTTTCCGACAGAGAGCCTTGGTTGGATGCCTTTGATGAGCATGATGTTCCCCCTTCGCCAAGGCTTCGAGGGACAAGGAGGAAATTGGTCGTCCTTTTTTAATAATAATTCAACAAATAATATGATGAACTTTGGTTATGGTTTTGGAATTTTCGGTTGGTTTTTTATGATTTTTTGGTGGGTCTTGATAATCACCGGCATTGTTTATTTTATAAAATGGCTAGTAAGGCAATCCGGCGGCGGTTCCGGCAAATCAGCCCTTGATATTCTCAAAGAACGCTACGCCCGCGGAGAAATAAGCAAGCAAGAGTTTGAAGAAAAGTCCCGAGAAATAAAAAATATTTGATTTGCGGCAATACAAACATAAAAGCGGATGTTGTCGTTGTCGGCGGCGGTCCGGCCGGTATGATGGCGGCTGGCCGGGCGGCTGAATGCGGACGGACGGTTTTGTTGTTGGAGAAAAACAAAACGCTCGGGAAAAAGCTTCTTGTCACCGGAGGCGGACGATGCAATCTTACCAACAACATTTCCAATATCCGCGCGATGTTGGCGAAATACAAAGGCAGCGACCAATTTCTTTTTTCCGCCTTTTCTCAATTTGGCGTCAAGGATACGCTCAAATTTTTTAATGAGCGGGGAATGGCGACTAAAGAAGAAGCGGAAGGAAGGGTTTTTCCTGTTTCCAACAAGTCGCAATCTGTTTTGGACGCGTTGATTGAGTACATGAAGAAAGGCGGGGTGAAAATACGAACCGGCGCCGCCGTTGCCGACATTTCCATTGATAATCTTACGAAAAATATTAATATACGGCTTAAAGATAAAACAGAAATAACGGTAAAATATTGCATCATCGCCACCGGAGGAATTTCGTATCCGGAAACAGGCTCAACTGGCGATGGATTCGCATGGCTTAAGAAATTTGGACACACTATTATTGATAACGACTTTGCGCTTGTGCCCATTGAACTCAAAGATGAGTGGGCGAAAAAACTTAGCGGACTGACATTGAATAATATCAGGTTAAGCGTATTTTTGAACGGACAGAAGCAGAAAAATTTTGGCAAGCAGGAAGGCAAACTGCTCTTTACGCGCTTCGGCATCAGCGGGCCGACGGTTTTGAATATGAGCAAAGATATCGGCGAATTGTTGCAAGGAGGCGAAATTGTTATTGGTTTAGATCTATTTCCAAAACTTGACCATGGCGCGCTCAAACAAAAACTCCAAACATTGCTTGTTGCGGAAAGCAATAAAAAGTTAAAAAACACATTAAGTGAAATTATCCCTTCGGCAATAGTTCCGAATATTCTTGAGATTGCCGGCATAAACGGCGAAACAGCCAATCATAGTGTGAGAAGCGAGGAACGGACTAAGCTAGTCGCCTTAATGAAGGATATTCCGCTCCACATCAAGGGTTTGCTTGGCGCAGACAAAGCGATTGTTTCTTCTGGCGGGGCGGCGCTCGAAGAAATAAACTTCAAAACAATGCAATCGCGCCTTATTCCGAACCTTTATATCGTCGGCGATGTTTTAAACATCAATCGTCCTTCGGGCGGTTACAGCCTTCAGCTTTGCTGGACGACAGGCTTCGTGTCTGGAAACGCGGCGGGCGGCGGCGAAGCTTTGTAATTTCCGGCAATATGGTAAAGTAGTGATTAAGTTTATGTTTTATCAAAATCAAAAATTAATAGTCCACTCCGGATTTATAAAGGACACGCATGCCGAGAGCGTCCAAGTTTTCGGCGAGCCTATGACTTTCGGCTACTGGTTTTGGCATGGCGGGTTTGCGGTGTTTATTTCTTATGTAATAATCATTTGTGGCACCGGCGTTTTTATCAAACACCTTTTTTCTCTTTTGAAAAAAACATAATGTATCAGCCATCTCAAAAAATTTTGGAGAAATACGCCGACGTTCTCGTCAATTTCGCTTTGGGCGGAGGTCGCGGGATTAAGAAAGGCGAAACGGTCAGGCTTACCGCCTACGACATCGCCAAGCCTTTTTACGTTCAACTAAGGCGAGCCGTCTTGAAAGCCGGAGGCAATGTTCTTGGCAATTATCTTCCAGCCGACGAGGGGAAAATAAATCTGGAAAAAGAATTTTACGATTTGGCCGATGAAAATCAGTTAAAGTTTTTTCCGGATAAATTTTTAAAAGGACTGGTTGATCAAATAGACCATTCAATATATATAGACAGCAAGACCAACAAGTTCGCTTTGAAGGAAGTTGACCCAAAGAAAATAATGGCCTCAAGCCAAGTCTTCAAGCCGTTTAAAGAATGGAAGGAAGAAAAAGAAAACAAAGGGAAATTCACTTGGACAATAGCCCTTTACGCCACGGAAGCTATGGCTAAAGAAGCCGGCTTGTCTTTGAAAGAATATTGGAACCAGATAATCAAGGCCTGTTTTTTGGACAAGGCCGATCCGGTCAAAGAATGGAAAAATGTTTACGGAAAAATCGGCGAATACAAAAACAAGCTGAACGAGCTGAAGATAGAAAAACTGCGCGTAACCGGCCCCGACGTTGATTTGAAAATAAATATGGGAGAAAAGAGAAAATGGGTCGGCGGAAGCGGGCGGAACGTGCCGAGCTTTGAGATATTCACTTCGCCGGATTGGCGGGGCGCGGAAGGCTGGGCGAAGTTCAACCAGCCTCTTTACAGATACGGCAATCTTATGGAAGGGATAGAGTTGGAATTTAAAGACGGGAAAGTCGTAAAAGCCAAAGCCAAGAAAAACGAGAAAGTGCTTTTGGAAATGATAAAAACGAACAACGCCGACAAGGTAGGGGAATTTTCTCTAACCGACAAAAGATTTTCTAGAATCACCAAGTTTATGGGCGAGACTCTTTACGACGAGAACGCCGGCGGGCCGAACGGAAATTTTCATATCGCTTTGGGCAGTTCTTGTCATGACGCTTTTGACGGGGACATGGCGGACAAAGCCAAAGAATACTGGAATAAATTGGGCTTTAACGACTCGGCGATTCATACCGACCTTGTTTCCACTTCGCCCAGAACCGTTACGGCGATTTTAAAAGACGGCGCCGAAAAAATCATCTACAAAAACGGCCAATTTTGCTTATAGATAAAAATGGTTTATAATAAAATTATGAATATAAATTTAAAGGCGACGAATTTTGAATTGACTCCGGCCATCCGCGAATACGCGGAAAAAAGGGTGAACGGGCTGGATAAATTTATCCATAGGATGGACGAAAGCGTCCAAGCATGGGTGGAAGTGGGCAGAACGACTAATCATCACAACAAAGGCGATGTTTACAGGGCGGAAATTCAAATCCACATTTCGCATTACGGCAAAGGCGTAAGGGCCGAAGCGGCCGGCGAAACCATCAATGAAGCCATAGACGGCGCGCACGACAAGATAAAATTGGAATTGGAAAAAGTCAAAGACCGGAAAATATCTTTAATCAGAAAAGGCGCTCGCGCGATTAAAAAACTGGTCCCGTTTTTGAAATAAATTTATGAATAAAGGCAGGGCTCATTGGTTAATATTTATTATTATCATTTTAGGCTCCTTGGGAGCAATTTTCGGTTATAAAATCGCCATGAAATCGGAAAATAAAATATCAAAAGACGCCAGCGTGAAAAGTCTAGGCTACACGGGCAATCCCATGGCTGTGATGAAGACGAATATGGGCGAAATCAAACTTGAGCTTTTCGCCAAAGATGCGCCGGAAACGGTCGGCAATTTCATAAAACTGTCCAGGGAAAAATTTTACGACGGAACAAGATTTCATCGGGTGATAAAAGGTTTTATGATTCAAGGCGGAGACCCGAACAGCAAAGACGATGACTGGTCAAACGACGGCATCGGCGGGCCGGGCTACGCTTTCAAAGACGAGATAAATTCCAATAAAATAATAAAAGGGGTTTTGGCCATGGCCAATGCCGGGCCAGACACCAACGGCAGCCAATTTTTCATCGTTACGGCGGAGAGCGCGCCGTGGCTGGACGGCAAACATACGGTTTTCGGCAAAGTCGTTGAAGGAATGGATGCGGTGGATAGCATAGAAAATGTCGCTACAGACAAATCAAAAAATGACCACCCCATGAAAAATGTGGCCGTGGAATCGGTGACTATCGTTGACTAAGTTCACTTATGAAATATCTAATCAAAGAGCTGATGGAAGAAGGGATTTTGAAAACCCCTTCAATCATTGATGCCTTTGAAAAGGTGGACCGAAAGGATTTTGTGCCGGAAGAATTGAAAGATAGGGCGTATCTCAATACGCCCTTGCCGATAGGTTACGGGCAGACAATTTCCCAGCCGCTGACGGTGGCTTTTATGTTGGAGTTGTTGCAACCGGAAAAAGGAAATAAAATTTTGGAGGTCGGCTCCGGTTCGGGCTGGCAGACGGCGTTGCTGGCTCATATAGTCGGCGATCCGCCAGATGGCGGAGGCAAGGTTTTTGCCGCGGAATTGATTCCGGAACTGGAAGAATTTGGCCGAAAAAATGTAGCCAAATATAATTTTTACAAGAGAAAAATTGTTGAATTTCATTCTTTCAACGCCACCAAAGGCATGCCGGAAGAAGCCCCATTTGACAGAATAATTTCGGCGGCTTCAGGGCAAGATTTGCCCACAGCGTGGAAAGAACAACTCAAAGTCGGCGGCCGAATCGTCGCCCCTGTAAAAGACGCCATTCATTTGCTTGTTAAAAAAGACTTGCTCGCCGGAGAGGCGGGTGAAACTGAATTTGAAGAAAGTATTTATCCCGGTTTTGCTTTCGTGCCGCTGATAAGTTTAAGCGAAGATATACGACTATAATTTCATAAACTTTTCATACTCCATTTCATTTTTTGATTCCGGTTTCACTTTTTTTATTTTCAATTCACCGCTTTTAGATAATTCCATATCGGTTATTAGAACTCGGACTTTTTGATTATTTTTTTGAGCAAAATAGTAAATTCCCGGCCAGGGTTGGAAGGCGAGAAATTTTCTGTAAATATTTTCGGGTGAATCTTTTTCTAGATCAACCAAGCCGTCTTCTTTGTTTATTTTTTTGGTAAAAGTTGCCTGACTGTGATCTTGTTCGACTGCTTTTATTTCTCCGCTTATCCATTTGGGAATGACATCAACCAGCATCTCTCCGCCTAATTCCGCCAATTTTTCTTCCAATTGTTTGTACTTTATATGGCTTTCAACTTTCAACTTTTGACTCGCCAAAATTGGCCCATGGTCAATTTCGGCATCCATCAGCATTATTGTTACTCCTGTTTTTTCCTCTCCGCTTAAAATAAAAGATTGAATGGGCGACGGGCCTCTGAATCTGGGCAATAATGACGGGTGGACATTAAGCGTGCCGAATTTGGGAATATCTAAAATTGATTTCGGAATGATTTTTCCGTAAGAAGCGACGATGAATAGGTCAAACGGCATGGCGGTTAAACCGCCGTTTGGCGGTTTAACCGCCAAAGACTCCGGTTGTTCAACTTTGAGATTATGGACTTGAGCAAAGACTTTCACCGGCGGGGGAGTCATAATCATTTTCCGCCCTTGTGGTTTGTCCGGAGCGGTTACGACAAGGCTGGGAAAATAACTGTTCTCAATCAGTTTTTCCAAAATTTTTACCGCAAATTCCGAAGTGCCGAAAAAGATGAAATTAAGATTTTTGTTATCTGCCATTTTTTTAATTTTTTATTGATTTTTTAAAATGTTACCAATTTTAAGCTGGAGCATAATTTCAGTAACATTTTATTTTTTTGTGTTTTCCAATTTTTCCAAATTATAAGCGGTGTCGGTGAATAATATGCCGTTTAAGTGGTCCATTTCGTGCTGGAAGATTTGGGCAAGTAGGCCGGAGGCGCCACGGGAAAATTTTTCTCCTTTTTCATTGTAGGCTTCCAAGGTAACTTTTTCGGCTCTTGAAACCGTACCGAAAATGCCGGTTACGCTAAGACAGCCTTCTTTTACCGCCTGCTTTTTCTTGGAAATTTTCGTGATTTTCGGATTTATGAAAACGACTATTTCGGGTTTGTTTTGCTTGGGCGTTTTTTTCTCTTGAATTTCTTTTAATTCTTGAGCGGTTTTATTTTCCGTGTATTCTTTCAAAACGATAAAAATCCGGAGCGGTATGCCGATTTGCGGCGCCGCCAAAGCCACGCCGTCTTTGGCAACGGAAAGAGCGTCGGTCATTTGTGCTAGAATCTTCTTTATTTTTGCCGATTTAATTTCGGCCAAACTTATTTCTTTGGCCGTTTCTCTTAAAACCCTATCGCCCGCTTGGACTATGGTTGTCATTGGGCGTATTCTAGCAATTTTTAGAGTAGCTAGTATATATTGACAAATAAATCTATTTATGATAGCCTTCAATACAGAATTAGGGTGGAAAAATCTTGATACTTAACAATTGTAGTTTTTTAGTTTCTAATAACTTTTAACTTTTTTGAAGAAAGGCGGTTGCAAATGGCAACAATAACAGGCTTTGTTGAGCCAAAAAGAGATTATGCGGTGTTTGTGTTGGTAATGGGTATGCAAGGGGAGAGAATTCCTTTAATAATTGAAAAAGGCAATTTTTCAAAAAAAATGTGGAAATTGCCCGGAGGTAGACCAAGTCCTGAAGATGACATGGATAAAGATGTCACTGCAATGAGGGAGGTTGACGATGAAATCGGGATTGTTGTTGAATATCCCGAAAAGGAAGTTTTTAGAAAAAATAAATCCAGGCACGATTTTATCGTGCTAAAAGCAAGGTATTTTACCGGCAAAATTATCGCTAAGGCTGAAATTGAGAGAGTTGAATTGTTCAACTTTGCTCAAATCAGGCAAATGATTGAGGAAAAACAAATATTGCCTGATCATGCCGAGGCTTTGTTAAAACATATTGACGAAGTTACAGCTTTTGATGTTGTGCCAAATATGTTTTAAGCCAATAAGCCATTTTTTGGTGTTTCAAGGCTTGCTCGCTACGGTGAGCAAGCCTTTTTCTTTTTTTTACAGCAAACTTTCCGGACCGATGTCTATTTTCCAGGATGCGGGTAAGGAAGATAAAATTTGACGCAATTTTTCTTGACCTTGAGCTTGCCCCGTCTTGTTCGGGGGCCATGAAGCCGGGTCAATTTTAAGTAAAATATGCTTTATGTATAAATTTTTTACTTTCGGGATGAAGGCCGGATAGCTTGCCGGCTTCCATTCATCCAGAATTTTTTGCAGAACCTCCATCTCTTTGTTTAATTGGTTTTCGTTTTTTCCTTCTTTGGTAATTTTTATCAGCAATTTGAACGGCGGATATTGGAAAATTTTGCGACTTGCTATTTCTTCTTTGTAAAATCCGGAAATATTTCCCCTTAAAACATTGTCAAAAATTGGCAGTTCCGGAAATCTGGTCTGGATTATGAAAGATTTTTTGGCTAATGATTTAAGCTTTAAAAGCAGATGGAAAACTTTTTCGTTCATTTTGAATTCCGGCAAAGTGAACAGTCCGTCCACTGATATGGCGACAACCCGGTCAACCGGCCGATTGATGTAAGAAAAAATCATTTCCGTTCCGATAAGGATCCCCCCGCCACCCGCCTGTCCCTGCCCGTCCGGCAGGCGGGCGGCGGGCAAGGCCAAAAACTCTTCGGCGATTTTCTTTCCCGTTTTTTCGTTGGGGACGGAGTCGGAATCCATTTCAAAAATTTTTGCGTCAGGGAAAAAACCTCTTATTTCTTCCGTCACCGTTTGCGTTCCGATGCCGTAAGATTCCAGCCGCCAGCTTTGGCAATAAGGGCACCTGTCCGGCGCGGGCAGTTCGGAAAGGCACTTATGGCATCTTTGTACGGCGTTCTTTGAATCCGTCTTTCGCATAACAACCGGCGCGTCGCATTTTCCGCACAGTATTGTCCGCCCGCAGTCAGAGCATATTGTTGTCGGACTGTAACCCTTGCGATTGGCGAATATTATTATTTTTTCATTTCCGGCGGCCGCCTCGTCCATTATCCGCACGAGCCGGGGAGTGGAAACGAATTTTCGCCCAGTTGTTTTTTTTTCTTCAAAATGTTTTTTGGCGTCTATGATTATTTGTTCCGCCGATGAAATCAGCCTCGCACGGCGGTCAAAAGAAGGAGAAAATTCCCCGGATTCCTGCCTGTAAAAAGTTTCCGTCCGGACAAGTTCGTCTCCGAAAATAAGCCGGGCTTTTATTTTATCGCTTATTATCTCGGCTGATTTTCTGGCGTCAGTGTAAGGTTTTTTCCGATTCTTGTAAGCCGAAGAACTTTCTTGGTCAATTATTATGGCGCCGAAATCGCATCTGGGAATGGACATAAACAGTTTTGTGGCGATTATTAAAACAGGGTGTTTTTCTTCAACAATCTTTTTCCATTCTTCTCTTATTTTTTTATTGAGCATTTTTCCGGATAAGACAAAAACATATTTTTCTATTCCCCGGCTTAATTCAACGGCGATATTTTCCATATCGGCGGCGGTTGGCAGACATAAAAAAACAGATTTGTTTTTAGCCAGTTCTTCTCGGACAACGCTTTTGTAGTGTTGGATTCTTTCCTCCGCGGAGGATTGAATAATCAGAGTATCGCGTCCATTGCTTAAAGTGTTTGGATTTTGTTCCGATGTTTTGAGTGTTTTCAACCCGGAACCGCTTTCCAGTATCGCTTGCGGAACAAAATCTTTTATCACGGAGCCGGGCGCAGAGAGATAATATTCGGCAATCTCTTGGCAGGCTTCCAAAAATTCCGGTGTTATGAAATTGGCGGAAATAACCGACTTGACCGGCTTTATGGAGAAATCGGAACCCTTAAGGCTGGTTTTTGATTCTTTGGCGTCAGACACGGCGCTGACAATGGCGGGAATTTCTTTTTTTCTGACGGGGACGGAAACAAGCGCACCGACGGAAACGTCTTTGGAAGTGAAATAGGAAAGTTTTTCTTGGGGAATTCCTTTGGCTATCGGGATGACATCAATTATTTTCATTTTATTTTTCCAATTATTTTTTGGCTGATATTCCATCCATTCTGGCAAAAAAACCGCCAAAAGTAAATGGTCTTTTTATTTTAAAATTACAGTTTACCAGCGATAGCAAATATAGTATAATTGTTGCATGTCGCGAGGACTTGGAAAAAATCAACAAAAACTGCTTCTCTTGCTTATGGGCGGATTAACACTGTCTCTTTCTCGAAATCCGCGCCAATATTTCAGGACATTAAAAGCCATAGGTAAGGGTTACGCCGAAATTGAACGACAAGCTCTTAAAAACGCCATTTTTGATTTGTATAAATCAAAAATGCTAGAACAAAAAGAGAATAGCGACGGATCTTTAACTATCGTTTTAACCGAGAACGGCAAAAGAAAAGCCTTAACTTATCAAATTGATGAAATGAAGATTAAAAAAGCTCAAAAATGGGACAAAAAGTGGAGGATTGTTCTTTTTGACATACCGGAAAAGAAAAAGAAAATAAGAGAGGCCATACGGCATCATCTTAAAAATATTAATTTTTTTGAATATCAAAAAAGCGTGTTCGTTCAGCCTTACGATTGCAAAAACGAAATAGAATACATCATTGAATTTTATAACATTAGAAAATATGTCAGATTTATCATTGCCGATTCGTTGGATAACGAATTGCATTTGATCAACCACTTTAAACTGAACTGAATTAAATTAAATTAGATTCAGACAATCTGACAACGAATAAAATTAAGGTATATTTGCTATCGCTGGTAAAGTCTAATTTATAAAAATGGTATTTTGGAAAAAAGTTTTTGCCGGATTTTTGTTTGTAAAAAAATTCAAAAACATTATTATGGTTTTGTGACAAATTACATAATCAACGGCGGGAAAAAATTGAAAGGAGAAATAACGGTCAATTCTTCCAAAAATTCGGCGGTGGCGATTTTGCTGGCCTCGCTTTTAAACGACGGCAAAACGACGATAATAAATCTGCCCAAAATTGAAGAAGTCGCGAGGATAATTGAAATTTTGAAAAGCATCGGGGTAAAAACGGCTTGGCAAGGCAAGACCTTGAAAGTGTCCCCGCCAGAAAAATTAAAACTGGAAAAATTAGACATTGAAGCCGCTTTAAAGACTAGAATAATGATATTGCTTATCGGCATATTGGTCCATAAATTCAAAAAATTTTCTTTGCCTTTTTCCGGCGGTTGCAAGCTGGGCAAGAGAACGGTTACGCCTCATCTTTACGCGCTGGAAAAGTTCGGAATAAAAATAAAGGTTAAGGAAAACGAATACGAAATCAGCCGGAACAAGTTGGTTCCTTGCGAAAATATAATAATGTACGAATCCGGCGACACGGCGACGGAAAACGCTATTTTGGCGGCGGCGCTTATTGGCGGAAAAACGGTTATCAAATTCGCCTCGGCCAATTATCAAGTCCAAGATTTGTGCCATTTCCTTGATGGCTTGGGTGTGAAAACAGAAGGAATAGGAACGACCACTTTGACCATTTTCGGCAAAGAAAATATCAATCAAGAATATTCTTTTCAATTAAGCGAAGATCCGATAGAGGCGATGTTTTTTATAGCTTCGGCCATCGTGACGAAATCTTCAATTGTTATCAGGCGATGCCCGTTGGATTTTTTAGAGCTGGAATTGTTCAAACTGGAAAAAATGGGGTTTAAATATAAAATTGTTCGCGAATATAAATCGGAAAACGGATTTGCCCGCTTGGCGGACATAAAAACATATCCTTCGGAACTGATCGCGCCGGAAGAAAAAATTTACGGCCGGCCGTATCCGGGACTCAACATAGACAACTTGCCGTTTTTCGTGCCAATCGCCGCGCAGGCC
>Ga0209541_10004987_pt1 | contig 23305 bp, 20 predicted proteins | sample RifCSPlowO2_01_FD_184027 | JGI IMG/M metagenome (GOLD analysis project Ga0209541, IMG submission 184027) | Groundwater microbial communities from Rifle, Colorado - Rifle CSP2_plank lowO2_0.1 (SPAdes) (version 2) | ecosystem: Environmental > Aquatic > Deep subsurface > Groundwater | place... | reverse complement strand
TCGGCACCTCGATGTCGGCTCACCTTAGCGCGGCGGTGGAGAAGCTGCCAAGCGTTTGGCTGTTCGCCAATTAAAAAGGTACGCGAGCTGGGTTCAGACCGTTCTGAGACTAATTTTTTAAATTAGTAGAAGAACAGTTTGAACCCTCAGAGGAATTAAGAACTTAAGTGGACTTAAACTGTTATAAATTGAAATCAATCATACCAAAGTATTTGGTATCACGGCGGCGTCTTGTAGAAATATAAGATGGCAAGCTAACTTATATCGGAGAAACCCAATTCATGAAAATGAAGGGCAACGCCGAGGGAAGAGTTTTTTTAAATTCACCCGTAGAGACTGAATGTTAGCGAACTTGAAAAAGTTTATGTCACAGTCCAATCCCATAAGTAATTATGGACGCCCTCCTACGCGTAAAGCTACGGACGGGCAAATAGATGCGTGAGACAGGTTGGTCTCCTATCTACTGCACTCGTTGATTCTTGAGAAGATTTGTTTCTAGTAGGCCCTTTAGGGCTTTGCTACTTCACGAAGAAATTTGTGATGAAAAAGTGGCTAATAACGGTGGAGTCTTCATTAATGTTTTTGGGTTCGATGAAATATAATACTGAACGGTCTTTTGTATTATAATTCGCTTGAGGACCAGAAATATGATAAGATAATACCGTGGGAAGTCGATCTAAAAAAATTGCGAAAGAAATTGAAAGAGCATATATTGCTGGTTTTCTTGATGGAGATGGTAGTTTAATGCTTCAGCTTAAAAAGCGAAGCGACAGTAAACGAGGAATTCGTTTTATGACTACAATATGTTTTTATCAAGATACCAGGCATGAAAAGACTTTATATTGGATAAAAGAAGTTTTAGGTATCGGTTATATTTCCAAAAGAAATGACGGAATAACTGAGTTGCGAATTAATGGTTATAGACAAATAAGAGATATTCTTAAAAGTTTAATACCATATATTCGTTTCAAAAAACTTCAAGCCTCCGCGCTTTTAAAAGCATGTGAGATATTATCTGATACGAAGTTTAAAAAGCTTTCAAAAAAACAATTAACTAAACTTGTTGATTTGATTTTAGTAATTCAAAGTGAAAACTATGTTACTAAGAAGAAAAAAACAAAAAGTGATTTGTGTAAAATTTTAGATTTGACCCCGTAACGACTTGTTCCGATTTTGTATCGGGACAGACTCGCATAATGCCGGAAAGTTTCTTTCAAAAGAAACAGGTTTATGCTTGTAATACGCCAACGCCTTCGCTTCAATTAAATTGAAGAAAGACGAAGATATAGTCTGCACTCCTAGAAATAGGGGAGAATGTGACGAGAGGACCGAAATGAACTGACCTCTGGTGTACGAGCTCTACTACCAAGTGGATTGCTCGGTAGCTATGTCGGGATTGGATAACCTCTGAAAGCATCTAAGAGGGAAGCCAGCTTCAAGATTAGGAATCGTTAAGAACCGTGAGAGATGATCACGTTGATAGGCTTTAAGTGTAAGCGCAGTAATGCGTTGAGCTGAGAAGTACTAATGTTTCGATTCCTGTTAAGAAATTTGCAAACCACAAGTGTCAAGGACTGTCCTTGACATTGCATATGTATGTCAAAGACCGTCTTTGACACTGATCAAATTTTCAGTGTTGGTGATTTGTCGTAAGGGTCACACCTCTTCCCATTCCGAACAGAGAAGTTAAGCCTTATTGAGCCGATGATACTCCAAAAGGGGAAAGTAGGCTGTCGCCAGCACTGAGCATTTGATTAAAGAAAAAACCTCCGAAGTGGAGGTTTTTTCTGTTTTATTTATTTTAATTTCTTATTTGGACAAAAAAAATGCCTGGACATTCGACTCATGAAGAGTGAATGTCCAGGGCTTTGTGTTATGCAACGGTGTAACCCAAGAGGTTTTGGTGAATCCATGGACCTCATTAGGTCGTGTTGACGAACGCGAGACGAGTGGTCTTCTGACCGCGGATCTGGGCTGTCGGACCGACGTTTGTCACGACGACGACAGGCGGTGAAAGACAGGTGATATACTGTTGTAGCATGATGTACCTCCTATGGAAAAAGGGTGAGAAAAATAGGATGTAATCTGGCCCAGCCGTCTGGGGGAGTCTATAAGAAAGAACAAGCTAGACCTATTAAAATGATACACCTGAATTTTTGAAGGTCAAGCAGGAAAGTGGATAATAGCGAATATTGAATTTTTGTAAAATTAAGCAAAAAGAAATGCTCCCGACCATGTGGGTGGGGAGCATTTGGGTGGGGCTTGGTACTTCAGGGGTATGAACCCCTTTTTGTGCTAGCTCGTCGCCAGCACGCAGTAATCTTATTTTTGAATTTAATGATTGGAGGTTTCCTGGGAATGCACCTTGTAATGAAGGGCTTCCCTAGTTCTTTCAACAGAACTTAATCTCCCGCACAAGGAACTAGGTTGGTTAAGATACTACATCTACGCTGAAAATTTGTCAAATATAAAGTTAATAATTTATTGAAGAAATTAAGCGGCTCTTTTTTGTAATTTTTCCAATTCTTCTTCTATCCCCGGCACAGAATATTCCGACTTTGCCTCTTCTATGTATTTTCTGGAGCGTTGTGTTGCTCTGCCGTCAAACCTCAACTGTTCAATACCTTTTTCCATTATTTCCAAAAAAAGTCGAGAATATAACTCATTTTTTTCTGGGTCATTTTCTATGGATTTTATTTTTTGTTTTATCAATGATTCTAGTTTGAAATCTGAATTTACTAAAGCACTTTCGTCTAATTTATTGGCTTTAGAATCCAATTCTTTAGACCAATCAGCTAATAAGTTAGCTACTTGGCGCTCAACATCGCGTATTTCAGTTTCATTGAAGCCATTTTCTTGTTTTTTTATGTTTTGTTTTGAAAAATATTCTAGACTTGCCATATGTTTTTAATGTTAATGATATATTACTATTTTACATTGATACAAACAACTGTCAAGGTCAAACAGGCGCATAATTATTTTTTTATAAGCAATAGATGTGATATAATCATCGTTACTTTATGTTTTATAAGCACAACGACAACTATACAGTTGAGAGTGTTACTTCTGGTCATCCGGATAAAATCTGCGACCAGATATCAGATGCTATTTTGGATGCGTATTTGACTCTGGACCCAAAAAGTCGAGTCGCGGTGGAGACTTTTGGCGGACACGGTAAGCTAGTGATAGGAGGAGAAGTGACATCAAAGGGAAAAGTGGATTATGTAAAAATTGCGCGGCAAGTCTATAAAGAAATTGGGTATGATAATGAATTAGAAATATCCGCTCACATAGTCACCCAATCTCCGGACATAGCTCTCGGTGTTGATACCGGGGGGGCTGGCGACCAAGGAATAATGTATGGGTTTGCCACCGATGAAACCGCAAAATTTTTGCCAAAAGGAGTAGTGTTGGCGCATAAACTTGCAAAAAGTTTAGAATACGCAAGAAAAAGCGCGGATGTAAATAAAAGAATAAAATGGTTAAAGCCCGATGGAAAAACACAAGTGACTTATACTAACGGAAAATTACATACCGTGTTGGTGAGCGCGCAACATTCTCCGGATGTTAAATTGGAAGAAATTAAAAAAGAAATAACAGAAAAAATAATAAATCCTCTCTTATCTGAAGAAGAAAAAAAGACAGTAAAAATACTTATCAATCCGACGGGACAATTTATTCAAGGCGGTTTTGAAGCGGATACTGGTCTTACGGGACGCAAACTCATGGTGGACACTTATGGCGGAATTATTCCGCATGGTGGCGGATGTTTTTCCGGAAAAGATGCGACGAAAGTAGATCGTTCCGGCGCTTACATGGCGCGTTTTGTCGCAAAAAATTTAGTTGCGGCCGGATATGGAAAAGAAGTGCTTGTCTCTGTTGCTTATGCTATTGGAATGGCTGAACCTTTAATGATAGAAGCTATTAATGAAAAAGGAGAAGATTTAGCGGAAATTGTCCGCAAGAATTTTGATTTTAAACCGCTTTCTATAATTAAACGCTTAGATTTACGCACTCCGATTTTTCGCAAGACTGCCACCTACGGTCATTTTGGCAGAAGTAACATGCCGTGGGAAAAAATCGAGAAGATGAAATAAAAATTTATATGACTGATTGCATATTTTGTAAAATTGTCTCAGGGGAATCTCCTTCACATAAAATATGGGAAGATGATAAACATATTGCTTTTCTCTCCATCTTTCCAAATACCGAAGGTGTAACAGTGGTTGTTCCGAAAATTCATTATACAAGCTACGCTTTTGACTTGCCCGATGAAGTGCTTTTAGGTCTTGTTTTTGCAACAAAAAAAGTTGCAAAACTTCTTGATTCAAAATTAGAAAATGTAGGTCGCACAGCTATGGTTCTTGAAGGGTTTGGTGTTGACCATGTTCATACAAAATTATTTCCTATGCATGGGACAGAAAATATGAAAGAATGGAAACCCATTGAATCAAAAGTAGACAAATATTTTCATAAATATGAAGGTTATATTTCATCTCACGATTATAGTCAAGCCGACGATATAAAACTCGCTGAATTAGCCAAAAAAATAAGAAGTTAAAAAAAGTTTTTATATTTAAAGATTTTCTTGTGATATAATAGCAACTGTATGCTTGAACTGATTTTTATAGGAGATGTAAAGTCCGTTTTGGGAATAATAGCAGGAATAATTGCTCTATTAGCTTATGTAGTTTATGTAGTTTCTATTTTCAGAGGCAAGTCAAAACCTAATAGAGTAACTTGGTGGATTTGGGCGTTTATGGGTTTAGTTCTTGCTCTAAGTTATAAATTTTCTGGCGCGGATAATACTGTCTGGGTGCCCTATGTTGAGTTTTTAGGACCATTAACTATTGCTATTTTATCAATAAAATACGGAGAGGGTACTCTAGAAAACAAAACAGATTTATATTGTTTTTTGGGAGCCGTCTTAAGTATTATTCTTTGGATTATATTTGATAGCCCGGTTATTGCTCTTGTTACCAATCTTGCCATAGATTCTTTTGCTATTGTGCCGACAATCAAAAAATCATATTTACGACCAGAAGGGGAAGATTTTTGGGCATGGTTTGGTACCGGCATGGCGGATACCTTGAATATGTTTGCCGTTGAAAGATTTACTTTTGCCATTCTTGTTTATCCTATTTACATGCTTGTCTCAGACTTAATTATAATTTTTATCCTTCTTTTAAGAAAAAAGAATATAATAAAAGATACCAGTTTTCTTACAAAACGTGATTAATTTATGAAGGAAATATCAAAAAAGATTTATGTTAAAGAAAGTAAAACTCATGGAAAAGGGATTTTTGCTTTAAAAAATATTAAAAAAGGTGAAACAATTTTTATTATAAAAGGCAAAAAAATTAATTTTCTAATTAATAACAAAAAACAAGCTGAAATTGCAGGGTTTAATTGGATTGGCTTTGGAAAAAATGAATGGATAGACCCCACAAACTATGGCCTTTATCTTAATCATTCTTGTAATCCAAATTCAGCAATAAAAGGAAGGGTTGTAGTAATCGCTATCCGTAATATAAAAAAAGGAGAAGAAATCACTTTTGATTATTCTTTAAATGAAGCCGATATTTTTTGGCACATAAAATGTCATTGTGGTTCGAGAAATTGCAGAAAAACTATAAAATCAATACAATTTTTACCCTATAAAATTTTCAATAAATACAAATTGCACATTCCAGAATATTTTAAGAAAGTTTTTAAAAAGTTTAATATATCTAATTTTAAAAATTTAAAAGATTTACAAAACGAGTGGATAAGTTTTATAAAAAAGGATTTTAGTGTATAATATATTCCATATGATTGACAAAAAATCAAAACTTTTTCTCCTAATATTTATCTTTCTTGTTGCAATTTCTATTATTGTTACTTATTATCGTTATATGGTTTTGAAAGATTTTGATATTTTAACAGATGAAGAATTATTCAATGAATCGCTAGAAGAAGAGTAATCTTATGGAAACATCAATTCAAGCTTTTATAGACATGTGTCAATGGGATACTGCGAGATTTTTAATTTTTTCGGATAACGTGTTTGGAACATTAATTTATTACTCTCATTTTCTAGCGCTTATTTTATCCTTTCTTGTCGGTCTTTTTGTATTTTGGAAAGACAGAAAATCGCTTGTTAACAAGCTATTATTTTTAATAATGTTCCTTTTTTCTGTATGGGTGTTTTTTGACCTTATTTTATGGGCAAATGAAAAAAATCACTTTATAATGTTCTTTTGGTCGGCAATGCTAATTATTGAACCTCTTATCTATGCTCTATGTGTTTATTTTATTGATGTCTTTGTTGAGAAAAAAGATGTAACTTTCAAGAAAAAGGTTGGAATTTTCTCCCTTTTATTACCTGTAATTATTTTACTACCGACAAAATTTGCCCTAGTTTCGTTTGATTTAACAAATTGTTTCAGGGAACCAGTTGAAGGTTTTATAGCCACTTATTATGTATATTTTATTGAAATTATTTATTCTCTTTGGATTCTCGTTTATGCTGTAAGAAAATACAGACAATCAATTCCGGAAATGAGAAAGCAGATTGTGCTTATAACATTAGGAGTAATTCTATTTTTATTAAGTTTTGTTTCTGGAAATATTGTAGGAAGTTTTACCGAAAATTGGACATTGGCGCAAATTGGTCTTTTTAGTATGCCGATATTTGTTGTTTTTCTGGCATATATGATTGTAAAATTCAAAACCTTTAATATAAAAATGTTCGGAGCGCAGGCGCTTGTTTTTGCCCTTGGATTCTTAGTTCTCGGGATTATTTTTATTCGCGCTATTGAAAACGTTAGAGCTGTCGCAGCCGTTACTCTTCTACTTATCGTTTTTGTCGGTTACCTTCTAATAAAAGGTGTCAAAAAAGAAATAAAACAGAAAGAGGAATTGGCAAGACTCAATATTAACCTCCAAGAACTTATCAAACAGAGAGAAAGTCTCGTTCATCTCGTTACTCATAAAGTTAAAGGTTCCTTCACTCGTTCAAAATATATTTTTGCCGGGATATTGGATGGAACTTTTGGAGATATAAATGATGAAGTGAAAAAGAGGGCAGGACAGGGTCTTGAATCGGATAATATGGGTATAGAAACAGTTGATTTGGTTTTGAATGCGGCTAATTTGGAAAAGGGGACAATTAAATATGAAATGAAAATTCTTAACTTTAAAGAATTAGTGGATAAAACAATATCTGAAAAAAGAATTTCAGCCGAAGCAAAAGGATTAAAACTGGAAACAGAAATAAAAGAAGATGTTTATAATGTTTCCGGCGACTCTATTTGGCTTAAAGAGGTGGCAAATAATTTAGTGGAAAATTCCATAAAATACACCAAAGAAGGAAAAATAACAGTGGGACTTAAAAAGGAGCCCACTTCTGAAGGTAAAAATAGTAAAATTTTATTTTATGTTAGAGATACGGGCGTAGGAATAACATCTGAAGATAAAAGTAATTTATTTACAGAGGGAGGGCGTGGAAAAGAATCTGTGAAGATAAATGTGGATAGTACGGGCTATGGTCTCTATTCAGTAAGATTAATAGTGGAAGCGCATAACGGCAAAGTTTGGATGGAACCCAATAAAGAAGAAGGCAGTGGGTCTATATTCTTTGTTGAACTGGATGCTCAGTAAGAATTTTAGAACCAGCCGCCTCGCAAAAAATTTCTGCGCCTTCGCCCTCGGAGTCATAAGGACAAGGAACCCACGACGCTAAAATTCTTTGCGGGGCGTCTTTTTCTTGTTATAATATACCTATGACATGGGCCCTTAAAAGACAGATTTTCTATTTAGTTGTTTTGCTTGTATTTCTTTTTATACTTGGATTTTTAATAGTTTCTCCATATATAAACAAGGTGCCGACTTGCACAGATAATATACGAAATGGAATTGAAACAGGAATAGATTGCGGAGGGTCATGCGCCAGAGCATGCACTTTTGAAGTGAACCAAATTTCAGTTCTATGGTCTCGCACTTTTGAAGTTATTCCCGGACGTTATAACGCGGTCGCATATCTTGAAAATCACAACAAAGACGCAGCTATTGAGAAAATAAAATATAAATTTCGTTTTGCCGACAAGAATAATATTTATATAGGCAAGAGAGATGGTGAAACTTTTATTCCACCATCAGGTAAATTTGCTATTTTTGAAACCGGTATTGGTGTTGGTAATTCCATTCCTGTTTATACCACTTTTGAATTTACTGAAACACCTATATGGCATAATGTTTCAGAGGAAAAATTAAATCAATTAAAAGTATTAATTTCAGATATAAAATTGGAAAATCAAGATACAAGTCCGCACTTATCCGCCACGATAAAAAATGACTCTCTTTTTACCATTCCGGAAGTGAGCATCGTCGCGCTTTTATATGATGAAAAAGGAAACGCTATCTCTGCCAGTCGCACTTACTTGGACGTATTGGCTGGAAAAGAAATTCAAAATATTAATTTTACTTGGCCTAAACCCATACTAGGAAATGTAATTGCTAAAGAAATTATTCCTATGTATAACTTCTTTTTAGTTAAGTTGAAATAAAAAATGATGGAAAAAGTTTTCAAAAGAATAGATTGGCTCTTGGTTTTTTTTATTGTTCCCATAATTTTAGCCGGTCTTTTCACTATGAAATCATTTACGCCACAGGATGGCGCAATCAATTTTTTTGAGAAACAAATAATTTGGATTGTGCTGTCATTTATTGTTTTCTTTGCTTTTTCTTTTATTGATTTTAGGTTTTTACGTCGCACAGACGTGCTAGTGACATTATTTTTACTATTTAGCGCTTTGTTGGTTATTTTATTTATCATTGGTTATACGGTAAAAGGCGCACAGAGCTGGTTTTCTTTCGGTGTTTTCTCTTTCCAGCCCATAGATGTAATGAAACTCGTGCTTATTCTTATTTTGTCAAAATATTTTTCTCGTCGTCATGTGGAAATCAGAGATATTAAACATATTTTTATTTCTGGATTCTACGCGCTTATACCTTTTGTTTTAGTTTTATTGCAACCTGATTTTGGTTCTGCAATGGTTATATTTTTAATATGGTTTGGCATGGTTCTCGTTTCTGGTATTTCTAAAACGCATTTATTATTTGTTTTTTTATCCGGAGCGATTATTTTTATTTCTCTTTGGACTTTTGTTTTTGCCCCGTACCAGAAAGCTCGTTTTATTAGTTTTTTAAATCCACTCGCAGACATACACAATTCCGGTTATAACGCATCTCAATCCACTATTGCTGTCGGTTCCGGACAAATTTTAGGCAAAGGCTTGGGTTTTGGGACGCAATCACGATTGAAATTTTTACCGGAGCCACAATCTGATTTTATTTTTGCCGCTTATGCTGAAGAATGGGGTTTCGTCGGCTCTTTCTCTATTCTTCTGCTTTTTGGACTTGTTATTTGGAGGATTCTTAATTCTGCACTAATGGGCGCTTCTAATTTTGAAATGCTTTTTGGTATGGGAATTGCTATTTTTTTCATGAGTCATATACTCATAAATATAGGCATGAATATCGGATTGTTGCCTATTACAGGCATTCCGTTGCCATTTATGAGCTATGGAGGTTCACATTTAGTTACCGAATTTGCGGGGTTAGGAATTTTAATGAATATGCGTAAATATGCGCGGTCGGCGCACAGAGATGATATGAAAAATGAGTTTTTAGGAATTTAGCAGATGTTATCTTTTTGAGCTGGTCTGGTTGAGCCCCTCGGACTTAATGGGGGCGACCCGAGGACCCGAAAAAAGATAACATCTGCTAAATTTAAGATAAATTATGCAAATTATTGATGGAAAAAAAATACGGGATGAAATTTTAGCAAAAATAAAAAAAGAAATAGGTTCTTTGCCATTTAAGCCGATTTTTTGTGATGTGCTGGTTGGTAATGATAGAGTTTCAGCGCAATATGTGCAAATGAAAAAACAAAATGCGGAAGCAATTGGTATAAATTTTCATAATGCGAATTTTCCCATATCTATCAAAACAGAAGATTTAATAAAAGAAATAAAAATTTTAAATAAAATACCGAATATGTGCGGGATTATTGTCCAACTTCCGTTGCCGGAAGCGCTTGACCGCAGAAGAATATTGGATGCCATTGACCCACGCCTTGATGTTGATTGTCTGGGGACCTATGCAAGCGAAGAATTTTATAAAGGCAAAACAAGTTTTGGTTTTCCAACAGCGCTTGCTTGTATGGAATTATTAGACTCTGTCGCTTTATCGCCTGAAGACAAAAAAATAGCCGTCTTGGGATATGGAGAATTGGTAGGCAGGCCTGTCGCAGCATTGCTTCAGTTCCGAGGATTTCATCCAGATATTGTGCGAAGTAAAACCGAGAATAAAGAAAAAATAATAAAACAAGCCGATATAATAATCTCAGGAATGGGTAAGGGAAAATATATTACGGGTGATATGATAAAGAGTGGAGCAGTATTAATAGACGCAGGCACTTCAGAATCAGGAAGCAGTATTGTGGGTGATGTAGATTTTGAATCGGTAAAAAATGTGGCGAGTTTTCTGTCTCCTGTGCCGGGAGGCGTAGGGCCGGTAACAATAGCGATGCTTTTTAATAATGTGCTTAATGTGGCGAAGTCTTTCGCAAAAGTTACCACAAGTACCACAAGTACCACAAGTACCACAAGTCGGACATGTGGGAATTCCCACATGTCCGACTTGTGGAAAAAATAAAAACATATGAACGATAATATTTTTTTCTTTTTTTATAATTTAGCTCATCAATCTGTTTTTTTTGATAAAGCAGTTGTTTTTATTGCAGATATTTTCCCTTACATTGTAGTTATAATAGCAGGAATCTTTTTGCTTTTTTATCATGAAGTTTTAAGGGCTGAAAACCTCCTTAAGGCTTTTTTACAAAAATGGAAAGAAATTATTTTAGTATTTTTTTCTGGTGCCTTGGCTTGGTTTTTAGCTTATGTGTTGAAATTTTTATTTCACACTCCGAGGCCTTTTGATTTATTTCCAAAAGTTGTTTCTCTTTTTTCTGAAACGGGCTATGCTTTTCCATCAGGACACGCCACCTTTTTTATGGCGCTTGCTGTTGCTTTATTTTTTAGTCATAAAAAAGTTGGTTATATTTTTATTTTCTTTGCGTTTCTTATCGGCATTGCCCGCATCATAGCCGGAATTCATTTCCCGGTTGATATTTTAGGCGGATTTATTTTAGGTTTTACCATTGCATATTTTTTAAAAAACGTATAGAATAACCATATATTTACCCACCTGCCTTCGCTATGCGAAGTATTGCGGGCAGGTGTGGACCCCCGAAGCAGAGCAAGCTCGCTACAGGGCAAAAAAAGATGATTAAGAAATTGATATCAATAATTATAGTTTTAATCTTAGGCTCAGCTGTGGCTTTTTTTGTTTTCAAATCAGAACCTAAACTAAACTCTAATTTTGAAAATCAAAGTTCTTTTTTAAAGAATTTTCAATTTCGTCTTGGTCTTGACCTTTCCGGTGGAAGTCATTTGATTTACAAAGCTGATGTTAGTGGAGTTCAAGCAGGAGAAGTTTCTGTTTCAATGGATGCATTGCGCGATGTGATAGAACGCAGAGTAAATTTGTTTGGTGTTTCCGAACCGATAGTGCAGGTGCAAAGCAGTGGATTTGTTTCCGGTGAAGAAGAAAAGTTAATAGTTGACCTTCCGGGTGTGACAGATGTGGAAAAAGCAACAGCTATGATTGGACAAACGCCACTTCTAGAATTTAAAATTGAAGCACCTAAAGACACTCTAAAAACAGTTAAAGTAGGAAAAAATGGGGAAGTGGACTTAGGAAGCATAGATTTAGACCAACAGTTTGTTTCAACCGAACTCACTGGACGATATTTACAAAAAGCTAGTCTTGAATTTGACCAAACTACCCGCGAACCAAGAGTAAGTCTGCAATTTGACGAAACAGGCACGAAGTTTTTTGCGCAAATTACAAAAAACAACATAGGTAAAATGGTGGCCATATATTTGGATGGAGCGCCTATTTCCACTCCGGTTGTTCGTGAAGAAATTCCAAATGGTCAGGCCGTTATATCCGGTAGTTTTACCCCAACAGAAGGGAAACTTTTGGTAGGCAGGTTAAATTCTGGCGCGCTTCCGGTACCCATTACACTTTTGTCCAGACAAACCATTGGGGCAACACTGGGCACTGATGCTGTTACCGCTGGAGTCAAAGCCGCGATTATCGGATTTTTAGTTGTTGCGTTGTTTTTAATTCTTTGGTACCGTCTACCGGGGCTTATTGCAGTAGTTGCTCTTTCTATATATATAACAATTATGTTAGCTTTATTTAAATTATTGCCAGTCACCTTAACTGCAGCCGGTATTGCTGGATTTATTATTTCTATTGGTATAGCCGTAGACGCTAATATTCTTATTTTTGAGAGACTAAAAGAAGAATTGCATTCCGGTCGTACTATTGCCAATTCTGTTTCTGCAGGTTTTTCCAGGGCTTGGTCTTCTATTCGTGATTCCAATCTTTCAACTATTATTTCTGCCACTATTCTTTTCTGGTTTGGTACATCTTTAATTAAAGGATTTGCATTGACGCTTGGCATGGGTGTTTTAATATCAATGTTTTCAGCTATCATGATTTCCAGAATTTTTCTTTCCGGACTTATTTTTGTGGGAGAAGGAAAAATAGCAAGATTTTTATTTTCAAGTGGCATATCAAAATAATGAATAAATTATGTTTATAGTAAAACACAAAAAAATATTTATTAGCATATCAGTAGCCTTAGTTTTGCTTTCTGTCATTTCGCTTTTTGCATTCGGACTTCGAGTTGGTATTGATTTTAAGGGTGGCGCATTGACAGAAGTTGTTTATAAAACCAACCGGCCGACTCAATCCGATTTAGATTCTGCGTTTAAAAAACTTGATTTTGGTTCTGTGCTCATTCAACCGACAGGGGAATTGGGTTATATTGTTAAATCTCTTGACCTGAATGAAACACAGCATATTTTGCTTTTAAAAACACTTTCCCTCGGCCATAGCCCTACGGGCGAGGCACAAAATGGCAAAAATCCACTTGAAGAAAAAAACTTTAATTCTATCGGACCTTCTGTCGGACGTGAACTTACCAGAAAGGCAATCATTGCTATTGTTTTGGTTTCACTTGCAATTATTCTTTTTATTGCATTTGCTTTCAGAAAAATTTCTCAACCAATTTCTTCTTGGAAATATGGTTTTATGGCCATAGTATCGCTATTACATGATGTTATTATTCCTATTGGTATTTTTAGCATTTTAAGTAATTTTTATGGCGCTGAAATAGACACACTCTTTGTAGTTGCAGTACTTACCATTATAGGATTATCAGTTTCTGACACAATAGTTATTTTTGACAGAATCAGAGAGAATTTAAGAAACAAAATCGAAAATAGTTTTGGCGAGACTGTCGGTAAAAGTTTAGACCAATCGTATATGCGGTCTATTTTCACTTCGCTCACCGTTATAATAGTTTTGTTGTCCCTTTTCTTCTTTGGTCCGGAATCCACCAAATATTTCGCATTAATGCTTACAGCTGGAATGTTTTTCGGAACCTATTCTTCAATTTTTCTCGCCTCTCCTTTACTTGTTTTAATTGAGGAGTTGCAGAAGAAGAAATAGTTTTTATTATTAATAATAGATTTTTGTTAAAAATATCATAGGCTTTCCTTTTTCTCGGGTCCTCGGGTCGGCCACACTGTAATTATCATTTGTGTGGCCTCAACCAGACCAGCTCGAAAAAGCAAATCCTATAATATTTAGTAAATATATGGAACAAAATTTTTGGCAAAAAAATAAGACTCTCATAATCGTTTTAGTGGTGGTTTTGATTTTGGTGTTTTGGGTTGTAGGAAAATATAATTTTTTTATAAATCAGAATGAAGCTATAACCGGCCAATGGGCGCAGGTGGAAAATCAATTACAAAGACGTTTTGATTTAATACCGAATGTTATCAATACCGTTAAAGGCATAACCAAACAAGAGAAGGAAGTTTTCTCGCAACTTGCTGAAGCTCGAACACGCTATGCAGGTTCTACAACAATAAACCAAAAAGCAACGACAGCCGGACAAGTAGAATCGTCTTTAGGCAGACTTTTACTTATCGCGGAAAATTATCCCGAGTTAAAATCTTCTCAATCTTTTCGCGATTTGACCGTAGAGCTTGAGGGAACCGAAAATAGAATTTCGGTTGAAAGAATGAAATATAATGATTTGGTAAAAAGTCTAAATGCTAGTGTAAAAAGATTTCCAAACTCTATTCTTGCTTCGATTTTTAGCGTGGAAGAACGTTCTTATTTTGAAATAACAGATGAGGCGGGGACAGTTCCACAAGTTGATTTTAGCCAATAAAATAATATATGACAAAGAAGTTTCTTCTTTTTCTAATCTCAATTTTTGTATTTTCTATTGGGGCATATGTAAGCTTGGCTTTTGATGTTCCCAGCAAGCCGCAAAATTTTGTAAATGATTATGCAAATATTCTTTCACCGGAAAATAAAAATTCCCTGGAAAGTAAAATTTCTAATTTTGAAAAACAGACAAGTAATGAAATTGCTGTGGTAATAATATCGTCTTTGGAGGGAGATACTATTGAAAATATTGCTCAAGATATTTTTACAAAATGGAGTATAGGCAAGAAAGATAAGAATAACGGCGTCTTGCTTCTTGTCGCTATGGCTGAACGCAAAACCCGTATTCATACCGGCTATGGAGTTGAAGGAGATTTGACTGACCTCGCTACATCATATATACAAAGTGAAATTATTACTCCGGCCTTTCGCGAGAATAATTATTATCTTGGTATTGATGGCGCGTTAGGTAAAATAATGGAATCTCTTAATGGAAATAATATTATACCGGAAAATTATTCTTCGGAAAAAGAATTCAAATTTAACTGGGAATTCGTTTTCTTTCTTTGTTTTGTTGTATTACAATGGATAATAGCAATTTTAAGAAGGTCTAAATCTTGGTGGGGGGGTGGAATTCTCGGAGCAGTAATCGGCGGAGGAATTTGGCTTTTTGGCTCATTGTCTTTTATTTTTTCTATTTTCTTATTTTTCTTTCTTATAATTTTCGGATTAGGGCTTGATTTTTTTGTTTCACGGACATATCAAAAAGTAAAAAATTCCGGTGGTCACTATCCATGGTGGATTGGGGGAGGCGGATGGGGCGGTCACGGTGGCGGTTTTGGAGGATTTGGCGGAGGATTCTCCGGTGGTGGCGGTTCTTCCAACTCCTGGTAAAATTTCTATTTTAGCTTTATTTTTCTATTGATTTTGGTATACTTTTAGTATGGAAATTAAAGATATAGAAGACTTAGCTGAATTATCAAAAATTGAATTATCTGATTCAGAAAAAAAAGCGCTATTAAAAGATTTAGACGGTATTTTAGCTTATGTTAAGCAGATAGAGGAAGTAGAGGTGAAAGATATAAAAATAGAATATGGAAACAAGAATATCTGGAGAGAAGATGAAATTAAATTACCGGATTTTTCTAAAGACTTTATAATAAAACAATTTCCTGATTCACAAGATGGGTTTGTGAAAGTTAAGAAAATTTTATGAGTATAAATTATAAAAATTCAAAAAATTTTACCGCCTTAATTAATAATAAAAGGAAAAATTTTATGAGTACAAGTTATAAAAATCAAAAAATTTCTGAGCCTTCGCCCTCGGAGTCAAAAGGACAGGGAACCCACGACTCTTGAAATTTTTTATTTTTATAACTTTTAATATGATAGATATTAAAAAACTGACAATAGAAAAAGCGGGAGAAATGATGAGAAAAGGAGAATTGACTTCTGTGGATTTAATTTCTGCCTGCCTAAAGAATGCAAAGGAGAAAAATAAAGAATTGAATATTTTTTTAGAAGTTTTTTCTGGATCCGCCTATGGAGGAGACGATGCGTTAGAACAGGCAAAAAAGGCTGATGAAATCATAAAAAATGGAAAAGGAACTAAGCTAACAGGAATTCCAATTGCAATCAAAGATAATATTTTAATAATGGGACATAAAGTCAGTTCCGGTTCCAAAATACTTGAAAATTATCAAGCAAGTTATGATGCTTTTGTTATAAAAAAGTTGAAAGATGTAGGAGCAGTTTTAATGGGCAGAACCAATATGGATGAATTTGCCATGGGGTCTTCAACCGAAAATTCAGCTTATGGACCAGTCAAAAATCCCATTGACCCATCTCGGGTTCCGGGGGGTTCTTCTGGCGGTTCAGCCGCGGCTGTCGCTGCCGGTATGGCATTGGGGGCATTAGGGTCTGACACGGGAGGGTCTATCCGCCAGCCTGCGTCTTTTTGTGGACTTGTGGGAATGAAACCCACCTATGGAGCTGTTTCGCGTTCAGGTCTTACGGCTATGTCTTCTTCGCTTGACCAAATAGGTCCCCTTGCCAAAACATCGGAAGATGCAAAAATAATTTTTGACTGCATAATTGGGAAAGATGAAATGGATTCAACTTCTATAGACTTCGTTGGCGAAAGCTTTTCTTCAGGTCCTCGGTTCTCTGGGGCCCCAACCCCAGCCAGACCATTCAGAAAAGCTTCCGCCAACTTCGTCATTGGTGTTCCGCGGGATTTCTTCAAAGAGGGAATTGATTCGGAAGTTTTACAAAATTTTAATAAAACAGTAGAAAAATTAAAAAATAAAGGATATAAAATAAAAGATGTTGTTATGCCACTTTTAAAATACTCTCTGCCTATTTATTACATAATTATGCCAGCGGAAGTTTCCACTAATCTTTCACGACTAGATGGAGTTCGATATGGAATGCGAAAAAAAGGCGAAGATGTTTTTGATAGTTTCAAAAAAAGCAGGTCTGTCGGGTTTGGCTCTGAAACAAGAAGAAGAATAATTTTAGGCGCCTATGTGCTATCGCATGGATATTACGATGCTTATTACAATAAAGCCTGGAAAGTACGCAGGGCAATAATGAAAGAGTATGAAGATATTTTTAAAGAGGTTAATTTTATAATGACCCCTACGGTGCCCACAACCGCATTTAAATTTGGAGAAAAGAAAGACCCTTTGCAAATGTATTTGTCGGATATTTTCACCGTATCAGCCAACTTAGCCGGCTTGCCTTCTATTTCTGTCCCTTCAGGATTTTCTTCCTCGCAATTGCCATTCGGTGTGGAATTTACCGGTCCCGCGTGTTCCGATTTGTCTTTATTTGCCATTGAAAAAGATTTAAGAAATAATAAATAATACTTGTCCCGTATGAAATCCTGCGAAATGTGTTATAATTACTGTATTATTATTTATTAAGATTTCATATTGGGATGTATACATCAGGCACATTAAATCAAAATCCTCTTATAGAAAATACCTTTCTTGGTTCAAAGTTTCTTAGCCCGGAATATTTATTTAATCAAGGTTCTGAATTTTTTAAATATATTTTTACTGAAAAAACACTGACGGGTTTTTATATTTTTCTTTCTGTTTTAGCTATATTTTTTATAGCCGTCATTGTTTATACCACAATTAGAATGTTTGAAATTAGAGCAAAAGAGCGAGCGCATTTAAAACATGAAATTGAAGAATATGCTCACAATCAAGCTTTGAAAGAAAAAAAATCACAAGAAGAAGGAGTGTTTAAAAATGAGAGATGGAAAAAAGTTTTAAATTATCTTTTTTCAATAAATGAAAACGATTGGAAGCTGGCAATCATTGAAGCCGATTCTATGCTTTTTGATTTGCTTGCTCAATTAGGATTTAAGGGGGAAAATTTGGGAGATAAATTAAAAGAGGCGAATCAGGATAATTTTCGTAGTCTTAGCTCTGCTTGGGAGGTGCATAACATAAGAAATAAAATAGCCCATGAAGGTTCATCTTTTGAACTTTCATTACATGAAGCAAAAAGAGTAATTGCCCTTTACGAGCAAATTTTTCAAGAGTTTGCGTATATTTAAAAATGTTGCGGGGTCTGGAATCGAACCAGAGTCTTAAGGTTATGCTTTACCACTTCAGTTTTCACTGCTTGATTCGCCAATTGGCGAACGATTTGTGGTCTGGACTATACCATCTCCTCTCTTAAAAATAAATTAAAAGGTTAAGGAGCTCGTCATCTAGTCTCTACACATTTATCTCCAACTAAAGTTGGAGAATTTAGCTCGGAATTGTCTTTCCACCAGTTGGCGGAGAGGATTTCTCCGAATTTGACGAGTGCACTCCTCTTGGTTTCCCAAAGAGGGGGCCCATATTAGTTGAGCCTTACGAGATACCTCTTCTCTACCCCGCTGTGAAGTTATTTTATATTATATTACGGAAATATGCAAGTAAATATTGAAAATAGTGTATAATATGCTATTCTGATTTGGTATGTCGGCGTAGCTCAGGTGGTTAGAGCATGGCACTCATAAAGCCAAGGTCGGTGGTTCGACTCCACCCGTCGACACAACAGATGATATAAAACTCCTCTTTGAAATTATACGATTTTATGTATAATAGGAGTATAAAAGATTTCAATGGTTTATATCTTGAAAGAAAAAAGATAATCTTTGAAAAATTTAAGAGATTGCGGCTGTAGTTCAACGGTGGAACACTCCCCTGTAGATTTATGCAGCTTTCTGTCGAAATGGCAGATTGAAACTCTTTGGGATAACGGTGAAGGCTAAATTTGCCAGAAGGCAAACATGCGAATACCGTGGGAACCCTTCCATATTTTTGCTTTTATAATAAAACAGCAAAGAGAAGGGGCGCCGTAGAGACTAGATACCAAAGCACCTAAAAGTGAAAACTTATGGTGAAGATATAGTCCACGCCTTTATGAAAATATTGGATAAGTGCACGGGAGAGGTCGTGGGGTCAGCACCCATCAGCCGCGCCACATAAAATTCCCACATGTCCAACATGTGGGAATTTTATTTTATGTCGTAGGCGCAGGTTCTGTTGGTGATGTAGTTTCTGTTGTAGGAGCTGGTTCAGGAGCAGGAACTGGTGCAGGTTCCGTTGCTTGCGGTGAGCTTGTCGAATCCGTTGCTTGCGGTGAGCTTGTCGAATCCGTTGCTTGCGGTGAGCTTGTCGAATCCGTTGCTTGCGGTGAGCTTGTCGAATCCGTTGCTTGCGGTGAGCTTGTCGAATCCGTTGTATCCGTTACAGCAACATCTCCAACATTCACGATTCTTGTGGTTGTAGTAGAATTGCCGGCTGAATCTGTCGCAGTATATGTGATGGTGTAGGTGCCGGAAGTAGATGTGTCAACTGTTCCACTCATTACTACTGCAACTGTGCCGTCCGTAGTATCTTGAGCAAATGCTCCGGATTCAACATAAGTGGAACCTAAGTCCATACTTACCAGAGTATCACCGTCAAGAGTAATTATTGGCGCATCTGAATCTGCCGGAGAATATGTTAGATTGTCAGAATCTATTGCTGATGGAGGAATGATAACCGTACATTCTCCCAGCATAGTTTTTGTTGTTCCGTTTGCGATAGAGAAACAATTTGGTTCGCCGGTGACTTCATCGTATAGAGTAATACCTGTGCGTTCTTCCGGACTACCGATTTTTAATGTACCCACAACCAGACCTTTCATATAAGCTACTCCATTTTCAACTTTTATTAAAACATCACTAAGGAATAAAGTAGCTGATTCACTAAGCGTAGCAGTAGGGGAGGCAATTTGACCTTTTGTTAAGTCAGATATTTTTAAATTTAATTCTTCGATAGAAGCCAATAAAGTTTCATTGATGGATGCTTGTTTTTTTGCATTATCTTCTATGACTAACGCTAGGTTAGATATTTTTTGATTTGTGGCTTGTATTCCTAAAACCATATATCCCAAACTATTAACCGGGTTGATTATTGTTCCTTTATAATGCATTGCCCATGGGGATTCATCCGCCATGACACCCACGTATTCAGTTTCAGTGTCGCCGGTGCCCATTCCGGATTTGTAATGGAAGCGATATATCGGTGTTGAAAGAATTTGGTTTAATGCTTCATTCGGGTCAGTGACTGTTCCAACAATATTTTTCATACTTCGCAAGGACCCGGCGGCAGCCCAAGAAGTTACGCCATCGCCGGCGACATCAGTAAGTTGTTGTCCAGCTCCTCCGACTGTTGTCGGCAAAGTCATTGTCCAAATGCCGGCATTCTCGGCAACTTGAATAGTTACGTTGCCTGAAATATTTCCTGCTAGTCTCAAAACTCCTTTGGTTATTCCAGCCAAACCTAAATCAAGCAAAACTTCCGGATTTTCTGTTCCGATTCCGACATTGCCGCCGGAAACCCAAGAATTACCTGAAGCTGCAAATTTATTAACATAAGCAGTGGTGATAGTTGGAACACTTCCAGCCGTGCCACTTACGCAATCATCTTGAAGACTGGTGCCAATTGTTTCAAGATACATATCTTGCGCGCCTGAAGTTCGGCCGTAGACTCGATAAGAAGAAGCTCCCTTAACTGTCGACCAACTTATTTGATTGCCGGGATTTGTTCCGTCATTTACAACCGATATTTCTTCTGAACCGATAGTTGTTCCACCAGCTCCATCAACCGCCACAACTCTGTAATAATAAGTACCGCTACAACTACCGCCGATGTTAGCAACCGTAGCCGATTCCACAGTTGGTGCCGGCATTTCAGTAACTAAGTCAGGGTTTGAACCCAAATCCGTTACTTTTAAATTCAATTCTTGGATAGAAGCCAATAAAGTTTCATTAACAGATATTTGTGTTGTAGCATTATTTTCCACAATTAACGATAAGTCGGATATTTTTTTATTCGTAGCTTGTATTCCCAAGACCATGTATCCAAGAGTGTTAACCGGATTAATTATTTTTCCACTGTAATGCATTGCCCACGGTGTTTCGTCAGCCATGACTCCCACATAACTCGTCTCACTATCGCCAGTACCCATTCCAGGTTTGTAATTAAAATGATAGACATTTGCACTCAATATTTGAGCCAGTGCGTCATCAGGATTCTCAAAAGGAGTTATATTATTTTTCCATTCTCGCAAAGACCCAGCAGCAGTCCATGAAGTAGTTGCAGTTGACCCTGATGCTGTTGTTGAAAGTTGAAATCCTGTTGTCCCGGCGCTAGAAGGTAATACCATTGTTATGCTTCCGGCCGCCGCGGCTGTTTGTAATTGCACATAGCCCGAAGTATTGCCTTCTAATCTAAATGTACCAAGAGTTGTTCCGGCTAGGCCAACATCCAATAATGCTCCTGGACTTGTTGTGCCGATACCCACACTGCCGGAGCTAGCTATAGTCATTTTTGTTGTTGGCGCGTTATCTTGTGTTTCAGTAGTGAGTGAAGTTACAGATACTACAAAACCTGTTCCATCGATTGTAGTTATTTGTAGTTCAAAACCTACTCCAGTGCCACCGGTTGGGTTGCTAAGTCCAGTTGAATAGCCAGTGCCTGCGGTAAATACACTTATAGTTAAAACTTCACCACTTCCACCTACTGTAAGAACTTTTACTTGTCCACCAGTCCCTCCGGGGACATCCAATACATCATTTGCAGTATATCCAGAACCTTGAACACTAACGGCTACGCCTGTTATTCTTCCTGTTTGACTGTTATATGATGTGCTATATGTTGTATTTGTATAACCACTACCTGCTGTAGTTACGGTAATGCCTGTAACAGCACCACTTCCATTTACTGAACTTACTGTAACTTGTCCACCACTTCCTCCACTAACATTTAACAAATCACTTGCAGCATAACCAGAACCAGCAGCGCTAATACCCGCAGTTGCTATTCCTCCTGTTGTAGCATCTGTTGGCGCTGTTTTAAATATTATACTTGAACCTGCTGTTCCTGTTGATGTTCCTGAGCTAAGTATCAAATCACCGCCTGCCTTATCTGTGGCAGATGCAGTCGCGCCCCCTGCTTGAATAGTTAAATTATTACCTGCAGTATTTGATGTAGTATGACGTTCCATCCAAATAGTTCGAGCCGAATTTCCTTCCAAACTTAATATGTTAGTAGGCGCCGTCGTCCCGATGCCGACCAACCCCGTACCACCCAGAAAAAGTCCCACCGTCCCGTCATTGATGTTCTGTATATCCACACCGTAGTTGAAGTTCAGATTTCCTTGATTATTGAAAATTCCATAGTCAATACTCGCAGGATTGGAACGCTGTAAAATCAAACCAACCGAGGCCGTGCCTGCCACTTGATATGCATCAGAAATCAAAAGAGTGGGGCCGCTTGCGGGGGTCCCACCGCTATTCGAGGAAATGACAAGATTTTTACTCGGTGTCGAGGTCCCGATGCCGACGTTACTACCTTGGATATGCATTGCTTCTGCCATTGTTCCTATCGCCGCACCTTGAACTGTATAAAATCCTATATCACTTACGACTGCTCCTGCAGTCACCGTAGATGTATCAAAGACTATCTGATGTGAGTTTCCTAAATTATTTGAAGCATCATCTGAATTAACAAGAATAAGTGCTGCATCATCTCCTGCAGTAACTGTTCCTGAAGTTATGTCTTTGAATAAATATAAACGAGCTGATGGAGTATTACTATCTAATCTTGCTCCCTTACTATAAATTTTAGCAACTGTATCATCTGCTCCTTGCACTTCTAATTCTTCAGTACCAGTAGTATGGCCAGCTCCCAAAACAGCAATACCTGCAACCTCAAGGGTGTTTGATGGGTCTGTTACTCCTATACCGACGTTGCCTGAAGAATCAGCATGTAAGGTAGTTGTAGCTGTTCCTGCATTGAAAGGACGAAGTTGTATTGCTCCTGAATTGTCCGCCCCATCTCTAATTACTCTTATTGTTCCTACAACATTAGGACCAGCCGTTGCATCTTGAATTGCAAAATCCAAATTAGCTCCAAATCCATCAGCCATATCTTGGGTAGTGTTTACAAGAAATTGAGCTACGCCAAGTTCTGAATTTGTAACAGATGTACTTGTTCTTTCAGCCCTTAATGGAGGATAAGAAGAACTTTCAACCTCCAACTTTGCCCCAGGACTTGTCGTTCCTATTCCGACGTTGCCTGAACTATCTATTATTGCTCTTTGCGTTCCATCTGTGAAAAAGCCTATTGATGTTCCTGCTGCTGCTGCCCCATGGTCTGCAAGTAAATTAATTGAACCATTAACAGTCGTTGCTATTTCACCATAAATAGTTGATGATACACTACTCTCTGATAATCTTAATCGTGCGCTTGTTGCCTCTCCCCTAATTTCTAACAACTTGTTTGGACTTGTTGTTCCTATGCCGACGTTGCCATCAAAATACGCACTGTTGGCTCTGGTAATGGTGGTATTAGTTCCAGCTATTGGCTTAGGCACATAAAGCGTAAAAGCA
>Ga0209541_10004985_pt1 | contig 23314 bp, 25 predicted proteins | sample RifCSPlowO2_01_FD_184027 | JGI IMG/M metagenome (GOLD analysis project Ga0209541, IMG submission 184027) | Groundwater microbial communities from Rifle, Colorado - Rifle CSP2_plank lowO2_0.1 (SPAdes) (version 2) | ecosystem: Environmental > Aquatic > Deep subsurface > Groundwater | place... | reverse complement strand
AAAAGAGTGGCTTGAAGAATTAGACGAAAATAACGATCGGCAAAATAAAGCTTTTGATATTCTATTTGACGAAGTAGAGAGGACACGAAAGAATAGTGAATAGCGGGGTGGGGTAAGAATAAGTTGTTTGAAGGACGATATTCTGCTACCATAGAAACATCATGCGATACTTGACGTTGAGATTTAGATAGCCACCAAAGAGCCGCAACCTACTCGCGGTTCTTCTTGGTGGCTTTTTTGTTTGCCTGTGTAGCTCAACGGTTAGAGCGTGCCCTTGAAACGGGCGAGATGGACGTTCAATTCTTCCCACAGGCACATGCCCTCGTAGCTCAATGGACAGAGCGGGACGCTTCTATCGTCAAGGTTGGGAGTTCAAATCTCTCCGAGGGCGCAAATATGGTGAGTAGCGGGGTGGGGTATGCTATAATCCCATCATGTCCGACAGTAGCAAACCATTTGAAAAATCAGAAACCCCCGAGCAACGCCTTGTCAGATTGCTCAAGGAAAGGGGACCTGAAGACAAAGAAGCCCTTGAGCTACTTGATAGCTGGACACGGGAACAAGAACGGCAAGTTGCGAATATGCCGAGGGCGACAATTGAGTTTAACCTCCGGCGAGGGCGGCTATACCTTGCGGCCGGATATACAGATGAAGCATTTGAAAACTTTGAAGCCGCACGATTGGAAGCTTGGAGTGAAAATAACGAACGGCTTTATACCGCGATCGGTGATGAGATGGATAGACTGGGAATATAGATTGTAGCGTCATTCAGACGTGCAAACACAGTTCTAACATCCTCTACGACGGCACCCATCATGAACCGTGAGGTCTATGCGCATCTCCTGAATACATTTGGTCGGAGGCCGGGCACGTGGCTCGGTGTAGCTTTTGAAATTATTCGATCGTTGCTGGTGCGTATTTATGTAGTTGTCCTGATGGCGCGGACCGTCATGGCATTGGCCGAAATGAATTTTGATCTTGCGTGGCACTACACGCTACTGACGCTTGGCGTATATATTCTGGGTGCTGTCGCCGGGATAGCGACAGAACTCATTTCCTTCAATAATGAAGACATGGTGTATGAGCAGCTATCCATGCGTTTTTATTCGAAGCTGACCACCAAGGATTTATCTTTTTATCGCGACCACCAAACCGGATATCTCACCAGCGCTTTTCGGCAATATCTCGACGGTATGATTAATCTGATGCGATTGTTTCGGGGCGAGGGTCTCAAGGTTCTTATATCACTGACGGTACCGGTCGTTGTCATGTGGGTTGCAAACTGGAAGGTCGGTATGATTTCGCTGGCCGTAGTCATGGTGCAATTTATATACGTCAGCTGGTCATCTTCGTTGGCATTGGAGTACCGCAAAAAATCTCATGAAATATATAAGAGGGTAACCGGTGAAGTTTCCGATATCATCACTAATATCGTAGCGCATAAGTCCGGCGGCAACGGAGTATCCGCGAACAAAAAAATTGCCGATATGATTCATGAGGAAGCTGAGACCTTCTGGCAACGATACAAAATTACCTATTCCTTGGAACTGCCGCGCAATATCATTTCTTCACTCGGCATTACGCTCGCATTCTATTTTGTCATCCACAGTATCTATCAAGGGCCTGCTTCCATAGGCCTGATGGTTCTGACGCTTACGTATATGTTTCAAATCGTCAGGAACGTTGCCGATTTGCCGAACATCATTACGAATCACGACGACCAAGTTGCTCGGATTTATCCCAACCTCAAATATATACATGATACATATGAGAACATCAAGGATCCGATAACATCAAAACACATCGCGATAGGCAAGGGCGAAATTTCGATTGAGCATGTTGAGTTCAGCTATCCTTCGCATTCCGGCACTGGCGCTCGGATCGAAGTTTTTCAAGATTTAAATCTTGCTATTGCCGGCGGTGAGCAGGTCGGGATTGTGGGTCTTTCCGGTGCCGGCAAGAGCACCCTTGCGAATTTGCTTATGCGATTCGATGAAATTACCTCCGGTACAATCAAGATTGACGGCACTGACATTCGCGATGTCAATCAAAGCGACCTGCGAAGCCACATTGCATACGTACCTCAAGAGCCCTTGCTATTCCATCGAACAATCCGCGAGAATATTGCATACTTCAAAGAACATGCCAGTGACGAGGAAATCGCCATTGCCGCGCGTACTGCCCATGCACACGAATTTATTGATATTCTGCCCGAACGATATGAGACCATCGTGGGCGAGCGGGGCATCAAATTAAGCGGCGGCCAAAAACAACGCATTGTTATTGCGCGAGCTATTTTAAAGAATGCACCGATTATAATTTTCGACGAAGCAACCAGCGCGCTGGACAGTGAAAGCGAACAAATCATCCAGCGAGCCATGCCCGAAATCATTGGCAAACAGACAGCGATCATTATTGCACATCGGCTGAGCACCATAGCCAATCTTGATCGGATCGTTGTTATGGATCATGGGCGAATCATTGAGGAAGGAACGCATGACCAATTACTTGCACTGAAAGGCCGCTATTCTTCCCTATGGCAAAAACAGACACTCGGCGAGTGATCTGATATAATCCAACCATGTCCGATTGGAGCTGGAGCTCTTCGGATAGAAAATTATGAAAACAAAAAATACGCTATTGTGGTTGTTCATATTGTTCATCACGGGTTTCGCCTCAGGATTTGCTATCAAAGCCGTATTAAGTGGTCGGGGTACTGAAATATCATGCGACACTTCAGCATTTTCGCACATAAATCGAAACATTGTTTGCGGTAGAGTTCTGGTGGTGCAAAAACACGGCTATAAGGTGTTGAAAAGCAAAATAGAGAAGTATGTCAGATCGAAAATGACAGAAAAAAAATTGAGTAACGCTTCAGTATATTTTCACGACCTTCAGGCAGGCCCCACGATGGGTATCAATGAGCATGAGCCGTTCATACCGGCTAGTTTGCTGAAAGTCCCTCTCATGATGACTTATCTCAATCTTGCTGAAGGAAAACCTGAATTTTTGCAAAAAATGCTTGGGTATCGAGTCGAGGGGGTGGAAAATAAAGCACCCCCGTACTACTTGCCAAGTGAAAAAATCCAAGAGAATGAGCCGTACACTATTGAGGAGCTTCTTCGGCGAATGATCGTTTTTTCGGATAATAACGCATACCTGGCTCTCTTCAATTATTTACAAAAACTTTCGCCTAATGCTGATCTTCTGGGTGAGACGTTGAACGAGATAGGTATATCTTCACCAAAATCATCGGAAGACGCGGTTATTACGGTTAAGAACTATGCATCGTTGTTCCAGATGCTTTTCAATTCCAGTTTTTTTCAATCGCCCGATGTATCCGAAAAAGCGCTTTCGTGGCTTGCGGCAAGCAATTTCCGCAACGGCCTTACCAAAAAACTTCCACCCGACATTGAGGTCGCTCATAAATTTGGCGAACGTTTTGGTTATAACGGCGATGAAAAACAGCTTCACGACTGTGGGATCGTTTATTACCCCGGCAATCCATATCTCTTGTGCGTCATGACGCGCGGCAACAACTTCGACGAGCTGTCTGAGGCGATTGGTGATATCTCAAGAATGACGTATGAGGAGTTTGATTCTCGCCGCATCAAATAATCGAGCAGGCTTAAGAACATAGAATGAGCGAACAGGGTCCGGACATATCCATACAGGCGGAAAGGCAAGAGCGCCAACATCGGATCGATGAGCTTTTAGGGCGAATAAAACTCGCCCTAAAAAGACAAGGGTTTGATGCTGCTCTTATTGCCGTCGATATGCAAAGATTGGAGCAGCTTTCTTCTCTGATAGAAGATCAACGGTCTATGGTGATTCACCACGCGTATGTACAAGAGAATTGCTTAGTGGAACAGGGGGGCGATGTGGAGATTATTAAGATACAAGATGGGAATTTATTCACGGTTGTGAGGGGCGCCAGAGGCTTTCTAAAATATGTTCCGGAAGAATTGAGCAAGACGTATCGATCTCAAGAAGAAAAGCAAGCTTCTATACAACAAATAATCCAAAGTATGGAGTCAGAAAACGCACACTTACGTCTCTTGCTCCGCACTCTTACCGATCATAACGATCTAAACTTTCTTAGGAATATTGGAAAAAACGCCGAGGGTCGGCTGGATATTACATATATCGAAGGTGAAATCCCACGGCTTCGTATCGATTCGGATGGGCATCCATTGCCGCCTACCAAGGACGAGAAGGACGGGAGTTAGGCTTGTTGTTGAACTGCCACGATGGCAGACTGCTCCCGCTTTAGATTCAATACAATCGCAATCAGTGCGAGATTCTTGATGATGTACTGGCCCTCGAGTGTTGGGACGAACCAGGCGCTCCAGACCATCGTTGGTGTAAGAATGAGTGGAGTCCAGACCATGAGCATGTGGAGCACGAAAAGGATGTTCGTGTACTTTTGGATTTTTGGAAACATGAACATCAGACCAATTAATGCCTCAAATGAGCCGAGTAGGATAAAAAACAGATGCGGAGAAATAAACGACGGAACAGTCTTTGCCATAAGCGCCGTGATCATCGGCGTCGCCGGACTCTGGCCTACAATCTTGAGTATCCCGAACCATGCATAAATGACGAAAAGGGCAATCCGCCCAAAATTTTGTTTTGTAATCATGAAAAAAGTATACCATCCTCGCCCGCCCGCTTTCCAAAAAAGTTATTCACAGTCCGATTTGCAAAGAGTCACCATGCTCCGTATAGTTCGCGTATAATTATTTAATTTTTCAACAAATGACGAACAGAACAATTGCAGAGTATATCTGGCTGGATGGAAGTAAGCCTACCGCAAAGCTTCGATCCAAGGCAAAAGTGATCGATGGAATCGTTAAGAAGATATCGGATTTGCCGGAGTGGACATTCGACGGCTCAAGTACGCGCCAAGCGACGGGGGACAAGAGTGACTGTATTTTGAAACCTGTCTTCTTTGTTCCCGATCCATTGCGTGGCAAACCGCACATTCTAGTCATGTGTGAGGTGTATCATGCGGGCGGAGATCCGCATCCAAGTAACTCTCGCGCGCATCTCCGAAAGCTTGCCGAAAAATACAAAGATCAAGACTCGTGGTTCGGTATTGAACAGGAATATACGTTCTTCGACGGTTCGCGGCCGCTTGGATTCCCGGAGAGCGGATATCCTGCGCCACAGGGAGGATATTATTGCGGAGTCGGCGCAGACGAGGTATTCGGGCGTAGTGTCGTCGAGGATCACCTCAAGGCCTGTATCAATGCGGGAATTTTAGTTTCAGGAATAAATGCGGAGGTCATGCCGGGGCAGTGGGAATTTCAAGTCGGACCGTTGAGTCCGCTCGATGTTGCCGATCAACTCTGGATTGCACGGTGGCTATTGTACAGAATTGGCGAGGATCATGGTGTAAGCGCAACGCTTGATCCGAAGCCTGTGAAAGGCGATTGGAACGGTGCGGGAGCGCATACAAACTTCAGCACCAAGGCAATGCGCGCGGCAGGTGGCATCAAGGCAATCGAAACTGCGTGCAAGAAATTAGGAAAAGTGCATGCACAACACATAGAGTTATATGGTGCATATAATGATCAGCGTTTAACGGGACTGCATGAAACAGCACATATCACGGAATTTCGCTGGGGTGTCAGTGACCGAGGGGCATCGATCCGCATCCCGCTCGCAACCGCGCAAGCCGGCAGAGGATATCTTGAGGACCGTCGTCCTGCCGCCAACATGGACCCCTATCAGGTATGCGCGCGGCTCATAGAGACTATTTGCGCATAGAGCTGTCACAGTGCCGCAACGGCTCCGTTATACTAAGCATAAACGTTCTCCGCAGGGTCGATCGGATACATAATATATTAAAAAAATCACTCAATGAAAAAAATTATCTTCTCCGCGTTAGTTTTAGCGCTGGTTGGATCAGGATTCGGTGTTTCAAGAGCGTCCGCTGAAAGTGGAAGTGTGAAAGCGTCGGGAGTGTTGGCGGCTCGCAATGCGGCTTCCGTCGTGTGCCGTGATGCATATCGCGTCGCCGTGGATCAATATACGACCTCCCTTACTCAAGCCAATTCCATATATCGATCAGCGATGGATGCCGCTCGGACCAATCACAAAGTGGCATTGCAGAAGGCTCGCGATAATAAATCAAAAGACGAGATCAAGGCCGCCAACGACGCCTATAAGGTGGCTCGCAAAGCAGCGCTTGATGTCCGCAAGACAAGCAGAGAATCAGCTCATGCAGCTCTCAATGTCGCACGACAAACAAGACTCCAGTGTCTGAAAGCCGCTCGCGCTGCGAATCCGGTATCAACGCCAACCCGCTCAAACTAAGTACGTTATCGAAACTTCGAATCCAAAACGCAACCTATTGGTTGCGTTTTGCCGTCTATACGCTAGACTATCTAGACTATGTGCGGAATTGTTGGCTATGTGGGAAATAAGGACGCGGCGCCTCTTCTGCTTGAGGGGCTTAAGCGTCTTGAATACCGCGGATATGATTCCGCGGGTATTTGTGTTGCGGACCACGAGAATAAGCTGACGCATCAAAAAACCGCCGGGCGCGTAAACGCACTCATTGAGATGATGAATGGCAACGGTGGAGTACCCAAAGGAACCTGGGGAATCGCCCATACGCGCTGGGCGACGCATGGTGCGCCCACAAGCAAGAACGCGCATCCGCATGGCGACTGCAAGAACAATATCTTTGTCGTTCACAACGGCATTATCGAGAACTACCGTGAGCTAAAAGAGAAGCTCATCAAAGAAGGCCACCGGTTCAAGTCTGATACTGATACGGAAGTCTTGAGCCATCTCATCGAGAAGTTTTTTGCCGAAAAGCATGGCGGCAACCTCGAGAATGCTGTCATCAAGGCGCTCAAGCTTTGTCGCGGTGCGTATGGTATTGCCGTTGTAGCCGAACAGGATCCCGGCAAGATCGTCGCGGTGAAGAACTCGTCACCCATTGTTATTGGTCTTGGCGACGGAGAATCGATTATCGCATCGGATCCATCCGCAATCTTGGCGTATACAAAAAAGGTTGTGTATCTCAATGACGGCGAGGTTGCCGTCGTGACCGCTGATGGTGCTTCATTCACTAATCTTGCAAGTGAAAAACTTTCAAAGAAACCAGAGACACTCGAATGGAATCTCGACCAAGCCCAAAAAAACGGCTACCCGCATTTCATGTTGAAAGAAATCTTCGAACAGCCGGAGGTTTTAACGAATGTATTGCGCGGACATCTGGATGAAAGGAATGGAACGGTTCGGCTCGGGGGAATGGATTCCGTCAGCAGTAGGTTGCGTGAGATCAAGAAAATAGAGGTTGTTGCCTGTGGTACTGCCTTTTGCGCGGGCCTCGTGGGACAATATATGCTTGAAGAATATGCAGGCATTCCATCCGAAGCGACGCTCGGATCGGAATTAAGATATAGAAAGAAAGTGCTCGATCCCCATACGGCATTGTTGTGCGTCTCGCAATCCGGAGAAACAGCAGATACGCTTGCATCTCTCCACGATGCACGAAATAAAGGCGTTCTGTCCCTAGGTATCGTCAACGTTATCGGTTCAGCGATAGCGCGTGATACTGATGCCGGTATTTACACACACAGCGGGCCGGAGATCAGCGTTGCAAGCACAAAGGCCTTTACAGCACAGCTTGCGGCACTTGCTCTTCTGACGGTATATTTGGGCCGCCAGCGAGATATGTCCCTCGTCATGGGGCAGCGTATTGTCCGAGAGCTGAAAAAACTTCCCGCGCTTTCAAAAAAAGTTCTTGATCAAGCGCAGGCGGTAAAACGCCTTGCAAAGAAATATTACAAATCTCAAAGCTGCTTTTTTGTAGGCCGCAAATATCAATACCCGGTCGCGCTTGAAGGCGCGATCAAGCTCAAAGAACTTTCATACATTCACGCAGAAGGATTAGCCGGTGGTGAACTCAAACACCACTCAATCGCTTTGATTGACAAGAATTTTCCTACCATAGGCATGGCACTTTTAGATAGTGTGTATGAAAAAACTATTTCCAATCTCGAAGAGATCAAGGCCCGCGGGGGACCGATACTCGCAATCGCGACGGAGGGCGACAAGAATATTGGCAAACTCACGAAGGACGTGATTTATATTCCCAAGACTCTCGAGATGCTTTCGCCGATCCTATCCGTCATCCCGCTCCAACTTTTTGCATACTATTGCGCAGTGTTCAATGGCAGGGATGTCGATAAACCACGAAATCTCGCCAAGTCAGTGACAGTGGAGTAGCTTTTCGAATTTAAACTATTCTCATATTCTTGAGAATATGAGAATAGTTTTTATACAATATCTCACGCTGTTGATAATTATTGACGAAAATAAATATCGTATGATATGATGTTTTTGATTCGCCTTCGGTCAGCCTGGCGAGTCTTCGCCCCTTGCGATTAGGTCGCAGGGATTCACATAACCGACGCGCAATGGAGGGAACAACCCTATGCGCCCGAATCAGCTCTGTGTCAGCACGTTGAAGATGCACGACGCCAACCAGGCCGTCACGTCCGCCTACGCCCCCTCGATCATGATCACCGTCGGCGGTAACCTCGCCGGCGCCATCATCTCCAAGAAGTAGCTCGTCGTCACGCGACCCGCGCGTGAAGGAAGGGCCGACAGTCCTCCGAGGACTGTCGGCCCGACCTAAGCACCTCTCGGCAACTGCCGAAGTAAAGATCGCTCCCGAGTCATACGACTTGTGTGGGCGATTTTTTCATGGTATAAGAAGCGTAAATTCGGCCCAACCACGGAGGCGAACATGGCCGTAAGCTTCGATCAGTTTCAGAAGTTGGAGGCGAGGATGTCGTTTTCCCTGCCCCCACAAGGAAGAATAGTCGACATCGTCGGGGCTAGGGACCGCGACCCACTCGGTCGCGTACTCACGATCGAGTATTTTCCGGGCCGGCCGGACAAGTTCGATATCTATTTCCGGAAGGAAAAGCCGTGCAGGAAGGGGGCGATCTGCGATCTCGTGACTGGGGATGAGATCCCCGAGCTCAACGATCCCAAGACCGACTACCTCCCGCTGCTCTGATCAAGGGGCCAGCCATGTACTTCATCAATGCCCCGCGGCAACCGCCCCGGGGTTGTCGCTTTAAAGGGAGCATTTTTTCTGCTATCATTTTAATGTTGCTTGTATCGCTCGTATCGCTTTATAGCTCGTATCCCTTGTATCGCTCTCCCAATGACCCACCTCGAGATTCGCAAAAAATTCTTGCATTTCTTCTCCGCCAAAGGCGGACCCGCTTCCGGCGGGCAGCACACTATCGTTCCGTCATCTTCGCTGTTGCCGACCGATCCATCGGTGCTTTTCACGACCGCGGGCATGCAGCAGTTCAAGCCGTACTACACGGGACAAGCTGATCCGATGCGAGATTTTAGTTCACTGAATACCACCTCGATCCAGAAAGCAATGCGCACGTCCGATATCGACGAAGTGGGGGATGTGAGCCACCTGACTTTCTTCGAGATGCTCGGCAATTTTTCGTTTGGGGGATATTTCAAAAAAGAAGCGATCAAGTTTGCACATGAATTTATTACCAAAGAAATGAAGCTGAAGATTGATTACGTGACAATATTCGCCGGAGAGGTGAATGTGCCCGAAGATACCGAATCCGAGCAAATCTGGAAATCAATCGATTCCAAGCTCAAAGTCAAAAAGTTCGGGCGAGCTGATAACTTCTGGGGACCGACAGGCGTGGAAGGACCATGCGGACCTACCACTGAGATCTATGTAAAAGGGGTGGAGGTCTGGAATATTGTTTTTAACCAGTACTATCAGAATAAAGATGGCTCGCTCGAGCTGCTCAAGACACCGGGCATCGACACGGGCATGGGACTTGAGCGACTTGCGATGATGGCACAAGATGTGACGACAGTCTTTGAGACCGACTTGCTCTATCCGATCATGTCGCTTCTCACCAACGGCTTTGATGAGCGTATCAAGCGGATTATAACGGATCATTGCCGGGCGATGACCTTTTTGATCGCTGATGGTGTTCGTCCTTCAAATAAGGACCGTGGCTATATCCTACGGCGCATCATGCGCCGAGTGCTTGTCCACGAACATCGGGCACACGGTACATTTGAGATAGAGGCGATTGTCCGCGAGGTAGTGAAGCTTTATAGGGATTCCTACCCTAATCTTATCAAAAGTGAAATCGTTCCAATCGTGGAGGAAGAAAAAAAGAAATTCTCGCAAACCCTGAAGGCGGGATTGCGGGAACTGGAGCGAATTGAGGCGATTGATGCGAAAGCGGCATTCCGACTCTATGAAAGTTATGGATTGCCGTATGAGATCATCAAGGAACTTGGCGAGGAAGATGCGGCCGAATTGACTCGAGAGGCCTTCGATGAAGAATTCAAGAAACATCAGGACAAATCGCGTGAAGGATCGGTCAAAAAGTTTGGCGGACACGGTTTAATCCTCGATACGGGAGAGCTCAAGGCGGCCAATAATGAGGAGCTTAAAAGGGTCACGCGCCTGCACACGGCGACACATATGCTCCAAGCGGCGTTAAGGAAGGTTCTTGGCGATGAGGTTCATCAGGCCGGTTCCGATATCACCGCCGAGCGCTTGCGCTTTGATTTTACCTTTTCCCGGAAATTGACGTTGGATGAAATGGCCGAAGTTGAGCACCTCATGAATGACACTATTAGGCGGGATTTGCCGGTGAGCTATGAAGAATTGCCCATTGAGGAGGCTAAAAAGACCGGGGCGCTTTATTTTTTCAAGGAAAAATATCCCGAACGTGTTAAAGTATATTCAGTTGGAAACCCCGCCGTGGCGGGGCAGGTCTTCTCAAAAGAATTTTGCGGCGGCCCGCATGTGTCACATACGGTTGAGATCGGGCGTTTCAAGATTGCCAAAGAAGAGGCGGTTTCTGCCGGGGTGCGACGCATTCGGGCAACCGTGGAATAGTCTGTTGATACTCTCGCATAATTTTATGATATACTCTTAGGCAATGGCGAGTACGAAAATCATACACGTTCAGAAGAACGATTCGTTTGACGAAGTGTTCGATCTGTTTAAGGTCGCACAAGCCCAAGAGGTGATTTTTATCTTTCCTCGCGGAACCATGTTTGGACGTGATGATGGGTATTTCAAGGCGATCAAGGATGAGGCTGATCAATCAGGCAAGCTGGTGAGCGTCATGACCACCGATCCGATTGTCGCCAAACTCACCGCATCATACGGTTTCAGCTTGCTGGAAGCTCCTTCGCGCAAGCCTCGTACCATATCGCATCCCGCCGGCATACCGCCGCCTGCACAGATGCCGGCCAGATTGTCACCTGAGCATCTTGTCGAGGAACCACAAAGAACAACACCGTTTGAAGCATATGCGCAAGCCGCAAGCGCTGAAGCGCAGGAGCAACATGCCGCCATTGAAGAAGAGATTGCCTCGCCATCCACGGTCATCGATATCGGTTCGGTCCGCAGTGATGAAGAGGCCGCGGACATTAGCATTCGGCTTGACGAAGATTCGCCAATTGCAGAATTAGCAGCAGTTCGCCGCGGGGTCAAGCCGAAAGCACGATCAGTGCCGGCTCCCATTGCCAGTTCGAACACCACCCGAAAGCTACGTGACATATTCTTCCAAAGAGATGAGCAGGATGTTGTAGTGGAGGGATCGGCAGAACAGGACGTTTCAATTCCCGTCAGAACTGGCAAGGGCCGACCCGTAATAATCGTTCCGGGCGAAGAACCGGCAGAGGAGTTGTCGAAGCCATCGATGCAGGATGATCAGCCCGAGGAATCTGATGAAAAAAGATCCGAAGAACCCGTGTTGAAGCCGCTTCACGAATTATCTTCGCATGAATCGGAACAAGTCACGGCAACGCGTCCGGCTCCGGCTATGCAAAATCCGCCATCCAAAGAGCCTGAGATGCCTCGTAATTCTCCCCTCCGCACTGATATCGAAAAGCTATGGGCCGAAGAGGCGGCGCGGCGCGGAGTAGAGTCATCTGAAGATTCCTCACAGCAGAATGTTGGGAAAAAAATCAAAGTCTCGCGCTCATTCCTTAAGATTGCCGGGATCATAGTCGCTGTCCTTATTGTTGTAGCAGGCGCGCTTGCATATGCTTCTGTTGGGACAGCGAAGGTGGTGGTGCATCCGCGGACAAAAGATCTCAACATCATCCTCAAAATCACCGCCTCATCCGACATAGCGAAGACCGATGTAGATCACAACAAGATCCCCGGACAGCGTTTTGCTATTCAGAAGGAAGTTAAGGGATCGTATCCAACTTCTACGGAAAAAGAGGTAGCTCTAAAGGCCCACGGCACTATCACTATTTCCAATTCGGAAAAGGATACGCAAAAACTTGTTGCAACGACCAGATTCGAGAGTGACGCAGGTAAGATATTCCGCATTATCCAGGAGGTGATCGTCCCCTCGGCTACAACCGTCAATGGTGCGACGGTTCCGGGCAAGGTTACCGTAGTCGTATATGCCGATGCACCCGGCCAGGACTACAATATAGCAGCATCATCGTTCACTCTTCCGGGTCTTAAGGGCACGCCCAGATTCTCTACTATTACAGCGAAATCAGCTGCCGCGATGATCGGCGGGGTGGTTGGAAAAGCCAAGGTAGTTTCGGAACAAGACATATTGCATGCCACTGAATCTCTAAAGAAAGATCTTCATAACCAGCTCGTAACCGACGCAAAACAGCAGATTGGTTCGCTGGCAATGGTAGCATCACCTTCTGTCGTATTCGATCCGATCTCGCTGAATGCCCAGATGGGAGAAGCTACGGATGCTCTCCAGGCGACACTCAAGGGTACGATGACGATCATCGCATTCCAGCCGACAGATGTCCGGGCCGTGATTGATCAATATGTAAAAAATAACAGCAATATGGGTGTGATCCAGGATGGTTTGGTCGTGACATATGTCAACGGGACTCTCGATAAGGATGGAAAGACAACCTCTTTTGATACGAAAGTATCAGGCCATGCCGCCGTGGCGCTTGATAAGGACGCAATTCTCAAAAATATCCAAGGTATGAGTGAAGCTCAAATCCGGGATTTTTTTCAGAAAAATGCCGATGTCGAATCTGCGCGAATTCTATTGTCCCCGTTCTGGATCAGAAGTATTCCGAAGGATCCCAAGAAAATTACCCTGGAGTTGACAACTAATTAGTATCTGATACACTTATTAGCAATGGAATAGACCCTACATTCCATTTCGTCTCCCGACGAATCTTTTTTATTGCTTTGTCAGACCAAAAACCAAAAGTTGACGGTTCCGTTATCGAGGCATTGCCAGATACCCAATTTCGGGTCAAGCTTGATGACGGCCGGGAGATCCTCGCTTATTTGGCGGGCAAGATGAGACTCCATTACATCAAGGTCATGATGGGAGATCGCGTAACGATCGAGCTTTCACCGGATGAGAAAAGAGGGAGAATTATTTATAGAAAATAGCTATGAAAGTCAGGGCATCGGTTAAAAAGATCTGCAATAACTGCAAAATTGTCCGCAGAAAGGGGAAAATATTTTGCATTTGCAGCAACCCTAAACACAAGCAAAGACAAGGCTAATATGGCACGCATTTCAGGGATTGTACTCCCAGACAATAAAAAGATTCTGTTTTCCCTGCAATATATCTTTGGCATTGGGTCGCACACCGCCGCACTCGTACTTAAGGAAGCCCACGTTTCTGTTGATAAGGCGACAAAAGAGTTGACCGCCGAAGAAATCAACAAAATTCAGACGGCTATCGACAAGACGCATAAGGTTGAGGGAGATCTCCGCCGCGACATCTCGCAAAATATCAAGCGTCTAAAAGAGATCGGCGCGTGGCGCGGAACGCGGCATGCCCGCCGATTGCCGATTCACGGGAGAACAAAGACCAATTCACGCACAACGCGCGGGAATGTGCGCAAAACAATGGGATCCGGTCGCAAGCCCGCAGGGCAAAAAACATAATCATGGGGAAAAAAAGAATCGTCACAACCGGGGGAGAGGGTGGAGAGAAGAAAGCCGAAGGCTCCGCTTCGAAAGGCGCAAAAAAGCATGTGCTTCGCGGTATTATCAATATCACATCTTCATATAACAACACGATTGTTTCCGTATGCGATGCGCAGGGTGCTGTTGTAACGTGGGCATCGGCCGGCAATCTCGGTTTCAAGGGCGCCCGCAAATCAACTCCGTATGCCGCAACGCTGGTCGCCAAAGAAGCCACTGAGCGAGCCAAGCATATGGGATTGCAGGAAGCATCGGTTGTTGTGCGTGGAATCGGTCCCGGCCGCGAAGCTGCGATCCGTGGCATTGTCGGTACCGGCATCACCGTGAGTTCTATCGTAGACGACACGCCGCAACCGCATAACGGGGTAAAACCTCCCAAGCCCCGCAGAGTATAGTTTTTTAATTATTAATCATGGCACGTTACTTAGGACCACGAGAAAAAATTGAACGACGGCTAGGTTCCAAGCTCTTCCTGAAGGGCGAGCGTTCACTTTCGAGTAAATCCGCTACGGTCAAACGCATGTATCCTCCGGGACAGCACGGCAAAGCCTTTGCGCGCCGCGGGTCTGAATATGGACAACAGCTGCGCTCCAAACAAAAGGTGCGCAATATATATCGCATGCTCGAACGCCAGTTTAAGAATTGGGTCAAAGAAGCGGTAGAATCTAAGAAAGAAACTGGTGATTTTCTTATCCAGAAGCTCGAACACCGCCTTGATAATGTTGTCTATCGTTCCGGCATTGGACAGTCCCGCGATCAAGCACGCCAGCTTGTCAATCACGGCCATATTCTGGTGAATGGCAAAAAGATTTCAATCCCGTCATATATCGCAAAGCGGTCGGATGTCATTACTATCCGAGAGGGGAGCGCCAAGTCGAAGTTCTTCTCCGCACTGGCCCCGCAATGGCTGAAAAATTACCAAGCACCGGCATGGTTGTCGCTCGAGGCGGACAAAATGCGCGTTACAATTGTCGGAGCACCAACCCTTGTCGATACGGGAATCGAGCCTGCCGATTTGCAGTCGCTTATTGAATTTTATAGCAGATAACCAAGACATTAGCTTCTAGCGGTTAGCTTCTAGGAAAAACCTACAAGCTAAAACCTACAAGCTAAAACCTACACCCCATGATCCAGCTTCCAACAGAACCAAAGATTGTTTCCAAGAACGGCAATACCACCGTTTTTGAAATCAGCCCCCTCTATCCGGGATATGGCATGACTGTGGGCAATACGCTCCGCCGCGTGCTCATCTCATCTATCGACGGCGCAGCAATCACTGCGGTGAAAATCCGTGGCGTTGATCATGAATTCACCACCATTCCGGGTGTTATGGAGGATGTGATCGAGGTGATTCTTAATCTCAAACGCGTTCGTATCAAGTTGTTCAAGAACGAACCGGTAACGCTATCGCTTTCATTTAAAGGACAAGGTGATGTGACGGCACGCGATATCAAGACAACCGCTGATGTTGAAGTAGTCAATCCCGACCAGAAAATAGCAACCGCAACCGATAAGAAAATCGAAATTGAGATGGAGCTCACCGTTGAGCACGGCGTCGGCTATGTTCCCGTTGAGCAGCGCCAAAAGGAAAAGCTAAGCGTCGGCGAGATCGCCATTGATGGTATATTTTCTCCGATCAAGAATACCAACTTTACGGTTGAAAATATCCGTGTTGGCCAGCGAACCGACTACAATAAAGTTATTCTCACCATAGAGACAGATGGGAGTATCACTCCCGAAGAGGCGCTTTTAAAGGCATCTCGTGTCGTGCTTGACCATTTCGAGATAATCAATAAGATAGAGGTTCCGGAAAACGCTCCAAAAGAAACGAAGGAAAGTGTGAAGTCAGCAAAGAAGCCGGCCAAAAAGCTAAAAGCTAAAAGCTAAAAGCTCAACAATGTATCACCGCAAACGAGGCAGAAAATTCGGCAGGGAGAATAAGCAACGCACGGCTTTAATGCGCAGTCTTGCCGTGGCGTTGATACAAAAAGGCCGCATCTCAACCACACTTGCCAAGGCCAAGGAGCTTCGTGGCTATGTTGAGAAACTTGTTACCCGAAGCAAGAATCCAACCGTTGCCACCAAGCGCTTGCTCGCGACCGATCTCGATCCATCATCGGTCTCCAAGCTGGTCAAGGATCTTGGTCCGAAGTTTAAAGAGCGTTCCGGGGGCTATATTCGTATCGCCAATTTGGGCGCACGGACAAGCGACGGAGCGGCGATGGCGATTATCCAATTTGTAGACTAGCATTTATTTGAAACCATGACTCATACACTTGACGCGCAAGATCAATCGCTCGGACGCATCGCTTCAAAGATAGCTATTCTTTTGCGCGGCAAGTCGCATCCGACATACCAGCCCAATATCACCCCGACTGATATGGTTGTTGTCAACAATGTCTCAAAGCTCAAGTTCACCGGAACCAAGCTCAAGACCAAGATTTATCACCGCTATTCCGGATATCCCGGCGGTATTCATTCACGCACGCTGGGACAGCGCATGGCAAAAGATCCCAAACAGGTTTTGCGCGATGCGGTGATCGCCATGCTGCCGCAAAATCGCCAGAGAAGCAAGATCATTAAACATTTATCGATAAACCTCTAAGACATGGCCACGACACCAAAAATAAAAAAGGTTGCGAAGAAAAAGGAAGATGCCAAAGAAAAGGAGTTGGTTGCGCCCGTTGAAATTCCTGCCGTAATCACCGCATCCCCCGTCGACAATACTACTGATGAAGCGGAAACGGTTTGGGTTGAGGAGGAGGCGAAGGCTGGTCCCGAGAAGTATTATGAAGCGATTGGGCGCCGTAAGAATGCGACGGCCCGCGTATTCGTACTCACGAAAAAATCAAGCGACAAACAGCCATCCGAAGACCGAGCTATCATCACCATCAATGACAAGCCGTATGTCGAGTATTTCACGAGCTACCAGCATCAGGCGATGGTTGAGTCTCCACTCCGCAAGCTCAAGTCGCTCAATCGATTCAAGGCGACTGTCCGTGTTCACGGTGGCGGATCTTCCGGGCAGGCCGACGCTATTAAGTTTGGTCTTTCCCGCGCTCTTGTTTTATTTGATCCTAATTTTGCCAAAAAACTCCGCAAGGCCGGCTTCCTGACGCGCGACTCGCGCGCCAAGGAGCGCCGCAAGTACGGTCTCAAGAAGGCACGCAAGAGTCCGCAGTGGGCAAAGCGCTAGTCTGCTACTCTAGCTGTGCCTTGACGAGCACGCCCTCTCTCCAAAAGTAGAGGGCGTTTTCGTTGCGGTTATAGAGTGCGGGAAACGGAGAAGAACCAATGTCGAAGATATTGAGCCCGCCACGCTTGTCAATTTCAAGAAACTTAATCAATGAACCGGTTTGGATAATGACATGATTGCTGTCGCGGTACCACCACGCACCGACAATGTTCTGCGGGAAACGCGCGATCAGTTCGGTCATGCCGGCCTTGTCATACGGTTGGTATCCTGACTCATTGAGCCACTGGAGCGAAACATCCCCGCGATTGATCAATAGCTCTTTATTCTCATCGGGAGATACAATTGATGGCGCAGGCAACGGACGCGGGAGCACAAGAATACTAAATGAATTTGACGGTATGGTTTCTTCGGAAAGTTCTTTCGGCAACAAAACGACCTTTGGAAAATCTATAAAGAATCCTGCGTAGACAGTTACGTTTTTCTGCCATAGATGATAGCCGTCTTTCTTCAGTGCAACACGATAACTCCGCGGCATTAAAAGTCCTTTAGAAAAGCTATTGCTTAAAAAAGATGTATTTCCGGATTGCACATCATTGATCAAGACTGAAGAGTCAGTATTGGCAACCACTCGAAACGATCCTGTTCGTACAAATTGCCGCGTCGAAAAATCATACTCATAGCCAAGTGCATAAACAACAACGCCATAGCTGGCGGCGGTAAATACAAGGATAGAGAGAATAAAGAGGATCCAACGGGTTTTTCGGCTCATGCTTTACGTTTGATACGGTGCGCTGTACAATCAGATTATGCAATTCGTTATAAACGGCGGAAAGAAGCTTGCCGGCTCAATCAGCGTCAACGGCTCTAAGAATACAGCTCTCAAGCTTCTTAGTGCCTCGCTTTTGACTCGCGGTCGAGTCGTATTGCACCGTATACCCGATGTTTCTGATGTACGCAGTATATTAGCACTTATGGAAGACCTCGGCGCGTCGGTCCAATTTAAAAATCATACATGTATTATTGAAGCTCGTCAACTTAGTAAAAGTGAGCTGGATCTGGAAATCAGCAAAAAGATCCGGGCATCCATCATCCTTACCGCACCGCTTCTTGCGAGAACGGGCTCCGCAATCTTTCCCCATCCTGGTGGCGATGTTATCGGGGAGCGTCCTATTGATGTTTTCTTGGATGGCTATCGAGCGTTCGGAGCAACCGTTGCTCATACTCAAAAAATCTATACTGTTGTTTCCGGTGATTTGCATCCTGCCACTTTTGTACTGCCGGTAATAAGCGTACAAGGCACGGAGGGCCTTATCATGCTCGCAACGCAAATATCGGGGGTATCAACATTGATCAACGCGGCATGCGAGCCTGACGTTGTTGTTTTGGCTAATTTTCTCAACGCATGTGGGGCCAAGATCACTGGAGCTGGCACGCCCATTATAACGATCGATGGCGGGCACTCTTTCACTGAAGAGGAGATTGTATGGGACAATATGCCGGATCGCATTGAAGCGGGAACATTTATCGTGCTTGGCTTGGCAGCCAATGCTGAACTGACAATTACCGATATGAATCCACATCATCTCGATGTTCCATTGGCTTATTTGCATAGAATGGGAGCCGGACTTGAGGTGGGCGAGAGCTCTGTACGAACCGTTCCCAACGGAGGCATGCAAGCTTTGCACCTACTTAAGACACATGAATATCCGGGTTTTCCAACCGATCTACAGTCTCCTATGGTCGTGCTCATGACTCAAGTGTCGGGACAAAGCATTATTCAGGAGACCGTGTATGAGGGACGTATGGCTTGGATGGATGACCTGAAACGTATGGGCGCCCGTATTTTAAATTTGGATAATTTTCGGGCTGCTATTACCGGACCGACACCACTTCATGGCCATAGCGCTGAGTCGCTTGATATTCGGGCCGGCATGGCATACCTTATAGCAGGGCTCATTGCACATGGCACATCTACGATCAACGATATCGAGAAGATTGACCGTGGCTATGAACGCATCGAAGAGCGGTTGCGCGCGATAGGAGCCGACATTCGGCGTATAGTCTGAATAATTTTAAGTTTTAAAGGCTAAGTTTTAAATGAATTTAAAATTCAATTAAAATTTAAAATTTATTATTTAAAATTCCAGCAACTTGTTTGTAAAAAAAATAGGCATTGATTTAGGCACCACCAATACACTCGTCTACGTACCCGGTAAGGGTGTCGTTATCAACGAACCATCCGTTGTCGCTATTTCGATTTTGGACAATAAGATAATCGCCGTCGGCTTGGAGGCAAAAGAGATGATTGGGCGCGCACCCGACAGTATTATCGTTTCCCGTCCATTGCGCGAGGGGGTTATCGCTGATTACCGCATCACTGAAGCGATGCTGAAATATTTTATCAACAAAGCCATTGGGCGTTTGAGTTTTTATAAACCGGAGATACTTGTATCGGTACCCGCAGGCATCACCTCAACAGAACGGCGCGCCGTTATTGAAGCAACGATCAATGCAGGAGCCAAAGCAGCGTATCTGGTCAAAGAACCGGTACTCGCCGCCATTGGCGCCAAGATTCCGATCAACAGCCCGATCGGCAATTTAATTCTCAATATTGGTGGCGGTACAACCGATGTCGCGGTGGTATCGCTGGGAGGTATTGTCAGTTGGGCATCGACGCGCGTGGGCGGTAATAAAATAGATCAAGCGATCGTCGATTATGTGAAGAAAAAACACGGTCTCGCGATCGGGGAGAGGAGCGCTGAGCTTATCAAGACAGCAATCGGCAGCGCGGTGCGCCAATCAACGCAAGAGAAAATTAATGTCCGTGGACGCGATCTGACAACGGGGTATCCCAAAACGGTTGAGTTATCAAGCAATGAGATTACCGATGCGATTCAGGATCCGCTCCGCGAGATTGTCCAGACAGTCAAAAAAGTCCTTCAAGAAACCCCGCCGGAGCTCTGCTCTGACATCATAGAGAAGGGAATTATCATATCGGGAGGTGGTGCACTGCTTAAGAACATTGATGCGCTCCTGACGCACGTGACGGGGGTTCCTGCGCGTATCGCGGATGAGCCGCTTATGTGCGTTGTGAGGGGAACAGGAGTTGTATTAGATAATCTGGATGTGTATAAGAAGAATATCGTAGCGAAAAGATAGGCGATCATGAACGTTTCCGTCTCCGGTGTTCTCGCAGACAAATCCGACGCTCACCGGCTCATGTCCTTAGACAAAAAACCGGTACCCGGCTGACCCTCGGAGTACCGAAGGTTCCCTACCAGTTTATTTGTTAACAGGACATTTCGTCGTCTCGCTGGATTTGTTCCTGCTCGAACAAAGTCGCGGAAACGCTTGTGATCGCCTTGCTTGATGGAGATTTGGTTGTTATATAAAGTGAAAGGCTCCGAGCGAGGGGAGCAAGTGAATGCTCGGAACCCTCACTGCGGAGCCGGTGGGGAGCTACGCTATAACCTCACTTAGTTGGCCCTCCTCATGATACTTGCAGGAAGAACCCACTGTGATCACCCTGGCCCATGCGCGCCCTTCCTTGGTTCTTTCTCCGGTGCACTCGGCTGTACAACCGCATTTGTATACCATGATCGCCTCGATTCCTTTATAAGTATGGAAATACCACAGATAGGAATTAAAATCAAGATAGCGCTTATTCATGACTGGTTGACCGGAATAGGCGGAGATGTGCGGGTGCTGAAGGCGCTCCATGAGATGTATCCCGAAGCGCCGATTTATTGCTTGTATTATGACAAACGATTTACGGATGAGTTTTTTCCCAATACCACGATCATCCCGAGTTTCCTTCAAAAAAGCTTTATAGCTTTACGGCTCTATAGCTCTATAGCTTCTAAAATCGCCCTGCCATTTGCACCGAGCGCGATAGAATCCTTCGATCTCAGTGATCACGACCTAGTCATCTCCACCGGTTCAATCTTCTCAAAGGGTCTCGTGCTCCGTCCTAAGACGCGACACATCAACTATTGCCATAGTCCGACACGACAAGTCTGGGATTTGAGCTTTCAGGCGCTACACGCTACACGATTCGCGTTACACAAGAAAATGCTGCAGCATGTTCTCCGCATCTGGGATCGTCATGCCTCGACGCGCGTTGACCGCTATATAGCCAATTCGGAAAATGTTCGAGCACGAATTAAAAAATATTATCAGCGCGACGCGGAAGTGATATATCCTCCGGTGGGGATTGGACGCCCCGAGGTTTCTGGCAAAGCTCTGTCGTCGCACGACTACTTCCTCATTGTCTCCCGCCTCTACAAGCACAAAAATATCGATATTGCCGTTCGCGCATTTAATAAGCTCGGATGGCCGCTCGTCATCGTAGGAGATGGGCCGGAACGAAGCCGACTTGAGAAAATAGCCGAATCCAATGTACAATTCCTAGGCTACCAGTCCGATGCTTCATGCTCCATGTTGTATGCTTCATGCAGTGCCTTTATCATGCCCCAAGAAGAGGACTTCGGTATTGCACCCGTCGAGGCTATGAGCCACGGCAAGCCGGTACTGGCGCTCAAACGGGGCGGTTCGCTTGAGTACATTCAACCGGGAATCAATGGTTTATTCTTTGAAGATCCGATCGAAGAAATTCTTGCCGATGGCGTACGGAGGATCCGTGAACAGCTGGCGAACTTTGATCCAAAAATAATAGCGGAGTCGGTACAAAGATTTTCTATCGATCGCTTCAAAACACAAATAAAAAGCTCTATAGCTCTACGGCTGTAAAGCTTTATAGCTATGCCCAAGGTTTCAATCGTCGTTCTCCAATACAATCAATCAGATCGCACGCTAGCGTGTCTTGAGTCGCTCAAGAAGCTGACATATCCGTCGTACGACGTTATTGTCGTCGATAATGCATCGGATGTTCAGCACTTGAAAGCGGTCGAGTATTGGATTGAAACAAATAAAGCTCGAAGCTTTCAGCTGGAAGCTGTAAGTTCGAACCTAGGCTACAGCGGAGGCAATAATCTCGGCATCAGAAATGCGCTAGATGCAGGTGCGGAATATATCTTGATATTAAATAATGATACGATTGTTGAGCCTGATTTTATCGAATGCCTCATCCAGACAGCTGATTCCGGTGCTGATATTGTCGGCATCCACTTCGGACACCTCCGTTGGCTTGCGGCGGAACTTCCGCTTTCGGCGAAGACTCTCAACGTAGCGGATATTTCTCGCGACCATTATCTTTCGGGGGTTGCGCTTTTGGTGAAGCGAGGGATATTTGAGAAGGTTGGTTTTTTGGACGAGCGGTATTTCCTCTATTTTGAAGATGTGGAGTTTTCTCTGCGCGCGCAAAGGGCCGGATATCGACTTGGTCTTGTAGATGCGAAGATCAATCATGCCACTTCATCAAGTACGGCATCGCTTGGTTCACCGTCGCTTCTCTATTATCACTATCGCAATGCACTCTTATTCAACAAAACCCACGGCCCATGGTGGGTAAGAGTTCTATTGCCAGTGTGGACTATATGGATTGTTCTTAAACAAAAAATAAAAATCGCCATAGGCGATCACGTCGACGAATCTCGAGCGATCCTGCAAGGAGCGAGGAATTATAGAAAAGGAAAGTTTGGGCAAAAATAAAACGGCCAATAGCCGAGAGTGTTGCCGAGGTCTGCGATGCGGGTTGCGCATCGCAGACCTCCGTGCTCTGTGAACTTGGTCTATTTGTCGTCCTTCCCCCCGTAGTCGTAGACGTAGGTCGCCTTGCCGTGGTCGTGCACAACCACGGCGATCAGACGACATCCAAACGGGTTGCCGGGCTTTCTGGTATCGACCCCGATGTTCTTAGCGCTCACTCCTGGCGGGAGCGGCACCAGAACACCGGACGTGATTTGCTGTTGCTGCTGAGGTCCTGATCGCATGAGGTTGAGAACCCCTAGGACCAGGGCGACGAGAACCATCCACTCCAGTAAGCCCATATTCATCTCCTCCAATCTTTTGTGTGTCAGCCCCGAACTGACCGGAATGCGTTGGATGTGATAAGAAGTACCTCGGGATGGTGCCTATACTATAGCATCTTATGCAAGTCATGTCAATGTCTACGTAATGGCTCAACACCTTGGAAACACCCCCACTTCAAACCGCGTATCATGGGAGGCATGCCA
>Ga0209541_10004980_pt1 | contig 23338 bp, 24 predicted proteins | sample RifCSPlowO2_01_FD_184027 | JGI IMG/M metagenome (GOLD analysis project Ga0209541, IMG submission 184027) | Groundwater microbial communities from Rifle, Colorado - Rifle CSP2_plank lowO2_0.1 (SPAdes) (version 2) | ecosystem: Environmental > Aquatic > Deep subsurface > Groundwater | place... | reverse complement strand
CAATAAGATCTAATCTAAGTAGACCGACTGTAGTTCATCATTTAAATACACTAAGTTCAAGAGGTCTTATAATCTCAGAAAATAATAGATACTTTCTAAGAGTAAAAAATTTAGATGAATTAGTAGATTTAATTAAATCAGATACAATTGAAGTTCTAAAGGATTTGAAAAAAACTGCCAAGGATTTAGATGATGAACTAGGGTTATAAAAATTGTTTATCCTTATGAACTAGCTACTGACTTAAAACTAGGAAAAAATAAGTGGCTAGATTTGATTAAAATCTCAAAAATATAATGCTCTTTTGAATAAATATTTTATTGAGTATTTACTTATATTTAAATAATGTATATTACTTATATAATACAAATTGTAAATGTAGTATACATAACCGAAACATTTAAATAATGTATCATACTTATACTTTTAGGATGTTCAAAATACAAAAACCAAAAATAGGTAGTAGAGAAATTAAGGAAGAGAGATTTAAACGAATCGCTAGTCGTAGAGTTCAGGAAATCTTGGGTAAATTAAGACTTCTGGGAAATTGCGCAAATAGAGGAAATTATTATTATACTGATGAACAGGTAAAAAAAATTTTTAGTGCTATCGATGATGAATGGAAAAAAGTAAAGACAGAATTTAATAAAGGAAAAAATAAAGAAAAGGAGTTTAACTTATGAATCAAAATAAATTTGAATCTAAAAGTGATAAAGCATTGTATGGAATATACTTATTATCAAAAGAAGGCAAAAGTCCTATAACTGTAGAAGATTTGGCAGTGAAGTTATGGAAATTATATTCTACAGAGTTCTGTATGAAAGGGTATCCAGACTTTCCAAATGTTGATATTCAAAAATATTTAACTAAATTGTTTACAAATAATCTCATTAAAGGAGGGGTAATCGACTACAAAATAACTAGTAAGGGAAGTAAAATGGTTGAAGATATAATTAAGACTTCTCATGATAAAGAAAAGAGGCCTTCTGAATCTGATGTTTCAATAAGTAGAGAATTAAAAAGTGAGATTATGAGAATTTTAAGTTCAAAAGTTTATAAGTATTATGTAACGGAAAAAAATCCTCAATTTATTGAGGTAGATTTTTTTGTATTTTTGGGAACATCTCCAAGATCTCTACATGATAAAAGGAATAGTCACTTTTTAAGCAAGATAAATTTAATAAGAAAAGATCTTGTAGCTTATTGTGAAGCCAATAAGAATAAAGATGAAAATCTTAAAAATATTTTAGGTTTATGGAAAATTCTTAATAAAAATTTTGGAGATATTATAAAGTGAAAATTACTGGAAAGGGTTTACCTTTTAGAGCTCACAGGGATCTCATTATAAGGATGTCAAAGCAATTTGCCGATCATAAAAAGGGTATTCCTGAATGGTTAAAAAATTCTAATGATTCATATTTTCGCCACGAACAAAATGGAAAAAATTGTACAGATCTACCTATCATCCTAAATTTTTCCAAAAATGAAATCTTTTGTTTAGATTTTGGAGGAGCTGATGGGGAAGTAATAAAGGAATACGGATTAAACTATGGAGATCCCACTGCTTCTAAACAAGGCCAAATTGATAATCCTAGTGTAGAAGGAGGACATGGAAATGGAGGGAAATATTATGGATTAGCTCAATTTGAGAATTGTGAATTGTTGATGTATCATAATAAGAAATTTTCAAAATTTATCATAAATAATGAAAGAGATTATGAAATAGCATTGAATGAAGAAATTTCTCCAGAGTCTGCGTTAAGAAAGACAGGGGTTACGAGTTGGGAATACTGGAAAATTGATCCCAAACTACTAAAAATGATTAAAGAGGGGAAACTCGGTTTTTTTTGTTGGAAGGGGCTAAATCCCAAAGATACAAAGAAAATAACAAATAAAAATTCATTTTTTAAATTAATAACCTCAATAACTTACCATAAGCAAGCACTTAATGCAATTCGTGAACGACAGGTAATAATTTTAAGGAATGGAAGATTGGTTTTTGACAATTTAGAGTTACCGACTATAGAAATTGATCAGAAATTCCAAGAGGGTTGGAATTTTTATCTTCCAGACAAAATTCTAGATTATAATTTTAATAAATCAAATAAATCTAAGCTTGTAGTAAATGTTAGTTCAAAAACACTAACAAATGATTTATCAGACTTGAATTGTTTGGATATAGGATCGAAGAATCAGATAATTGCTTCATACAATATTCCTTTTTTGACTGGAAATAGGGGAATTGCAAAGTCGCTTTATGCGACAATAACCTGTCCAGAACTTAAAGAATATGGTTGCGTTGACAATGATCGTATACACTTAATAGATAATGAACTATCAAATTCTTTTATATCTTGGTGTAGAGAGAAGATTTTAGAAGTAATTAGGCAAATAGAAGAAATAGAAAAAAAAGAAACAGATGAAAAGGAATTAAAGAAAGTTAGTAATTTTCTTAATGAAATTATGGACGCCGTTTCGGATATCCTTGAAGAGGATGATTTGATAAAGTTGCAACAAGTCAAAAACTCAGACACTACTGAAATATTGGAAACTCTTTCTGGAGATAATAAGGGATTCGGTAAAAAAAATAAAAAAATAAAAAATAAGGGTGGAGGCAGAAGGAAGGGATCTCCAGAAGAGAATGAAGTTCCAGTGGATAAAAGGAAAGGGAAGAATAGGATTAAAATATTACTTTCAAATATAAATGATGATCCAATAAATCCTGGAAAGAGTTTTGATTTAACTGAAAGGCATTCTATACTTGTTCAAAGAAGGGAAGATGTTGATTATGGGATTTGGTGGTTGAATACCCAAAAGAAATATTTAACTAATTTTAAAGAGCAAACTGCTAGAACAACCCCTTTTTATTTGTTTATAATTAAGGAAGTTGTTTTTTCACAAAGATCGAGAAAGAATTTCTCATCAAAAAACTATGATCCAGATGAAGTAGAAACCTTAAACTTCGATTTAATTGACATAATTTTTGCGAGAGTAACCGAAAAATTAGGTTTAGACATATCTGATTCAGGGGACAATATATCCGAACAAATAAGGAAATTCATGATGGAAAATGATGAATTTTATATAAAAGATATTACAGAAAAATTCAAGGTTCAACCGACTTATGTACATACCATTCTTAGCCAAAATAAGAAATTCTTAGATGCTAGTTTTGAAATTGAGAAAGAGAATGGTGTTAACCATTATGTTAGGAAAGTCTAGTTAATATAAATAAAAATAGATCTGACTTCATTGCATAGACAGATTAGCTCCCTTTAATGCAACCATGAACTATCCACAAGCCCCGACAACGCAACAATACACAACAACAGAAAATCTTAAATATTATTACCTCTTATTAAATAAATAGTTCTAATAAGAATTAAGGAGATTAAGATGTTAAAAATCGGAGAAAAAGCACCAGAATTTTCAGCAGAAGCATTTCACAATAATGAAATTAAGAAAATTAATTTAAAAGATTATAAAGGAAAATGGTTAGTCTTAATGTTCTACCCTGGTGATTTTACATTTATTTGTCCAACGGAATTATATGAAGTAGCTTCTATGTATGATAAATTTAAAGAATTAGGAGCTGAAGTTCTAGGAATTTCAACAGATAGTGTTCATGTTCATAAAGCATGGCATGATACTTCAAAAGCAGTAAGCAATGTTACATTTCCATTAGTTTCAGATAAAAATGGGAATATTTCAAGAGAATATAATACTTATATTGAAGAAGCAGGAGAATCTTTAAGAGGAACATTTATTATAGATCCAGAAGGAATTCTAAAAACTATAGAAATTCATCATAATGACATAGGAAGAAACGCTAATGAATTATTTAGAAGATTACAGGCAGCCAAATTTACGTTAGAAAATCAAGGTCAGGTTTGCCCAGCTTCATGGTCCCCAGGAAAAGAAACTTTAAAACCTGGCTTAGATTTAGTTGGTAAAATTTAAACTACATAAATAACAATGATAGTACTGAAATTTGGTGGATCCTCCGTAGACACTCCTGAAAAATTAAAAAATATAGAGGAAATTGTTAGAAGCGAACTTCCTAGAAAACCAATAGTTGTTGTTTCTGCATTAAGAGATGTCACTAATAACCTTCATCATCTAGCAGATTCTGCTTATAATGGGAATGAGCTACCTATTACATATGTTCTTAGAAAACATTATCAATTATCAGACGAATTAGGCTTAGACCCTAAAATATTAAATCCAGAATTTCATGAATTAATTGATTCTCTTAATCCAGAAGGCCAATCTAGATTACAATTTATAGACCATATTATGTCATTGGGAGAAAAATTGTCAGCTAAACTAATAGCAGAATATCTAAGAAACAAAGGACTAAATACCGCCTCATTTAACTCCTATGATTTAGGATTAGTCACAGATTCTAATTTCTCAGAAGCAGAGTATTTGCCTGAATGTTTACCCACGATTAAGACCAAAATCAGTGCTCTAGATTGTCTTCCTATAATTACTGGCTTTATTGCCAGAGATACCCATGGGAATATTACAACTCTAGGTAGAAATAAATCAGACTATAGTGCTGCTATTTTTGCAAATGCGGTTGATGCAGAAGAATTACAAATTTGGACAGATGTCAGTGGCATATTAACAGCCAATCCAGAAATTGTTCCTAGCGCAAGAACAATCGAACAACTTTCTTATAACGAAGCAAAAGAATTAGCTTTTTTTGGAGCTAGAGTTCTCCACCCAAGAGCAATAGAACCTCCAGAAGAAAAAGGCATTCCGATTAGGGTCCTTAATAGTTTAGAAAGAAATAATCCAGGTACGATAATATCAAGTTATGCTCCAAGAAATGGTGTAAAAGGCATTACAAGTAAACCAAGCGTGATTATTGTTAATAATAAATCTGGAAGAATGGTTGATGCACATGGACATTTAGCAGAAACCTTCAATGCATTTAATAGGTATAGTAAATCTGTTGATGCTGTAGCCACATCTAACATAACGATTTCAGGGACTGTTGATGATGACCGAAGTTTAGTCGATATTGTAAAACAAATCTCTGGAAGAGGCAAAGTTAAATTGATTAGGGGTAATGCACAAATATGTGTAGTAGGAGACGGCCTAGATGAAACTCCTGGAATTCAAAGTCGAGTTTTTGGTACAATACAAGATATTACAGTAAGGATGATAAGTCAAGCTGCAGCCTCTCCATATTTAACATTTTTAGTAGACACTAGTTATGAACATGAAGTAGTTAGAAGGCTCCATAGAGAACTTATAGATAACTAAGTACCTAATTTAATAATTCCCTTACCAAATAGAATTAAAAGAATTCCTAGACAGATCATAATTAACCCAGTAAATAATCTCATCCACTTCTTTTGCTTATCTTTCCAATTTTGAACTTTCTTAACGTTCATACCAAAATACACCATAAATAGTATCACTAGGAGTGGCAATACAAAAATAAAATTATAAACTAATAAATAAATTAAAGTTTGAGTTTGAAATCCTTGTGTAGCTAATAAAGTAGTAATAGCTAAATAAGGCCCACCTGTACAAGGAAGTTCAACAGCAGCTACAAAAACACCAAGTATTATTGCAGTAGGTAAACTAATATTTTTTATCATCTTCTTTACTTGTTCTGCTCTTCTTGCAGGAATCCTCAAAGAAATACCTTTACCATACCAAAAGAAATCTTTAGCTTCAATAATCCCTAAAAGTATTACAACAGACCCAACAATTATGCTTAGTGGCTCTGCCAAATTAAATCTTTGTATAAATAATAATAAACCTATCCCGGCCAAAAAATAAGTTATGTAAACTGCAGTAATGTAAATTAACCCAGTTGCAAGCATCATATGACGCCTTTTTTGCTGAGACAATGCTAGCAAAGTGCTTATTAACAATACTAAAACCCCAATAGCACATGGATTAATACTATCTACTAATGCAGTGCCTATAACTGCTGTCCAAGTTACATCAATAGCCATCTTAAATTTCACAACCAGCTTTTTCAGCTAGTACACTTAATTCTTGAACTCCTACCAATCTAGAACCATCACTAAATTCCCAATCAGGGTATTTTTCAACTTTTTTATCTAAACATAATTGTGGTTGCCCTTCAATCCCATTGCAAGCTATAGGTAAATTTCCATCTTTATTTTTAACGCACCTAGGATCACACTCAATATAAGCCCCTTTGTCTTCCAAAATTTGAAAAGAATTTCCAAACATCTTTTTTTGCTGTGCACAATTAGGACACCAGAAGGCCCCATATTCTTTAACATTTTTTTCTGAAAGACAATTAGCTAATTTATCATAATTCTGCTTAGGTGTACTATTACAAGCGCTTATAACTACTAAAAATATTATTAATAAAATAGGTGCTTTCTTCATTGTTAACAAAATTCACAAATATTCTTTTTACTTGATTTCTTTGGTGCTTTTTTAGGTTTAGCTTTCATTTTTTACCACTTCTTCCTCCAAATAATGATACTTAATAAAAATATGATTGTTATAAGTACTGCAGAGATAATACAAAATATACACCAAGAAAATATAACAAATGCTTCTAAAAATGTTAAGTACAAAGAAAACAAAAAAGCAATTAACCCTAATATAAGCAAATACTTTGTGAATTTTATATCCTTAGCCACTTTATTTTTCTTAGTAGAGTTAACATATTTATGATAGGCAATAATAAAAATTAATAGATAAGTAAAGAATCCAAAAATTGCTATTGGAATCCCTAGTATCTCAGAGTAAACGCTTTTATTAACAATGTCACAATTAAATTGGTCATTGAAGTTACAAAAAGTGCTTGCTTCAGGCTTATAATGAAGAAATGTTAAATAGATAGTTAGTGGTAATCCCAAGAATGCTAAAACTATAACTATTAGCAAAACACTCTTTTTTTTCATATTATCAAATAGTTTTGTCTAGTTTATAAATTTTTCTAACCAAACTATAAATTTCAAACAGAAAGTCTTATAAAAGAACAATCACAATAAATTTTTATTTAAAAGGGGTATGAAATGGGGATTGCTTTTGTGCCAGGTTTAACCTGGTTTGCTGCATTGTTTTTCATGGGTGTAACAATTTCGTTAATTGCCCAGAAATTAAAACTACCAGACGTCTTACTATTGCTTCTTGCAGGTATTATCCTAAGTCTTAAAGGTTATAGTGTGGATCAATTTATTCCTGAAAACTATCTAATGGGATTTACTATTTTTGCTTTAATCGTTATTGTCTTTGATAGTGCCTCTAACCTTAAACTCTCTGAACTAATGGATATCTCCCCAATTGCTGTAAAACTTTCTATTATATTCCTTCTATTAAATATCTTAATATTAACTTTTTTTACACAATTAATATTCTTTAACCTTAAAGACTTTAGCTCAATATACATAACTATAGTTTTCTCAGCAGTCATGGCAGGCACTTCTCCAGAAGTACTTTCGTCACTTTTAATTAAAGCTAAACATAAAGTTTTAGACGTCCTTAATATTGAATCAGTAATAAATGACCCAATAACATTAATAATCCCTTTAATTGTATTTAACATATATACTGGCGCAGTAGCTACAAACGATGTAGTAAACTCATTTATTCAGCAAGTTGCATTTGGAATTTTTAGTGGAATTGTTATTGGATTTATTGCATTTAATTTGCTTAGAATTGTGTACTCCAATGAAGATAACATAAGCCCATTAATCTTAGTTGCTTTAGCATTAGGGACGTTTGTATTAACTGAAAGGTTTAATGGCGATGGAATTTTAGCAGTAACTTCCCTTGCCATTATGTTTGCCAATGCTCCAATAAGAGAAAAATTTGAGCTTCAGAAATTTAGCTCACTCTTTGCTAATTTTCTAAGAGTGGTTCTTTTCATACTCCTAGGATTAATTATAAAATTGCATTTTAATTTTAATTTCATAATAAACTCTTTTGCATTATTCCTAATTTTATTAATTATAAGATACATATCAGTTGAAATTTCTTGTGCAAACTCAAATTTTACTTTAAGAGAGAAACTGTTTATGACTCTTAATGTCCCTAAAGGTATAACAACAGCAATATTATTAGTAATCATAGGACAACTCTTCTTAGCTGATGAAATTATACTAAATCTTGGACTAATGTTTGTTCTATATAGCGTAATAATCGGTGCAATTTCCATGAAGTTTTCCAATTCTTGGTTAAACCTAGACAAACCCAAAATAGAAGATATTAAATCTAAACCAATAAAATAACAAAAATGAATCAGCCTATAAATATACACTCGCTTTCTGTTGAAGATTCTTTAAAAGCATTAAATTCCTCTGTTAATGGTTTAAGTACAAATGAAGCAAGAAAAAGGCTTCAAAAGTTTGGGCTAAACATCTTAAAAGAAAAAAACAAGATATCAAAATTAACAATTTTTATAAATCAATTCAAAAGTTTTATTGTAATTTTATTAATTGTAGCTACAATAATTTCTGTAATATTAGGAGAAAATCTCGACGCCCTAGTTATCTTGGTAGTAGTAATCTTTAATGCAATTTTTGGTTTTTTGCAGGAATATAAAGCTGAAAAAGCAATTGAAGAATTAAGAAAACTTTCAAACCCAACAGTAATAGTACTTAGAGATAACAAAGAAGTTAAAGTTCTGTCTAAAGAATTAGTGCCTGGAGATGTAATCATCTTATCAACAGGGGATAAAATTTCAGCAGATTGTAGATTGTTAACATCAATTTCCTTAGAAACTCAAGAAGCTAGTTTAACTGGAGAAAGCACACCAGTTTCAAAAAATATTGAAGTTATTAAAAATGATGTCCCTATTGCTAATAGAAAAAATTCTGTTTTTGCAGGTACTATTATTGTAAATGGCAGAGGTAAAGGTATTATCTATGCAACTGGTATGGATACTCAAATAGGAAAAATTGCAAAACTACTTGATGAGGTCATTGATGAAGCAACACCTCTTCAAAAAAGGTTAAAAAAACTAGGTCAGTCATTAGGTGTAATTTCATTAGCAATCTGCTTTATTGTTTTTATATTACTTATATTTACTGGAAGGCATGTTATTGAAAGTTTAATAATATCAGTTAGTTTAGCTGTTGCTGCAATCCCAGAAGGATTGCCTGCAGTAGTAACAATTTCTTTAGCTTTGGGAGTCCAAAGAATGGTAAGAAAAAATTCTTTAATTAGAAAGCTTCCAGCAGTAGAAACATTGGGATGTACAACAATTATAGCTAGCGATAAAACTGGAACTATTACAAAAAACGAGATGATGGTGGAAAGAATTTATGTTGATAAAAAAATTATAAGTGTAACAGGGTCTGGATATAATCCATTTGGTAGCTTTCTGTATAACAAGAAACACTTTAAATCAAGTTCTCTTGATTTATTATTAAAAACAGGCACACTTTGTAATGATGCTTCATTGAAATTTGATAAAAGATACACTATTTTTGGAGACCCGACAGAAGGAGCATTAATAGTTAGTGCTGAAAAATATGGTATTAAGAAAATTAACTTAGATAAAGAATATCAAAGAATTAATGAATATCCGTTTTCTTCAGAAAAAAAAAGAATGACCACCATTCATAAAGGTATTAGGTCGAGTATTGCTTTCCAAAAAGGTGCTCCAGAAATAATTCTAAAATTTTGTTCATATATTAATGAAAATGGCAAAATAAGAAAAATAACTAATAATGATAAGGAATTAATTCTAAAAGCAAATGAACAAATGGCATTACAAGCGTTAAGAGTTCTTGGATTTTCATATAAAGATGTAAAAGGTAGATTTGAAGAAAGAGATATGGTCTTTGTTGGCCTTCAAGGCATGATTGATCCTCCAAGACCTAATGTTGAAAAACAAATTAAAAAATGCCAACAAGCTAACATTGAAGTAAAAATGATTACAGGAGATCATAAAAACACAGCTTGTGCAATTGCCCGTCAAATTGGCCTAGGCACAAGAGTAATAACAGGAGAAGAATTAGACAAACTAGACCCAAAAATATTTGATAGTACTATAATTAATTATGATATTTATGCTAGAGTAAATCCAGAACACAAAATTAAGATTGTTCAAGCATTTAAAAATAAAGGCCATGTTGTAGCTGTAACAGGTGATGGAGTGAATGATGCTCCAGCATTAAAAAATGCGGACATTGGCGTTTCTATGGGCATAACAGGCACAGATGTTGCTAAAGAAGCAAGCGATATGGTTCTTCTTGATGATAACTTTAATAGTGTAGTGGCTGCAGTTGAAGAAGGAAGAGGTATTTATGATAATATCCAAAAATTTGTAAACTACCTAATATCTAGTAATATTGCAGAAGTGCTCATAATTACACTAGCTTTAGTTATAGGTTTACCTCTTCCTTTAGTGGCAATTCAATTACTATGGCTTAATTTAGTTACTGATGGACTTCCTGCCTTAGCAATTGGAATAGATCCACCAGAAAAAAACATAATGAAAAGAAAACCAAGATCATTAAAAGAAAGTCTAATAAGTAAGAAACTAGCCATCGATATGATTCTTAGTTCTATTATAATTACAGTTACTACGTTACTAATATTTAGCCACTATTTAAAAATAGAACCATTTAAGGCAACAACAATTGCATTTACATCATTAGTCATATTTGAATTAGTCAGATTAATAACAATTAGAGCTTACTACAAATTAAGTATATTCTCAAACAAATGGTTAATTATAGCTATAATTAGCTCTGTGCTTCTCCAATTACTAGTGATTTATGGACCAATAAATAAATACTTTGACGCAGTTCCATTAGCACTAAATGACTGGTATTTAATCTTATTTTGCTCTTTAATTATATTTTTATTTGGAAGATTAATCCATTTAATAATTAAAAATATAAACAAAGAACACGTATATTCTTAGTTTGGTGTGGGGGGAAAAAGAGGTGTTATTGAGGAGAAATACGAGTGAAAACCCCCCATTTCACCAAGGGATGTAAATAGATATTCAAAGCGCTCTCTCAACCCATAATCCCAAATATGTAAGGGTTCCATTCTATATAAACATTTTTAATCACTACATAAAAAATACAAAAATTGCAATCACTAAACAATAAAAAAAATCTACAACTTTATATATTAATTTTGTAAATCCTATAATTAGGAATCTTTAAAAAATAAGGCATATTCATAAATAAATGCAAAATATCACTGAAGAAAAGCTACAAAAGTATATTGATATTACTAAAGAGGCATTAGAAAAAATTAAAATTACTAAGAACAAGAAATTAATAATGAAAGCGAATGAATTACTTAATCTATCTAGATGTTACTATAGTGATTCAATTTTCTTTAAAAATAAAGGTGACTTCATAAATGCTTTTGCAGCCATAAACTATGCTCATGCTTTTCTAGATGCAGGTGTAATTCTAAAATTATTCATTGTGAATGACTCAAAACTATTTATGGTAGATAAATAATGAAATATGTAATATCTTTAGGCGGATCTGTCATAGTACCAAATAAAGTTAATATTGACTACCTCAAAAAATTTAATACTTTAATAAAAAAATACTCTAAAAACAATAAATTTATCATAGTTACAGGTGGGGGTTCTACAGCTAGAAAATATATGAAACCTTTAGAAGCTTTTAAACTAGATAACAAAACTATAGGGCTAATAGGTATTACAGCAACTAGATTAAATGCAAACCTTTTAAAGTCTATTATGAAAATCAATACTTATCCAAAATCTTTAAGAGACTTAAAAGGCTTAATTAAGACTAATAATATTCTAATTACTGGTGCTCTTAATTTTTTACCTAATACTACCACAGATGGTAATTGTGCTCAAATTGCCCACTATATCAAGGCAGATTTATTTATCAATATTACAAATGTCAAAGGTCTTTTTAACAAAAACCCTTTATTACATAAAGATGCAAAATTCATTGAAAAAATCTCTTATAAAGATTTTGACAAAATGATGAAGAAGCTAAAATATACTTTTGGGCAACATTATATTCTTGATCAAAAAGCTTCAAAATTAATTAAAAAATACAAAATAAAAACAATTATCATTGGGAGTAATATAAAAAATCTTGAAAATCTAATTGCAGAAAAAAAATTCACTGGAACTGTAATTACCTAAGTTTACTTAGATCTTCTTATTTCGCAATCAAGAAAAGTGTCAACAATTTTAATTGTATTTTGCATATTATTTAATCTTAGAGGGCTCCATGTTGCAGAAGCTTCAACTTTCCTACTAATAGAATGTCTCAAAATTATTTCTAAATTAAACTTACCATTTTCTAAAACGTCTTTTAGTGAACCTTCCATATGAATGGTTAGAACAGGCCCATTACCAGGTTTCATAGCAAATTCCACAAAATAATTACCACTCCCAATAAATGCTGAGCTCAAAGATTCAGCTTGACTACTATCTATAGGAAAATACTTCCCACCTGGAGTCAAGCATACTACTCCAGTACCAGGCCTTTTATTTCCTGCTTCATCGTATAACCCACCTTCAGGAGTAGATCTTAAATAATTCAACAACTCATACATGCTCCTGCTTAGCGTAGAATAATTATCATCAACCATACCCCTAATTATGGCTCAGTAAATTTATAAATCTTTGCTTTTTTACTATTGTATAATAGTTATTAAATTAACAAATTTTAAAACTAACCATTACTAGATATAAGTTATGTACAGTATTATAATAGTCACAGGAACTCCTTGTACTGGAAAAACAACCATCGCTAAAAGAATTGCATCTATACTTAAATTTAAATATATTGATGCAAATAGATTAATCAAAATCAGTAAAATTCATGATAAATATGATAAAAAAAGTGACTCTTTAATTGTGGATATCAAAAAACTAAATAAAGTCCTAGAAACTTTAATAAAGAACTCTAATAAAAATTTAATAATTGATTCTCATTTGTCACATTATTTACCAAATAAATTAGTAGGTTTGTGTATTGTAACCAAATGTGACTTAAAAATTTTAGCGGATAGATTAAAAAAAAGAAAATATAATTTAAATAAAATTAGAGAAAATATAGATAGTGAAATATTTGATATTTGTTTAAATGAAGCAATAGAAAATAACCACAATATAATGATTATAGACACATCTAAAAAAATAAATTTTAAAAATATTATTAAAAAAATTCACTGACCAAATCGTCTCTCTCTTCTTCCGTATTCTTTGATAGCCAAAACTAAATCATTTTTTTCAAACTCGGGCCACATTTTATCAGTAAAAACAAATTCTGCATAACTTCCTTGCCACAATAAGAATCCACTAATTCTTTTTTCTCCACCAGTTCTTATAATTAAATCTGGTTCACTTTCAAGATATAAATTTTTCTTAAACACTTGCTCATTTAACTCATCTATTGATAATTTTCCACTTTTAATATCTTTACTTAATTTTTTTACGGCATCAATTATTTCAGCTCTTCCAGAATATGCCATGGCAATATTAATTTTATACTTATTATAGTTTTTAGTTTTCTCCATTAATCTTTGCATAAGTTCTTGAATTCCTTTTGGGAACATCCAAATTCTTCCAATAAATGTAATCTTTATCTTGTTTTTTTTGATTCTTGGATCTTCCTCAAATTTAGAAAATGAATCTTTAAATAAATTCATCAAATAATTAAATTCTTCTTTAGGTCTATTAAAATTTTCAAGTGAAAATGCATATAATGTTAATTCTTTAATTCCAAGTTCTTCGCACCAAGTAACTAATTTTTCAACTTTTTTAGCTCCCCATTCATGACCTTTCCAGGGCTTTAACATTAATTTTCTAGCGAATCTTCTATTTCCATCTAGAATTATACCTATATGCTTAGGAACTTTACTATTTATCATATAAACCTCTTATTTTAATCACAATAATATTTTTAAAAATCTTTCTATATTTTATTATAATAGAAATCCTGTGCTTAATGCTATGTCTAGGGATTAATCAAATTCTTATATAGTCATAATTATCAAAAGGATCTGGAATTGTAATAACTCGTTCTCTATTTGGATCAAATCTATCCAAAACACAATAGTCCCACGCTACTCCGTCTCCTAGGGGAGATGCTTTCGTGACAAATCTTCCTCTAAAATTAGCTCTTGTGTCTTTTGGAGGTAATTTTGTAGCTTGGTTTATTAAGTCATCTGAAACAAGTCTTTCTATACCCCCACTTTCTTGTAATCTATAAAATAAACTTGTCCTTCTATCTAAATCATGATATTGTAAGTCAATATTTCTTAGTCTAGGGTGATTTAAAGGTAAATTATGCTTTTCAGCAAATCCTTGGATCAAAGCTAACTTTGTAACCCAATCAATGCTTCCAACTAACTGCATTGGATCTCTATCAAGTTGATCAAGTGTAAATTCCCACCTATTTAACAGTTCATCTGTTATTTCATCCCTTCCTTGATAATGTGTTTTTGCAGCTTCTAAGTATCTTCTTTGCACACCAATAGCCTTACGTGGCCTACCAGTTCCATTAATCTTCCAGGACCCAGAACTGCTATTTACTCTTCTAGCATCATCCAGTGCCATCAATGGAGCATACTTATAACCAATATCTGGAAGTAAACCATCTTCAATAAGGTCTAAAACAAGACTAGTAGTTCCTAATTTAAGAAAATCAGCAACTTCACACATATTTGCATCTCCAAGGGTTAAATGCAACCTTCTCCATCCAGCCACCCGGGACAAGTCCTCTTGTTTTGTGCTAATTAAAGCTTTATCGTGAACATTCCCACTACCGGTGATTCTTGATAAGTAAGGAATTTTTTGAGAAAGTTCAAATCTTCCAGAATTCCTTAGTCTACCAGAACCTGCATAAATATGCCTAGTTACAAAAAATGGTAATGCCGTAATTAAATCATATGTTGACGCCCTAGTAAAATAATTCTCATGTGCACCAAAATCATGACCTTCAGAATCAACATTATTCTTAAATAATTCAGTACTATAAGGTCTTGAAATTAACTCTCCCGCCTTTTCAAATACTACTGCTTCTAAAGGATTTGACGTTTCAGGAGAGGCATATTCCACATGGCCACAATCTAAGTAAATTCTACCCCCATTTGGTATGAATTGTAATGGTGGTAGTTCTCTCAAAATATACCCTGTCCCATATTCATTTTCAGTACCAAAAATTCTTTTCCTCCCATACTTAGGGATACTAGAGAATACCTTAAACTGCGGGGCTTCCTTTAATGTTTTTTTCATTTTACCATTGAATTATTCCTAACTATTACTGCCCTCCTTGTTGTCTATATTTATCTGCTAAGTTGTCTTTCTCAACTAAGCCATCAATTTGTTCAATCAAACTTTTGATTTCCTTAGTTTTTCTCCCTTTAACATAGTCTTGACTTGGATCTCTTTGCTTAGGTCCTTGATATTTTTCTTGTTCTTGTTCTGCCATTTTAATCCTCCATAATTATTTTGTTCATTTTGATTTTTTGCTTCTATGATATTTAGTATTCTTTGAAGCAGGATAAACTGAAGGTGTAAAAATAGATTGATCGCTCACTTCTATACCTTCTGTTTCACTTAGTACTTTAACAATTTCATCAAGTGTCAAATCTCCTTCAAATATTTGACCAACTTGTTCCTTTCTACCACTAAACGGTTCTCTAATCTTTACTAAAACATTTTTCCCTTTTGATTTTATTGTAAATCCTTCCCAATCCACACTTTTAACATCAACAATTTCTCCAATTCTGCTTCTAAGATATGCTCTAGTGTCAATAGGTGCTGTAGATACTGCTGTTTCTATTTCTTCATCATCAACTAATCTTGAAACTAATCCTTTTCCCTGCAAGAAATAAAATAATCCTTTATCTCTATCAACATCATGATATTGAAGTGCAGCGTTTCTAATCTTTTGGTCATTTAGGTTTAGGCTATTCTTATCCATAATTTGTGTAATCAAAGCTAACTTTGTAACCCAATCTATACTTCCAACTAACTGCATTGGATCTCTATCAAGTTGATCAAGTGTAAATTCCCACCTATTTAACAGTTCATCTGTTATTTCATCCCTTCCTTGATAATGTGTTTTTGCAGCTTCTAAGTATTTTCTTTGCACATCCACTGCGATTATTCTTCTTCCTTCAACTAAGTCCAATTCCCAACATCTTGATTGATCTCTGGAAATATTTCTAAATACTTTAATTGGATCACTCAATTCAACTTGTGGTGCAACATTATCTTCTATTAAATCAAGAACTAATGAAGTTGTTCCAACCTTTAAGAAGTCAGCAACTTCACACATGTTTGCATCTCCATTAATAACATGTAGTCTCATATACTTTGATTGATCTGCATGTGGTTCATCTCTTGTATTAATTAATGGTCTGTCATAGGTAGTTTGTAGTCCTACTAATTCAGTGAAAAAATCAGCTCTTTGAGATAATTGGAATAGCTGCTGTTCTCCTCGTTGTTCTCTCTCCCCACATAACCTTAACAATATTTTCTTAACATCCCTAAATTCAGGTATGTCTAAGAAATGATATCCTAGATTCTCTAATGCAAGGAAAGTATCATCACGTTGACTTTCGTAAGGAGAACTTCTTGTACTAGAACTGCTTGAATATCCACCATGCTGAAAAGCATTCTCTAACCCAATCTTTCCAGATCCAGTAAAAATTTGCCTAGTAACAAAAAAAGGCAAAAGTGCTGGTACAACTCTCTCTTTGAATTCATCAGAAGTTACTCTATTCATCAAGTAATTCTCATGTGTTCCATAACTATGCCCTTGTCCATCACTATTATTCTTAAAAATTCTTATTTCAGGATTTGCAGCCTTAGCTGCTCTTCCAACAACCAATTCTCCTGCTTTATCTGCAATTACTAAATCCTTTGGATTAGAACATTCTGGAGTTGAATACTCAGGATGCCCCATATCAACATAAAACCTAGCACCATTATCTAACATATCATCAGCCGCCGTAAATGAAAAAGAAGATATCACTGGAGTTGAAACCCTTGTATGTACGCTTGGAGTACCAAATTGATACAACTCTAGTTGGTCTTGAAGTGATCCATAATCACCACCAATATGCCCTCCAATATCTGTTAGACCATTAACAATAGATTCATTAGTCCTGCTTATATTTGTGTGACTTTGCTTTTTTCCTTGATAAGCATTAACAACTGAGCTTGCTTCACCACCACTAATTCCATACTCTGTTTCTATACCCATAATTCTTTTCATTTTAACTGCAGTACCTCTCTAAAATTCTATAAATGCCATCTTTGTGATGTTTAGTTGATGCATTTTCTGAAATATGGACTTCTCCGGGTCTTAAACTTCCGTTTCGTTGTGCTTTTAAGTAAGCTGCGCATGCTAGCGCATATACCAAGGGTTCTTGTTTTCTTGATCCCTTGTACATTAAAGAATAAATTTCTCTGTGATTTGAAATCTTAAAAGTTCTATCAGCTCTAAAATTAACACTAGTAATTCCACCTATTAGTTGATCAATTTCATCTACAGCCTCATTTACATTGATACTTCCAGCAAGTAATTGTTCCTGTATATTTGTTACTTGATTCATTTGCTACTCCCATTATAAGCAGGCCTAACATCAGTAATGAATTCATACTTGTCTTTTGCTAATCTTCTAATGTCATCAGGAGTAACTTGATTTGTTAAACTTCTATTTTCTAAATACTCGATATTTACAGCTGCAGATAGATCCTCAGTTTTTAATTCAGCTTTTTTTCCTTTTATAGCTCTCTTAATTGCATAATCAGTTGCTCTTCCAACTATACTTACAACACTAGCACCACTAAAAATATGTTTATATTCAAGAAGTGTAAACTTACCGTCATTATAAGTAATCCTTAAGATTGGTCTTTCAACATCAAAAACCTCACTCGCAGCATACTCAGTCATTTCTTTCTGTGTTGTTTCTCTACTTTGACCTACTTTCTTTTCTAGTGGAATATCACTTAAGTAGATGTTAAATATTGCAGCTGCAGCATCTCTATTAGGCCTTGGAACATATATTTTTCTGTCGATTCTTCCTGGTCTTACAATTGCCCCATCTAGTAAATCTTCTCTGTTTGTTGCTAACAATACAACAATATTTTCAAGTGGATTTAACCCATCCATCTCTACTAGAAACTGATTTACTAATGAGTCAGTAGCATCACTGGAAATTCCAGTTCCTCTCTGCCTTAATATTGTTTCAGGCTCATCAATAAATAATACAACTGGATCTCCATTTATAGAGGTAGTTTCTCTAGCACCTGCAAATAATTTTCTAACCTTCTCTTCACCAGTTCCAACAAATTTTTGCAGAAACTCAGGACCTGCTGTATATAAAAAGTATCCATTTGTTTCCCCACCATTTAATTCTGCGTGTCTACTAGCTAAATTATAAGCTAGTGCTTTTCCAAGCATGGTTTTCCCACATCCAGGTGGTCCGTACAATAATATCCCTTTAGCAGGTTTTTTATTTGGAAACTTTCTATAAATATCCCTGTGTAAAAAAGGTAATTCTACAGTGTCTCTTATTTCTTCTATGGTTTGTTCTAGCCCACCAATACTGTCCCATCTAACCTCAGGAACTTTCTCTACATGATAACTTTTTGATTGTTTAACTCTTTCTAAAACAACACTATTACTTGAATCTGTTAATACTTCATCTCCAACTTTAATGCCATCAACAGTTGAAAAAATAACTCTTTCTCTTCCTTGATCTTCAATCTTAATTCTTCCATCAGGTAAAATATCTTTAACAACAACATTATTTCTTGTTTTTAAAGAACCAGCTATATTAATTACTGCCATAGTCTCAGGCATCAGTTGCACAGTTTGTCCAGGTCTTAACCTATCTTTCAATCTTGGGTTGTAATGTACAACATAAGTATTTCCACCACTCAAAGCAACATCAACAGTATCATTATCTACCTGAATAACAGTGGCATACTGTAAAGGAGGTTGTGAAACTTTCTTTAACACCTCCGCAACTTCTAATGCCTTCTCTTTCCAGGTATTTTCTTCATCCATTTTTAGCCCCTAATATAACTTGTTACTTTTGCCTCAATACTATATTCTGGGAAATTCTCACTTAGTACCTCTCTCACAAGGTCAACTGGTGGTCCGCCAAAGCTACCACTCATTCCATAAGTTCTAATTTCCATTTTACTACGGTCAATTGCTAGTATCCCACCACCCAGAACATCAGACACTCTTGCTCTTCCATCTAATCTATCTCTCAATTCTCTTAGGATATCTGCGTGATAATCTAATGGTAAAGATGCAACTACATGTTTTTCTTCCCCATCTTCTAAAATTCTTACTAAGATGTACTTTTCATCTCCTTCATGCTCTATGATCGCTTCTGATTTTGTCATTTCTACCCCCACGACGATTTGTTTGTCGTACTTACAATAGAAATAGGATTAAATCATTTATATAAACATTTTTATTAAACTATATATATTAGTTTAAATATTTAAACTTTATCAAAAATATATACTTATAATTAAGTTCTACCATGACAATTTTTGTATTTCTTATCAGAACCACACAGACATAATTCATCCCTCCCAACTTTTTTCTTATATGTATATTTCTTCTCAGAACTAAAAATAGTTTTTGCTGCAATAGGCCCATATCGAGAAATAAGTTCTGCTACTAATGCAGGATATTTTTTTAAGATTCTTCTATGTTTACTTGCTTTTTGTTTATCTCCTAGAGCATCTGCAGTCATAATTATATTAAATGAATATAAATTATTACCAGATAAATCAATTAACCTCTCATAATTCTCAATGGCCTTTTCCAAATAACCACTTCTAAGAAAACACATTCCTTTATGATCTAATAACCCCACAGCACTTAAACCAGAATTAATTCCTATGTCAAACAACCTATCGATTTTGTCAACTTGTCCCTTACTTCCATATAATAATCCTAAGTTTAAATACCAACCTAACTCTCCATCAGCATTTGGTTGTAATTGAATTAACTTTTCAGCCAACCTTTGAGCAGTGTCAAAATCATGAGAAAAAGCAGCGTCATTAGCTGCTTTTTTAAGTCTAGACATTGCACTTTTAGAATCATCTCTATACGCACTGTCAAAATCAGCTAGTGCACCTTCCAAGTTGTTCATTGCAACATGAACTTCAGCTCTATTGTTATAACATGCACCTCTAATCTCTCTGTTGTCTCCAACAGTAAACAAAGCCGCATTTAGATGTTTTAATGCTCTATCATTATCACCTAAAGAATATTCTGACCTTGCTAATCCAATCCAAGCCACAGAAATTTCGGGGCTTAATTCTATTATTTGTAACCAATACTTTCTTGCCTCTTCATACATCTTAGCCCTATTTAATAAAGTTGCCAAACTCATCCTAGCTTCAATATTTAGTGGATTTGACTCAATTGCTCTTTTAAAAGAATCAAGTGCTTTATCTCTGTCACCTGCCTTTTCATATAAAAGTCCTTTAGCATGAGATAATAAATGACTTTCTCCAACTTTTGCTTCAGCTTCTTCAACAAACCTTATCCCTGCTGGCACATCTTGTTGCAGTAAAATTGCTTTAGTAGCATAACCTTCAACGTCATTTGGATTTTGTTTAATATAATCCTCAACAGTTTCTAAATCTAACTTTCCTAATTTAGTTTCTAAACCTCTAACAACATCTATTACACTATCACCTTCCATTACCATTCTATACTCTAATGGCACTTTAATCACTCTTTACCCTAGCTTCAGCTAAAAGTAAATGATACTCTTTAGCTTGTGCTCTTTCCATTTGTTCAGGTGTCAATTTAATGCGTGGATCTGAAGCAACTACCTTTAAAGAAATCCCTCCACTTTGCCTTTCATCTAGCATTGGAATTACCTCACTTCTTTCAACTTCAATCTTATCTGTAAATTTTTCAGTAAGAAAACTTCCAATATCTTTCCAATTAAATCCTACATCACCTTCCGCACCCCTAATACCAAAGTATACAAAACTATCTTTATAACAAATCTTAGGTATATTATTGATTACAGAAGTTAAAGCCTCAAACATTCCTGCTTCACTTCCAGGTGCTTTTCCAGTCCTAAGGAAATCTAAGAATCCTACTGATCTATGAATATTCACCCCCCCTGATAATAGAAAAACTGCACCATTTACCTTAACTCCTTGATTATAAAGAACTCTCATTGTATTATCAAATGACGTTACATCATCACAAATTAAGTTAATTCCATCTAGATTTAATTCCTCTAAAATTGGGTGTGGCTTTAAAATGAAACCTCTTTGAGGATCAAATGATATATATGACTTATCATGTAAACTTGTTTGTACTCCTTCAGAAGTTAATCTTTGTTGAGCTAATTGTAATGCATATCCATTAATATCTAAACCAATAACTTTCTGCCTGTCTAATTCAGCAATGAAGTTCCCGCCACCACAACCAATATCAACTAAAATACCTTCAAGTGGTCTCATAAATTCTTTAATTCTTGAATATAAACCCTTTTCCCTATGTTTTGAAGAAACAACATCCCAACTTTTTGCATAATTCTGCATGCTTATATCTAACGCTCTTAGAAGATCATCAGTAATTTTTGGTGATTTAGAAATAGTTAGACTATCTAAGTAACTACTAACCCTGGAGTTTTCTATTGTTTCATGCCCAGTCCTAAGCCATTCTTCAAGATAATTATGTTGAAATTCTGTTAATTGATCCATATTTATATTGTAAATTTCTAGAACTAAATTCTTTGAATGATATAAACATTTTTATTAAACTATATATATTAGTATAAAAGTATAAGTATTTCGAAATATTTATATATAAGTTAATGTTCTTAACTTTATGAAAAGAAAACTAGTAAAACAAGGCGCAGCTACATTAATGATCTCACTTCCATCAAAGTGGATTCATAAAAACAATCTATCCAAAGGATCAGAAGTTGAGTTAGAGCAGCTCGATGATAATTTGATTATTTCTTCTAGACCAATTTCAATTAAGTTAGAAACTACAATAAACCTAAGTGAATCAACAGAAACTTATGTAAGGACATTAATCACAAATACGTATAGAAGAGGTTATGATAAAATCAAAATATTCTATAATAATCAAGAACAATTTGAAATTCTTCTCCATATTATCAAGACTAGACTAATTGGTTTTGATATTATTAAAAAAGAACAAAATTACTGCATTGTAGAGAATATTACAGAACCGGATGTTAGCCAGTTTGACAACATAATGAGGAAAATGTTCTTTGGTATCTCAGAACTTTTTGAGGAGATAAAAAAAAGATTTGAAAATAAAATAAAAAATCCAAATGATATAGACGAAATAGCAGAAAGAATTCAAAAATACGATAATTTTTGTAGAAGAGTAATTATGAAGCAAAAGATAACAAGTAAAAATACAGAACTCCTATGGGCATTTCTAACATTAATGATTCATGGTCAAAGAGAGATTTATCTAATTAGTAAAATCAATTTCAAAAATACGACAATAAGCTCTAAGACTAAGGACTTCTTGAATGATATCAAGCAATTGTATGAAACATTAGTAAGTATATATCTAAATAAGGATGCAAAACTTGTTGCTAAAATACACATACAAAATGATATTTGTTATAAAAAAGGATTATTATTACTGCAAAACTCACAAGGAAAAGAAACATTACTTACACATCATTTACTATCTGCTGGAAGAATTTTCTACCAGGCAAACAGCCCAATAGTAGGATTAATTATTTAACTATTCTTCGTGAATTTTATATGTTTCGATGGGAAATTTATTTTCATAACCTTCCAACTTTATTGAAAAATCTTTATCAGGTATTGCCAATTGCCATCTCTTTAATCCAGAATCCTGTTTAATCAAAGACTTCTTCAAAAGTTTATTGACTAATCCAGAGATACCATCACCATAATAAGCAGGCAATTTTTCATCGTCCCATCTTATTGGGAAATATGAATAGCTCAAAATCTCCCCATTTCTAGTGAAACCTACAGCCAAAGTCTTCTCATCACCATCAACCTTACCCTTTGGAAGCGTTAACTTGTAGAATCCAGGTTCATCTGTAACACTGGCATAATCCTCCTCGAGCATAACTACAATTCTACCCAAACTATCAGAACTACTGCTAATGCCTTCCTTAATATTAATTCCACTTATACTATTTGAAAAGTATCCCATGCTAACCCTAGAAACATCTGCCTCCACCGAAGGATGTCCCACAACAATTGGAAGCCTTTTTCTAGATAATACTTTATTTGGCTTATCAAATTTTATAGAACTATCTTCTTTGTTTTCTGGTGCAAATAGTTCAAAAGCTAAAATATGAGTTCCTGCCGAGATATCTTTTGGCACACCAATT
>Ga0209541_10004979_pt1 | contig 23338 bp, 19 predicted proteins | sample RifCSPlowO2_01_FD_184027 | JGI IMG/M metagenome (GOLD analysis project Ga0209541, IMG submission 184027) | Groundwater microbial communities from Rifle, Colorado - Rifle CSP2_plank lowO2_0.1 (SPAdes) (version 2) | ecosystem: Environmental > Aquatic > Deep subsurface > Groundwater | place... | reverse complement strand
CGAGATCAGCCACAATCGCGTCAACATTCAAAAAGTGCCGCAAGCGCGCGAGAGACTGAATCCGCGCAACCGCGTCTTTCTGGATATCAAAAGCATAGACCTTGCCCTCGGGTCCAACTTTCTCAGCTAAGGGAATCGTATAAAATCCCGACCCCGCGCCAAAGTCCGCCACGGCACTCCCACGGGAAATATCCAAACTCTGGACCAGCCGCGCCGGATTGATAAAAGAGGTTGCGGTCTCGAGCATACACTTATTCTAAAATACCAAACCCTAAACTCCAAATCACAAACAATGTCAAAGCGTCAAAGTCAAAATCATCTAGATTGAGCCTGCCATAATGTGTCAAAAAAGTGCCGCTGGCTCTCGGCAACGTCGGCGTTTTTAATACTGAACGTCAAGTGCGGATCGCCATAAATATCAAAATCAACCGAATCTTCATAGATCACCGTATTGACAAGATTTTTGTCGAGACCAGCTAATGTGTGGTACTCGGTCAGCGCACGAGTCGAAGTTGCATGACTCATCGCGTGTTTTAGTGATTCAGGCCCAATAATGCGAAATGAAATTCCTTTTGATATACGAATGCGATCCCATTCGGCATGCACCATCTCTCCGGCTAAATCGAAATATTTGCTCCACTCGCCGCAAATCATGCGCACCACCGAATCTCTCGGGAGTCTTTTGATCGTTGCCATAATGCGATCCTGAAACGCCTTCTTTCCTTCGGTAATAGCAAACTCCTGGCCGACTCTTTGGTGGGCTAAGGCTATCAAATTCTCCGATGCCTCGACTGCTAGCTTTTGTCTTTCTTCGGCTAAGGCGATTAGCTTGCGCGGATTTTGCGCGCGCCACTTCGCTGGCGCAGTGCTAATCTGCAAAACCAGCCCTTTTTCTTTAAGTGTCGAGAGGGAATTATAGACAAACTGCCGATGAAGCTCGGTACCTCTACTTAGCTTAATCGCACTCATTTCGCCTCCTTCAAGCAAGCCTATATAGACTAGGGACTCTTTCTCGCTCAAACCAAGTTGCGAAAGCGTTTTTAGTAAATTTAGGTCAATATTTATTGACATATCTTAAATAAATCATTTCATAGAGGCAAAATAATGTCAATATTATGTGTCATCTATTATTGACATAATGACAAAAATATGTAATGATATGGTCAGTACATTGAGATCATCCGTAAGTCCTTACCCGAAAGGGAAGGCAGGGAAAAGGAGATAGATAATGGAACTGATGATCAGTGCTAACGAGGTCATGATCGACGGTGAGCCCGTGTTCATGGTCCCAGTGGTCGGTCAGGAGATTCGCGTTGCGGGCATAGCTTCGCCGCCGAATTCTCACTCGGGGGAGCTCGGACATCGCCATCTGTTCGTTGGTACGGATGGGTGTTGCTCAGGCAACATCTATACCCTGACCAGGCACGGATGGAAGGAGAAGTTCGGGCTCACGAGCACTCTGGGGATGGATATCGGAGTCAGAGATATCGTCCCTGTTGTGCACCGTGATGGGGTCATACGCTTCGAGGATCGCCCATGCCTTCTCGCTGCAGGATACTCCTGCAATGGGCGAGGCGTTCGACTCATCAGCCCCGTGGCGCCGACGAAGCCTTTGGAAATCGTCGGCAACGATGAGTGGAACGAACTGGTTCCCTCGATGTCCCTCGTCCGACCTGCGCTTAGGGTCGGTCCCACATATCCAGAGGGAAGCGTTCATCTGGATATCTACTGGGGCGACGCCTGGTCTGGTCGATGGTACCGTGAAATCTACGGCACCACTGATCTCACCAAGCGCCTCGAGGCGCACGGCATTGACGTCGGTCAGGAGAACCCCTTCTGGGTAGTTGCCAGAAGGTGATTCGTGGCCGATCTCCAGAAATCCGATGAGAGCGAACGTGAGTGGGGATCTCGGGCAAACAATAACCCCGGGGCGAGACCACAGCTCCGTGCGGAGACACGTAAAAAACTTGGCGAGTGAGATGTACTCATTCGCCCGTTGTTCTGAAGAATCCAATTTGAATAAGGATTCTTCAGAAGAGCGAAATTGTTCGCTCAATCGTTCATTTAAACCCGTAAGTTCTTACCAGAAATGGAAGGCTGGGAAAGGAGACCCCATGCAAATTGCCCTCGAAGTGTCCCAGCTCGATTGGCGGTCATACTTTGCGCCTCATGTTAAGTCAACTGACCAGAATTTCGAGAAGGCTATGCTTGAGTATTTTCTCAAAGGAGATCTTGCTCTCTGGATTGTTGTCCGAGCGGGGCGCAGTTATCTCGCGGGCCTCGTGTGTATCGAGTCTGATTTTTCCCTCGGTCGTTGGACAGGCGGCGGATCGTTCGATCCCTTCCGGCCCGCTCCGAAAAGGTTACTAAGCCCCGCTGTCGCCGCCGCAGAAGCCGTTGTCGATAAGCTAAAGATTCTTGTCGCCAATCACCAAGGCGAGTGCAACGCTCGCGCCGCCGAATGAAGTTCATTCGGCGGCCTTTTCTTTTTCAAAGTTCTTTTCACAATTCCAAACCTTATTCTAAACCTTAAGAACTCCCGTCTCGACTTCTACCGCAGAACATTAATCATAAATCATACATCCATACACTATCTCACGCTATAGCGTGAGATAGTGTAATACAATTTAGTTATAGAGATTGGAACAAAAAGTTTAAATGTTGCCAACCTAATTCGATAAAATAACATTCACCAACCTATTCGGTCTCTCTAATTTCTTTTAAAGCAAAATGCTTGTAGGCGCGGTGTTCTTGATGACCCAGCGAAGATGAGCGAAACACAGTGACATATTTTTGCACACCAAATAATTGAGAGACAAAATCAACTTCGTCTTCGCAAAAAGCGGGGTGGACGAAAACACTCTTATGAAACTGAAAGCAGCCGAGAGCTCTAAGTTTTTGCCGCAAAGCATCGCGCGCTGATTTTTGTCTCTCGGGGATATCAAATAAGATGACACTCCATTGTTTGTCCCAATGCGCCGGGAGAACAAGCTGTATATCCTCAAATTCTAGTTCACGGAGACGCCGCGAACCTTTTTCTGTAACAGCTAAATGCATCCGTCCATTTTTCATGACCAGCTCGACGAGACGCCGTTCGCGCAAGCGCTTGATAGCTGCCCGGAGAGATGTGATGCGCGGATCACTTTTACGCTTAGCCAAAAACGGCTTCAAAGCCAAAGCCAAACCGGGTAAAGTTGCCAATGTCACCGCAAGCGCCCCGCTTGCAACAATCGCCAGAATAATTTTTTCTAACTCGAATCTCTTGAATCGCATCGTGATAACGCGAGATAATTTATTATTATCCAACCCGTTATTTTATTTATTCGTATAGATACACTATACCACGCTATAGCGTGGTATAGTGTATAACTGCTGAAGAAATACAAAATAATTAAGGTTTAATCCCGCGGGAGTTCCTCGCCCGTAAGGGTGGGGGTGAGAGCAAGGTCTGGCGAAGCCAGACGAGCGAAGCTCGTATCTCGTTAGTGCCACGGGCGTAAGCCCATGGGTATCTACGATCAAATTGGGCGGGATTGATCGATTATAGAAAGACTATAGAAAGACTGTGATGCTCGAGTGCCTAGAACCCATCTCAAAAATGGCTTTGAAGGCGAAATCGAGCGAATTTCATAGCGAGGCCGCTGCCGCAGGAGCGATTCGTACTGTAAGTACGATGAGCGTGAGGATGCGGCCGTAGCCGAAATTCGCCGATTGTAGACCAAATGCATTTTTGAGATGGGTTCTAGAAAGTGGTTATCGAAGCAATGGCATCACCCGCATCAAGCCGCATGATGCGAACGCCTTGTGTAGCCCGGCCGTGGGTGGGAATGGCGGAAAGTTCCGTGCGGATCACCTGTCCTTTTTGCGAAATAGCGATAATTTGAGATTCTTCGTCCACCATCACACGAGTTGTCACAATATGCCCGGTTTTTGGGGTAACTTTAGCGGTTTTAATTCCCGAGCCGCCGCGGCGCTGTCTCTTATATTGCTTCAGAGGCGTCTTTTTTCCATAACCGAGCGATGAAACTACAAGCAAACTGGCGGCGGGATTCGTGATCACGTCCATTCCCACTAATTCATCATTTTTCTTAAGCCGCATAGCGGCGACTCCCGCGGCTTGACGCCCCATGGCACGCACGTCTTTTTCGGAAAATCTTATGGCCTGCCCAAGTTTAGTAACCGTAATAATATCGTTATTGCCAGCTGTCAATTTCACCCAGCGCAAAGCGTCGTGATTTTTCAGCGTAATCGCAATCAGGCCCGAACGGCGAACTTCGCGAAACGCAGTGCCTTCAACTTTTTTAATCACGCCGTCTTTGGTCGCCATCACCAGAAAATCCGAAACAACCGCAGTACCCTTTTGCGCTCGGCGTTCTTTGGGAGCGGCGAGGATTGAAGTAATCAACTCGTTCTGCCCCAAAGACAAGAAATTGAATATTGCCTTGCCCTTGGATGTCCGCGAAGCTTCAGGAATTTCATAGGCCTTGACCTGAAAAACTTTGCCGCTCGACGTGAAAAACAAAAGATCCGAATGAGTGTTCGCCGAAACCAAATGCTCGACAACATCTTCTTCTTTGGTCTCCATGCCGATTAAGCCCCTGCCGCCGCGCTTTTGCACGCGGTAGCTTTCGGGTTTTACCCGCTTGATGTAGCCGCCACGGGTTACCACAACCAAAGTTTCTTCTTCCGGAATCAAATCCTCCTCGGCAAATTCGCGCACCGCCGATTTTACAACTTTGGTTTTTCGCTCGTCTCCGTGTTTTGCTTTAATATCGTTCAGTTCTTTTTTAATCAGACTCCGGATTTTGGTAGAGTCTTTCAAGAGCGCCTCCAGTTCACGAATCAACGCCAATTTTTCTTCCAATTCATCATCGATTTTCTGCCGCTCAAGCCCCGCTAGGGTCGCGAGTCTCATCTCCAAAATCGCAATCGCCTGCTTTTCGGAGAAAGAGAATTTTTTCATCAAATTCAATCGGGCTTGGTCGCGATCGGAGGATTTTTTAATTGTCTCGATAACCGCATCAATATGATCCAGCGCCTTTTTAAGTCCCTCTAAGATATGCGCTCGGTCTTTGGCGCGCGCTAAATCAAACTCGGAGCGTTTTGTGATAATCACAATCCGATGCTTCAGATATTCCTCAAGAATGGATTTTAAGGATAATATCTGCGGCTGAATGCCATCAACCAAAGCCAGCATATTCAAGTGAAACCGCTTTTCAAGATCAGTATGCTTGAAAAGATTATTCAAAACTTTCTGCGGGTAGCTGTCGGCTTTAAGGTCAATTTCAATCCGCATGCCCTCGCGATCCGAGGCGTCACGCAAATCCCGGATGCCATCCAGCTTTTTCTCTTTGACAAGATCGGCGATCTTTTCAATCAGTTCGGCCTTATTGGTTTGGTAAGGAATTTCGGTAATCACAATCTGATAACCGTTTTTCTTCTCGGAAATTTCCGCAACCCCCCGCATCACAATCGACCCCTTGCCGGTTGAATACGATTCGCGGATCTCGCGCTCGTTGTAAATTATGCCACCTGTCGGAAAATCGGGTCCTTTGATGTATTCCAAAAGATCTTCGGTGGTTGATTTAGAATGCTCGATTAAGTGCCCCACCGCGTCAATCACTTCGGTTAAATTGTGAGGCGGAATTGAAGTTGTCATGCCAACCGCAATCCCCAAAGCCCCGTTTAGAAGCAAATTGGGAACAGCGGAGGGCAAAACTTGGGGCTCTTGTTTGGTCGCATCATAGTTATCAATAAAAGGCACGGTTTCTTTTTCAATATCGGCAAGCATCAGCCCAGCAATTTGGGTCATGCGCGCTTCGGTATTGTGGTTAATAAAACCGTTGGCCACAAACGAATGACACTCGCTATCCACTCGGATGGAATACACTCTTTGGATTCTTTTTTCCTCAATTTTCGTGATTGGGTCAAACAGATAATGATCGCTCAAAAGCCCGTCAAAAAGAATCTGGATTTCTGTCTTTAATTGCGGTTCTACCGCGGCAAGAACTTGAGTGTAGTTTCTTTTTAGATGAGCATAACGGTCAAAATTATTTCTTGTAACAAATGAGCGCTCTAAAGATGCACTAAAATGGCGTGAGCGCACAAAGTTGGTCAAAAAAGGAACGAAATCGTTTTGCGAGTACTCTTTTTTGAGGCGAGCGATGGCCGCGGAGAGTTTTGCTTTTTTATTATGCGACACAAATCCAATCGCGTCCCTAAAAGTTAAATATTGCCTCATGCCCCGAATATATAATTTATGCGTGGCGCGGTAGCTATCAAATCGTTTCGTGCCGACAATGCCAAACCGAAGAAGTAATGTCTGCAACTCGGAAATAAGCTTCTCGCTTTTGGAAATGCACGAAAGTTCAATCATCTTGGCGCCGCTAAAACTGATACTCCCGTCGCCTTCAAAATACGCGCGCAGAAATTCAGCCGCTATCGGTTTCGGCGAACCAAAAATGACGTGCGGGATTGTGCGCCCGGCGGATTTTACAGGCAAGACGCCGAGATTTTTAAGGAACGTCACGACGTGGCGCGAATGAATCTCGAGTGTTTGGTACGGCTTTTTGCCGCAAGAGCTAGGCTTGCGGTTAAATTTATGCAGCCTGCAATCAGGAAACACCCTTTGCCAGCGCTCCTCAAATTCGTTGATCCAGCTCTTATCCGCATTGCAAAACTCTATTTCTTTTTCATTGATAGTCGCCTCGGCGAGCAAAGCGCCCAAAATGTGCGCCAAATCCTCGTTCAGTTCTTCGGGAAGAATCTTTTGTTGCACCCTGCCAATGACCTTCGGCCAATATTGCCTTAAATCAACTTTTGCCAGAGGCCAGAGCGCGTCGTCTGTCCGATCCACTACTGCAATGTCTCCAATCTTCAGCCGTGATAATAACTTCCATTCAAAACGCGGCGCGCCAGTCAGCGGATGCGCCGCCCACACCAAGATCGGGTGATTATACGAACCCCGCAAAGAAAAGCCATGAGAGGTGGTAACCGCTAACGTCGGCCGCTCGCCGCTGTCGAACCATTTGCTTGCGCTATTGATCTTCCGATTCTTCGAGAGAATAGATATTTTTATATCTTCTGCGTTATTTTTAGAAAGCTGATCTATTCGCGACAGTCCTTTCTCTGTAACAACCAGAGTGTCACCGGCAACGCAATAACGCATCGCAGCCGCCGAATCCCCGTCCACCGAACCAAAATTTCCTTGGCCGTCCACCAAGGGATACCTCATGGCAAAATCCTGCGCCATGCGCACCATCGAGTCATAAACTGCCGTATCTCCATGCGGATGGTATTTACCTAAAACTTCACCAACCACCAAAGCAGACTTTCGGTGTTTGGCTTGATGTGAGAGGCCGAGGTCATGCATAGCGTATAAAATTCTGCGATGCACCGGTTTTAATCCGTCCCTGACATCGGGAAGCGCCCGCGCCACAATCACCGACATAGCGTAGCTCAAATACGATTCCTCCATTTCCTGGACAATTTCTCTTTCGCGAATGGAGCCAATATCAGACATGGTCTTTTAACTTCTAAGTTCTAATCTCTAAGTTCTAGAACCTTCCGCTCGCCAGATTATTAAACGCCGCGCCGACTGCCGCCAGATTATATCTTAGCGCCGACATAAAACCAGACAAAAAATAACGCGCTACCGATGGCGATTCGAGCGGCTTGGCCGATGCGTTGGCTTCAACCGTCCCCCGGAATTCCTCCGTGGCAACCTCGGGATCTTGGCCGGAGCGAAGCGCTCCCCAAGCCTCTCCAATCTTATGCAATGGATCAAGAAGTGAAGCCGAAAGGGAAGGGGCATCGGCGTTTTGCCGGCTTGGTGGCTGGTTCATTGAGGCAAGCTGGCCTGAAAGATTCTTAACCCACGCCGTTACCAATATCGCCCCAATCACCATAGTGAGAGAAATCGTAATCGCCCAGCGGGTTGATTCCGGTTTCTCACGAATTTTTCCAATCCATCCCGCAATCATAATGCTAATCCCTAAGTTCTGAACTCTAAGTTCTTAATTCGATCATACTGTCTTCAAAACCACGACCCGCGTTGACTCCGACTCGGACAAGTCTTTTTTCTTAATCGTGAGACGTTCCTCGGCGCTTTGGGTTTTTACGCCCATCTCCTTCAAAAAATCGCTGGCGCCGTCGAGTTTCACCTTAAGCCCGGGAATGGCGTAATGCATCGGGATCACAATCTTCGGCTCAATGGCGGCGACAACTTCCGCGGCAGTCTCGGCATCTATTGTATAAGTTCCGCCCACGGGAATAAACAAAATATCAACCTCACCTATGGCTTCTAACGTTTCCGGCCGAATTTCACTCTCGCCGAAGTCCCCCAAATGAACCAAGCGCATCTCTTCCATCTCGATGACATAAACAGTGTTTCGCCCGCGCTCTTTGCCCTGGGATTTGTCGTGAAATGTCGGAATGCCAGTGATAGCCACCTCTTTAATTTCATAATCCCCGGGCCCCCTAACAACAAACGGCTCGCCGGGAATGGACGAGACGTTATTGTGGTCCATGTGCTCATGCGTCATCAAAACCATATCAGTTTTAAAACGCGGAGGAGTCAACCCGATTTCCTTTCCATAAGGATCAATGGTGAGCACCAAATCTCCCGATTGAATCTTAAAACACGATTGTCCGTACCAAGTGATTACCATAAAATAAGAAGCTAGGAACTAGAAGCTAGTGCCTAGGAGATAAAATACATTCCAAACATAAGAATTATAGCATTATTAGAAACAAATTTGAAGCTAAGAATTGAGTCTTATCTCAACAGCGACTGACCTTACAGAAGCCTTAGAGGGTGGTTATCGGCCGCGATTGTACAATATAAATCTTCTTGCCCGCATATGCCCATTCGATATCCTGGGGGCACCCATAATGCTTTTCGATCATTAAACAGATTTTAGCAAGTTGCAGAATTTCTTTATCAGCCAACTTTTGTTTCTCGCGTTTCGCGCTTGGGATCTCTTTTTCTTTTGTGCCCGGAGCACTGCAGACAATCATTTTTGCCTGATTTGATATATTTTTATCAAAAATTACTGGGGACTTTTGATTTTTCAATACGACATAAGTATCAGGCGTTATTATGCCGCCGACGATCGCTTCTCCCAAGCCATAGCCAGCCTCAACGACCATCTGATCCTTATCTTTTGTCACTGGGTGAACCGTAAAAGCAATGCCGGAGACTTCTGACTGTACCATCTTTTGAATCACGACCGCGACTGAAATCTTTTGTTTGTGTAATTTTTTCTCGAAACGATAAAATATAGCTCGAGGAGTAAAAAGCGAAGCCCAACAGCGCTTTACATTTTCTAAAAGGTTTCTCTTGGTCGTATTGAGATAACTTTCCAATTGTCCGGCCCAGGCAGCCGTTGAACTATCTTCAGCAGTAGCACTCGAACGAACCGCAACATATTTAGTCTTCAACTCCTTGAAATTCTTCTTGATCTCCATGGCTATATCATTTGGCATTTTGGCCTCCAGAATGAGAGTTTTTATTTTTGCGGAGGCACTCTCGACTGTATGAATTTTTCTGTGGTCTACTTTGTGAAGGATTGATTCTACCTCAACATCCAAGTCGGTTTCAGCAAGGAATCTCTCAAAAGCATCGGCAAGAACTACAAAACCAGATGGCACCGAAATGCCAACCCGCGTCATCTCGCCGAGAGAAGCGCCTTTGCCGCCCGCAACTGCGACATCTCTTCTCGAGATTTCTCTAAAGTCCTTTACAAACATACGGGCTGCTTCGCTTCATTCCTCTCATTCATTAATCGCGGTGCCTGATTCAGAACTTGGCAACTCAAAATCTTGGTCGCGATAATGTAATTTCATGGAAGTGCCCGGCTCGATAATCGAAAGTTCGGTCTCACTTACTACCCTTCCCCCGATTTTTTCGAACCCTTCTGGTGTTATCTCTCCTTCATTAGCGATGTAAGTAAGAAGTGCGTCTATAGCGAAACTATGGCCGACAAAAGTAACCCGACGAGGCCGGTCAGGGAAAAAACGCTTTGCAAACTCATCGAGCCGCCGCATGTCTCTTATATAGGACTCTGCAATGTGGTAAGGATCGGGCAGTGCGTCATCAGTTCTTGGCTGCATAGAAAACCATTCTTTGACGGCGCTGGTAAAATCTTTTCCGTGCTTCACCAAGAGCGCCATCCACTCCGGCTTCACCTCGCCGTTGGGAAAATAAAACTGGTTTTCATCCATCAATCCTTTCAGCGCTAGAGGTAAATCGATAACCACCTTTGCGTCAGGGGACACTTCGGCTTTTCGTACAACTCCTCTCGCGGTCTCAAGATACCCAACCCGCTTCGCATCTTCATGGATCTCCTCACGATCGACAAACATAACATCCTCGCGGTCCTTGAGTAGCTCTTTCAGTTCGTTTGTATAAGCACCAATCGTCAGACGAGTGCGAGTGAACGGAGAAACCCCTCCATGAAAGATGACTGTTCCTGGCGGCGCTTCCGCAATCATTTCAGCGAGAACTCGTGCGCGCTCCTTTGTTTGCTCAACGCCTTCGGGAGTTAAGGGAAGAGTTTTGTCCACTCCGCTAACCGATTGCGCATGACGTGTAAGCCAATACTCTGGACCTTCTCTGTTCATATAAATAAAATGCTGAATGAATAATTACTCGCCGCGTTTGACTACATGGCAACGGGTAATCGTCATGCCAAAATCAAATTCGTAGTCACTGTCTATCGGCATGATCTTTAATACCCCCCGCACGATTTGCGGAGCGGTTCGGAACATGCGTTTTACCTTCTTCTGGCGCGCAACACTGGTGTGTTTTCTTTTCAAAACATCATTTAGACTCCCTCTGACCATATGAATTTTATAGTCAGTGCGGTTTTGCCCCATCTGTCGCAAGTTTTTAAGAATTGAGGTGTGAGTAACGAGAGTGATTTCATTGAGGACAACTTTGAGCATTCGACCGTACCAGCGATTCACTACGTCTTCCTCAAAAGAAACGTCGGACACGATGATCCATCCACCATTCTTCGTCACGCGTACCCACTCGGCAAGCGCTACTCTCTGATTCATGTAATGCAGAGCTGAGCGGCAGTAAATAAGGTCGAAACTATTATCCAAAAAGGGCAATTTTTCTCCTGAAGCAAGAACTGGGAGATCCAAACGTTTCTCGGATTTTGCAACTCCTAACATATCAGCGCTGATATCAACTCCAATAACCAATCGCGCCTTATTTTTGAAATATTCTGCTACACGACCCGTTCCGCTCGCCACATCCAGTACCGTGGCCTCTTTCCAATTGATGGAAATGTCTTTTACGCTTTCATGAGTGAGGGGCGCAACATCGTTCCATGCCCGTGCTTGATCATACCCACTCGCCTCTTTTTCGTGCTGGATATTTAATTTCTTGATCTTCGAAGTAACTTGAGCTTTTTTCATAGACTCTTTTTATGCAGTATCTTAGCAATACCGTCATCAGCATCGAGAAAAATGACGTCCCCAGTTGCAAAAACATCGGTCGCATTTCTCGTACCAATAATACAAGGTTTCTGAAATTCACGCGACATGATAGCCGCGTGGCAGAGAATGCCACCCTCGTTGGTAATAATACCCGCCGATCGCTTCATCGCCGGAACGTACTCTGGGTTGGTCATCGCTGTAACCAAAATCTCGCCCTCCTTAAGTTCATTCGCCCTATGGCTATCAAGAATGACGCGCACGATCCCTTTAACTTTACCCGAGTATGCAGTTTGCCCCTTAACCCGCTGAAGTTTGTGAATTCCTTCCCCCCGAGGAATAATAAGCGCCTGGAGACGATCTACATCGGCTCCCGTGACAAGGAAAGAAGCGTGTGGCGCGATGAGATAGGCGTAACCGTGATCGGCCCTCCCCCGTATTTCTGATTTTGGTTTTGCTAATTTACCGCGCCGCAGACTCAAGAGAATTTCTTGGTAAGTCATATGCAGCGCTTCGTAGATCGACAGCCCAAAGAGACGAGCGAATGAGACAAAGACACGCTGGTACGCCTCATAAACAGTCGTGACATAATCAATCGACTCGGTACGCAGAAACATGTACGAACGAACAAAATGGATCCTTCGCTTGATAGAAGAAGGAAGCTCGGATCTTCGTAATAACTGATTTGCGCGGCGAATTTCTGCATCTGCACTCTCCAATATTTTCTTTGTCCTCCGATACTCATTAGTATTAAGAAGCACCTTAAGACGCGTCTCAAAATATCCAAGATCAAAAGGAGTATCGGCAAGTGTATCGTGAAGAGCTAAGTGTCGATACTTCTGCGTATGATTTGTTAAAGCGCGAACCTGCGACTCGCCCTTGAGCCCAGCGATCTTCAATAAATCACGCTGTTCCAGACTTGAGCGAGGCCACTGAGTAGGCCGATACACGCCATCCAGAAATTGTTGCAAGCCCTTTCGCGATCCACGCCACGCCCCCTGAATTTCCGCCTCAAGCTTGTCTTTAATGTTTTCTACCGCGAACCAAAGATAGGCAAGCTCAAAGAACGCAACCCACCACGAAAGATAGGCCCGGATAGCTCGTTCAATTTCCTTTGGCGCGAGCTCTCGCCTCGGAATAGACCGCGCCAGTCGCTTTGTGGATTTAATAAGTATCTCAAGCTCCCTAATCAATTGACGAGTGAACTGGGGGTTCTCATGCATCTTGCGCCACCAAATCTCTGCCGCTTTTTCATTGAGAGACCCAGAGAGATAGACTGGTTTTACAATTTCATGACCCGCTTCAAAAAATGCAAAGTCAATATTCCAGCGCTTTTTAGCGGCGGCATAAGCATAACGATAGCCGTCCATATAAAACACGGTTCTCCTACGGATAAAACGAGAAAACTTTTCGCCGCGGATAAAGGCGAGATCTTTTTTTAAACGTTCGTGATCTAAAGTAAAGAGAGGATTTGAAAGCTTCATCTTTATAATTTTAAGATTACCTAAACCTTCGAATAATTTTCATGAGTTTAGCCATCATGCTTGCAGAATAGCACAGCAAAAACTTAATAAAAGCGCAAAACCACGTCAGACGTGGCGAAGCGCTACCTTGAGAAATCCCCTAAGCGAAGCTAGGCGTTTTTTCTTCATCGGGCTGGCGGTGGGATCCCTGGGTGCTCGCCACAGGCGAGCATTCAAAAATAGAGGCATGAAGAAAAAATGCTTAGCGAGCGCGCTTGCATAATCGACTAACATTACTTATAGTAGGCAACGTCTTGCATAAAGACTTTTATGCCAGGTAGTGAAAACTCGACAACGCGCTACAGGCGCGTATCGAGAACTCGGCGCCGGGCATCATTATGTGGAGACTACAAGCAAATCGGTCAGAAAAACACGTTAGATATAAGTCGAGTTTCTATCACCTGGTATGGACGAATTAGACAGTGCAACTGAAACAAAACTTGGGGTGGTAATGGAAAAACCCAAGCACCCCATGGAACAACTTTTGAAATCCCGCGGGGAGTTTTTGAACGTGCCAAAAGTGGGCGAGATTGTGGAAGGAACCGCCATTGAAAAACGGGGGGCAAAGCTTTTTATTGATCTTGGCAATCGCGGCGTCGGCATTGTCTATGGCCTCGAATATTATGAAGCCCAGGATCTGATCCGCAACATCGAAGTCGGTGACAGGGTTACCGCCAAAGTGATTGAGCTCGACAACGATGAAGGATACATCGAACTGTCCCTGCGCGAGGCCGGACGCGAAAAAAAGTGGCGCGATTTGAAAGAAAAAACGCAATTGGGAACAACTTTAAACATTGTTGTGAAAGATGCCAATCGCGGCGGCTTGATTTTGGAACATGAAGGCGTGCGCGGGTTCCTGCCGGTTTCCCAGCTTTCCATGAAACACTATCCGCGGGTGGAAAACGGCGACAAAGAAAGAATTTTTGCCGAACTGCAAAAATTCATCGGTCAGGAACTGAAAGTTAAAATTCTAGATGCCAATCCTTACGAAGAAAAATTGATATTCTCGGAGCGCGGTGGAGATTCTGATGAAATCCGCGAAAAGCTCGCAAAATACAATGTCGGAGACACGGTTGAGGGCGAGATTACCGGCGTTGTCAGCTTCGGCGCGTTTATGAAATTCGGTGAGGGACTCGAGGGCTTAATTCATATTTCCGAAATTGACTGGCAATTGATTGAAGATCCAAAAGCGGTTTTGAAAGTCGGGGAAAAGAAGAAAGCAAAAATCATTGACATTGAAGGAGATAAAATTTCTCTTTCGCTGAAAGCTCTGCGGGCAGATCCCTGGATTGCGGCCGCCGAAAAACATGGTAAAAATTCGATTGTTAAGGGTAAAGTCACTAAATTCAATCCTTTCGGCGCATTTGTGCAAATTGAAGAGGCAGTGCAGGGCTTAGCGCATATCTCCGAATTCGGCGGTGAAGCCAAAATGAAGGAGAGTCTCGAGCTTAACAAATCTTATGATTTCCGCGTCGTCTCTATGGATCCCAAAGAGCATCGTCTCTCGCTATCATTAAATCTCGAACCGCCAGCGGAGGCAGAAGAAACGAAAGCTGATGAGCCGGCGCCCGAAGAAATTAAAGAGGTCGCGGCCGAGACGCCAAGCACCGACACGACATCTCCGACCCCAGAACCAAAAGAGGTCCCAGAAACTTCAACCGAAACTGCAGCCGAGACCGTAGCGGAAACCGAAACCGCAACCAGCTAAATCCCAATTCCCGTTTCTATTTTCTAAGTTCTAACCTCTAAGTTCCAAGTTCTAATCTCTAATCTTAGAAAATGCGCCAACTTTCGAAACAAATTGTCTATGCCATCCTGGTCTTCATAATTCTCGCCGGGCTATATGCATTGATCTCCAGCCCCTCGAAGACCAAAGATGATATTTCACTGTCCCAGCTTGTTCAGCAAATCAATGATGGCGCCATCACAAAAATTGTTGTGCAAGATAACGACATCGAAGCCGAAACCAAAGATGGCAAAACTGAAGTCTCGCGTAAGGAATCCGAGACAGGTATTACTGAAACCCTCAAAAACTATGGCGTCAACGAGGACAGGCTCCGAGCAGTTAACTTGGAAGTTAAGGGAGTCAGCACTCTCAATATTTGGCTCGGCATTATTTTGCCGATTGCCGGACCCGTGCTTTTGATTGCATTTTTCATTTGGTTTTCAGCGCGGCAGTTAAAGCAAGGCGGCATGCAAGCTTTCAGTTTCGGCCAGACTCGCGCGCGCGTCGTTTCGCCGGATGACACCAAAGAACGCGTCCTCTTTAAAAACGTCGCCGGCGTTAAAGAAGCCAAGGAAGAATTATTGGAAATTGTTGATTTTCTCAAAAGCCCCAAGAAATTCTTCGATATTGGAGCAAGAATCCCGCGGGGAGTGTTGCTTATGGGCGCGCCGGGGACAGGCAAGACGCTTTTAGCCCGCGCCGTTGCGGGCGAAGCGGGAGTTCCATTCTTCCATCTTTCCGGTTCTGAATTTGTCGAGATGTTTGTCGGCGTGGGAGCAGCTCGCGTACGCGATCTTTTTAAACTCGTAAAAAAATCCGCCCCGGCGATAATTTTTATCGATGAAATCGACGCGGTCGGACGCCACCGTGGATCGGGACTAGGCGGGGGACATGACGAACGCGAGCAAACATTGAATCAAATTCTGGTCGAAATGGACGGATTTGAAACTAACGAATCGGTGATCGTAATGGCCGCGACTAACCGCCCGGATGTTTTGGACCCGGCGCTACTCCGCCCGGGACGTTTTGACCGGCGCGTTGTGCTTGATCTCCCTGATATCAGCGACCGCGAAGAAATCTTAAAAATCCATGGACAGAATAAAAATCTGGCGCCAGACGTGAATTTGCGAAAAATCGCCGAGCGCACCCCCGGATTTGCCGGAGCCGATCTTTCAAATTTGATGAACGAGGCCGCAATTCTTGCCGCTCGCTTAAACCGCACTATGATTCTCCAGCAAGATCTGGCAAGCTCGATTGAAAAAGTCCTCTTGGGGCCGGAACGGAAAAGCCATTTGCTCTCGCCAAAAGAAAAAGAAATTGCGGCTTATCACGAAGCGGGACATGCTTTGGTTGCCGCGTCATTGCCCGAATCCGATCCGGTGCATAAAGTTACAATTGTCTCACGTGGCCGCGCCGCGGGCTACACTCTGAAGCTCCCGACGGAGGATCACCATCTCTTCTCTAAGAGGCACTTCTTAACAGAGCTTGCGGTGGCGCTTGGTGGGTATGCCGCCGAGCTATTAGTATTTAAAGAACTAACCACCGGCCCGCATAATGACTTAGAAAAAGCCACCGATCTTGCCCGCGCGCTCGTGACAAAATACGGCATGTCGGAGAAAATCGGCCCGATATCATTCGGCGAATCTCAAGAGCTTATATTTATGGGCAAAGAAATATCAGCCGCCAAAAATTATTCTGAAGCAACTTCCGAACTCATAGATAGCGAGATCAAGAGTCTTCTTAGCCAGGCGCTTAAAAAAGCACAAGATATTATTACGAAGCGCCGGAATATTCTCGATAAAATCGCTTCTAAACTCATCGAACAAGAAAGCATCGAGCAGGAAGAATTCCGCATGCTAGTGGGGGCCGCCTAATGAGAAGCTAGAACTTAGAACCTAGAACTTGGAGCGAGTGGACGGAAGTCTTGGGTTTTAGTATGCATAATCTAGGAAACTCGCGCGCGTAGCTCAGCCCGGTTAGAGCAGCGGACTTATAAACCGCAGGTCCTTGGTTCGAATCCAAGCGCGCGCATCAAATGAAAATTCCTCAATTTAAACAAATCAACAAGCTTGCTTGTGGTCCTGCCGCACTAAGTATGGTCTTCGCTTACTATGGGAAAAACTATTCACAACAGGAGATTGTCAAAGAAATTGGCGGGCTAAAGAAATACGGCTCACGGATGGTCAAACTTTCTAAGTTTGCTAAAAGTGCTGGCTTTAAAACAAAACTGTTCTCATACGACAAAAAATTAAAAAATGATGCGATGATAAAATTACCGAATCTCATTGATATTAATAAGTTCATCAGTAGAAAAATGCCAGTTATTCTTGCAGTACGAAGCTCTTTACTTTACAATGAAAAACCCCCAACAAAAGAAGGTCACTATATAGTGGTTACTAAATATAAACAGAGAACTTATTCTTACGTTGATCCCTTTGACGGAAAAAAGAAAAAGATAAAAGAGGCAGATTTATTTTTTGCTTGGTTCAACAATATTTTAGATTCAAGTGCATATTTACTTGCTATTTCAAGGTAGCTTTCTATGGAAGAAAAATGGTATCTAAAAGCCGCGCATGCGCCGGATTTCGCAAAACCGGGAGACTATATTCTCTACCGCTTATTTGAAATACTGCCGGGATTTTTAATGTGGCTGACGCTTATTGGCACTGTTATCGCCTCATGGCTCGCGCCAATCGGGGCAAGTATTTTCATCATTGCATTTGATGTCTATTGGCTTTTGAAAACCGTTTTTTTGTCTTTGCATCTTCGGTCAAGTTTCAGCCAGATGCGAGAAAATTTAAAAACTAACTGGCGCGCTCAACTCGGCGCAATTCAAAATTATCCGGCGGAGCTTAAGCTGACAAATTGGCGCGAGGTAATGCACTTGGTAATTATTCCTTTCTATAAAGAGCCCTACGAAGTAATCCGCGGAAGTTTAGAAGCAATCGCGAAATCAAATTATCCCAACGGAAATATCTGGATTGTTCTTGCGTGCGAGGAACGCGCGGGAAATTCCGCTAAAGCCGACGCCGCAAAAGCCAAAGCCGAATTTGGCGAAAAGTTTGGCGCTTTCCTCATTACGTCGCATCCCGCCGACTTACCCGGAGAAACGTCAGGGAAAGGTTCAAACGAATCCTGGGCCGCGCGCGAAGCGGTGCGCGAGTTAGTTCTGCCAAAAAATATCCCACACGAACACATTCTTGTTTCGTCATTTGATGTCGACACCGCAGTCTATCCGGAATATTTCGGCATCCTGACGTATCACTATCTCACCATAAACAACCCACTCCGAGCGTCATATCAGCCGATTCCGGTTTACAACAACAACATCTGGGATGCGCCGGCATTTTCGCGCGTGGTGGCCACCTCCGGAACTTTTTGGCAAATGATGCAGCAAGCCCGTCCTGAACGCCTGGCGACATTTTCATCACATTCGATTCCCCTTAAACCCTTAGTCGAAATGGATTATTGGCACACCAATATGGTCTCAGAAGACTCGCGCATCTTTTGGCAGGCACTCCTTTATTTTGATGGAGATTACCGGGTCATACCTCTTTATTATCCCGTCTCGATGGATGCAAACTTGGCCGATACCTGGTGGCAAACCGCAAAAAATGTCTACAAACAGCAGCGCCGCTGGATCTGGGGTGTTGAAAACGTTCCGTATCTTCTATTTGGATTTACCAAAAATAAAAACATCCCACTGCGAAAAAAACTTTACTTCGGCTTCAATCAACTGGAGGGATTCTGGTCAGTCGGAACCAACGCCTTGATGATATTTATTTTGGGGTGGTTGCCAGTTCTTATCGGCGGGGGAGTCTTCGGCGTTTCGGTTCTTGCATATAATCTACCGCGGATAACTCGCTGGCTAATGACATTCGCCATGTTTGGCGTCGTCACCTCGACAATTTATTCATTAAAACTCCTGCCGCCCCGCCCGCCACACCGCCAAATACGTTTTTATTTTTGGATGGCCGTCCAGTGGATTCTAATACCGTTCACTCTTATTGGATTCGGCTCAATCCCGGGGATTGACGCCATCACGCGCTTAATGCTCGGGCGTTATATGGGCTTTTGGGTAACGCCTAAAGCTCGGCTGGCTAAAAACGCCCATTAAAACTCAGGCTTGCTCCCAGACCACGCCGATAAATTGCGCCATAGAAGCCGCATCTTTTTAAATTTAAACCCAATACACACATCATACACGATCGTGTATGATGTGTGTATTTGCCTTACGTTAGCTTGAAATGTTTTTGCAGATTTTCAGCGTCGTCAATCGAGGTCGCCTCGATGTATTTGACGTATTCACAAACATCGAAAAATAAAGTGACAAAATCAATCTCGTCACGGCATGGGAAAGGATAGATAAAGACGCTCTTCTGGAATTGCCATGCCCCCATATCGCGAAGACGCCTTGAAAGCGCTCGGCGCGCATTCCCCAATCGTTCCGGGATATCAAAAAGGATGATGCGCCACTTCCGGTCCCAGTGTTTTACTGTAGGCAAGCTTATTTTCTCTAGATTTCCTGTGAGCGCTATACGTTTCCCATCGCGCGAAAGCGTTATGCGTGTTTCCTTGCCGTGTTTTCGAGTTTCCACAAAGCCGCGGCGTTCTAAAGCGTTGAGCGAACGAAGAAACTTCTCGCGCTTACGTTTCCCGTTAACATTTTGCCAGAGACGCCTACTGCTCTTGGCGCTCAACAAAAACGCTAATGTGAGATCTCCCGCTTCCTGCAAAGCTTCAAGCACGGCGCGCTGCACACTGCTGACTTTGGGCCGTCTTTCTTCCTGTTTTGCCATATACACATATCATACACGATAGTGGATGATATGTGTATAGAGTTGTGTATGGATTTTTGCGCATCATTCAAAATGCACAGCAGCTTCAAATTCTTCGAGACGCGACTTAAGTAACGGGGTCTCGGAAAGCGATGCGTCTTTGGCGATAAGCTCCGCCGCTTCAGTGCGGGCGGCTTGCACCAGCTTTGCGTCCGTAAAACTTTTGTAGGCGAATGGCGGGATACCGGATTGGCGCGTGCCCAAAAAATCTCCAGGCCCGCGGATTGCCAAATCTTTTTCGGCAAGCTCAAAGCCATTTTTTGCAGACACAATAGCCTTAATGCGCGCTGATTCGGCCGCGAATGGGCTCTCGCTCATCAAGAAGCAATATGATTGATATTCGCCCCGCCCCACGCGCCCGCGGAATTGGTGAATCTGCGCCAGTCCGAACTTCTCCGCGCCTTCTATCAGCATCACGGAGGCATTGGGAATATCCACACCAACTTCAACAACCGAGGTTGAGACCAAAATATCAAACTTACGATCCCTAAAGTCGCACATGACTTTTTCTTTCTCGGCGGGTTTTAATTTGCCGTGGAGCAACCCAACCCGAAGATCGGGGAAAATATCTTTCGAGAGACGCGCGGCCTCGGCTTTAACTGTTTTTACCTCCTCGCCGAGAATTTGTTGGGAGGAATGCGGCAGGTTTTGCGTATGCCCCGCAACTTCAATCCTCGGGCAAATCACAAAAACCTGCCGTCCGGATTTAACTTCTTTACGGATAAATCCGTAGCAGGCCGCGCGCTTTTCCGCGGGGACGACTTTAGTCAAGATCGGCTTTCGCCCAGCCGGGACTTGATCGAGAATTGAAACATCGAGGTCGCCGTAAACCGTGAGCGCGAGAGTCCGCGGAATCGGCGTTGCGGTCATGGAAAGAAAGTGTGGGATGAGTAGTGCGTGCGGCATGGAGCCAGAGACAGGAGACAAGTCATCTTGTCGCTTATCGCTTATCCCTTTTTCTGCGTTTCTTGTCCTTTGTCGCTTGTCCTTTGTCGCTTGTCGCTGTAATTTTGCGCGCTGATTGACTCCAAAGCGATGCTGTTCATCAACAACCACAAGTCCCAAGTTGGCAAATGTCACGTTTTTTTGTATAACCGCATGCGTCCCGATAATGATTTCAGCCTCGCCTGAAGCGGCAAGGGCCGCGATATTCGCTTTATCGGACGCGCCGAAAGATGCGGCAATTTTTTTCTGCGAAGCTGTAAGAAGCCCGATCGCGACATCAAAATCCGCCAGAAGTTTTGTGAAAGTCGCAAAGTGCTGTTGGGCTAAAATTTCGGTTGGCGCAAGATACGCGACTTGAAAACCGGCTTTAACCGCATTCAAGGCCGCCAAGGTCGCCACCACAGTTTTGCCCGATCCGACATCGCCTTCGAGTATCCGATTCATCGGCCGGGCTTTGGCGGTATCGGTTACGATATCCCAAGAGACGCGGCGCTGGGCCTTAGTCAATGGAAACGGCAGGGATGCGACAAACTCTTTTATCAGCGCGACATCTATTTTTATCGCCGACGCGCGCTCTTCATCCATATGATGCCGCTCGCGAAGCACACGAAGCTGGATCAGAAATATTTCTTCAAAGGCGAACCTTCGCCGTGCGGCTTCAGCTTCGGCCATGCTCGCCGGAAAATGAATCTGCCACAATGCTGTACCAATATCGAGTAAACTTTGCCGTTTACGCAACAACGGCGGCAGGGAATCGGAGATTTTGGAGGTAGCAGGAAGAACTTGCTTCGTCAAAAAGCGAATCCAGCGGGATGTGAGCCCGGTAGTTTCAGGATAAACCGGCACTAAACCACTTGTGTGGGTCAAACCATCACGCCGACTCACACGCTCATGTGCCGGATTGGCAAAATAGATCCCGCGTTTACTTTGCGAAGGCTTCCCTGAAATCGAAAGTGTCTCGCCGGGGTGAAATGTTTTTGCCAGATACGATTGATTAAACCAAATCACGCGAACCTGTCCGGTTGCGTCTCCAATAATGGCCTCCGCCATATTCATACGCCGCCCCGCTCCGCCGAAGCCGGAGCGAGGCGAGCGAAAAGCAAAAGTGGGCTTGATACTTTTTAAAACGCCGCGAATGGTTACCACCTCGCCGACAGCCACATCCGCGATTTCTTTGACATTAGAAAAGTCGTCATAGCGAAAGGGAAAATGGAACAGCAAATCACGGATGGTCGAAATCCCCAACCGCTGGAACTTTTTGGCAAGCGCTGGCGTAACACCGGATATGTTTTCAATAGGGGTTTCGGGAAGCATAAAAAAAGAATAGCACCCAAATCCCCAAAATCCCACTAGTTGTGAGATTTTTGGGATTCGCTTATGCAGTATTCTTGAATTAGTCCGAACGCATTTCGCCGCCGCAGGTGGCGAGGAAGTCCCCCCGTTCACCCGCCTAAATTTTCTTTCAGAAAACTTTGGCGGGCAAGAATCCGGAAAGGCGGCGGCTTGCCCGCCGAAGCCTCGGCGGCTAATTCGTATTCTGGCTTTTCATGCACCTTATAAAACCACATTTTCTCATTGTCTTGGACTGAAACTTTATCAACAACAATAAAATCATCGCCCTCAATGCGCGTGCCATCGGCACTAAACAACGCACTTTTTACTGAATATTCTGTCCAGTGTTTTTTGAGAAAATCAATTAGCACGAGAGCGTCATCAATCATACTCAAAACCTAATTTCTTTGAGACGGGGGCGGAACATCCTGGCAATTTTCGTTATTTGCAGCTTTACAGAGTTGCCAGCAATCATAATTATACTCAAGTTTTGAGCAAACTTCTGCAATCGGATAACGCTGGTATATCGTTCTATAGCACCAGTCTCTCCGTGATGGCTCAAGCTGCGCGCAATCCTGCGGCGTATCTCCTATATGAAAAAATTCGTTGTAACTTTTATATTCGGAATAAGCGATTGCACCAAGTATAAATATAGGAATGAGTATGCTTACTGTAAACGCGAATTTTTTCGGGATAACTTTTTGCAAGATTGTATATACAAACGCAAGTGCAAATCCCGCAATTAGATAGGATATTGCAGTAAAGCCCACAAACATCAGTACTGAAGGTATGGTAACGCCACCGAAGAATGCCCACACTCCAGGGAATAATAAGATGAGCGGGTTATCGTATATAACCGTGTATCTCGCGACAAGAGCAAACAGAAGAGCTTCTACGAAAAGCACCCCCGCAAATTTGATAGCTAATTTCATAGGCAAATTTTACAAACTGTGATTTTATAAAATAATCTAATGATTTGTGGTAGACTTTCGTTAGTTCGCCTAATTCTACCGCATAACAATACTAACATAATATATTCGATTGCAGAATATACCTTGTAGGAGACCGCTGGGACTATGGTTCTAAATACTGTGAGTTCCGACAGAATGAAACCTGACTAGATTTCTATCAAGAAAAGTAAAACCGATACGGTATGAATACGAGATAGAAAAAGCCCAATACTCTCTCATGGTTCCATGTAGTTTGTGTGTTTTCAGTTTATGATCAAAAGGATTGTTACGAAACAATTTCTCACAAACGACGGCCTGCTTTTTTGCTTCCTTAGGCAGCTTTTTGAACTGCCTAGAAAATCTCGGGGAATACTCAATCTCCATGAATCTACATCAGATCTTTCAGAGAACGAAGTTTCTTACCTTTACCGGCAGCAAACTCCATTTCGCTTTCCGCAATATTTTTTACTAATGTCGCGTCTTCAAGTGAACGAACCGCGGCGCGAAAAAGCTCGCTAACTGAAGCGTATTTATTTTCTTTCATCATGCTATCCACGCTCTTTTTTACTGAAAGAGGAA
>Ga0209541_10004978_pt1 | contig 23343 bp, 20 predicted proteins | sample RifCSPlowO2_01_FD_184027 | JGI IMG/M metagenome (GOLD analysis project Ga0209541, IMG submission 184027) | Groundwater microbial communities from Rifle, Colorado - Rifle CSP2_plank lowO2_0.1 (SPAdes) (version 2) | ecosystem: Environmental > Aquatic > Deep subsurface > Groundwater | place... | reverse complement strand
TGAAAGCCGACACTTTCTTCAAATTTTGAAAAATCAACCATAATTTTAATTCAGAATTTAAGTTTTGATTAAAATATCATTCGCTTTATCCAATAATTTTCTGATCTCGCCGTATATTTTAAGTTCCGCGATTTCTTCGTATTCAAACCATTTGGCGTCGTCCAGCCCTCCGCCGGAGCTTAATTTAAGTTTTATTTCAGGCGTAAAAGCCAAAAAATAAATCACCTGTTTTCTAATCGGCCCTTTTTCGGGATCAGAAGCGATATATTCATTTTGGCCGAGTTCAGCTTCAATTTTTAAATCTTTTAACCCCAATTCTTCTTTTACTTCTCTTAAAGCGCCAATTTCCGCGTTTTCATCTTTTTCCAAATGCCCCTTGGAAAGCGTCCAATAGCCAAAAATGTCATGGACCAGCGCGAAAAACGTTTTATTGCCGTCTTTTCGGCAGACAACCGCGCCCGCTAAATTTTCTTTGGGAAGATTATTTGCGCTTTTAGGCGATAAATCGGATTTATTTTTATTGGTTTCATCTTTTCCCGGTTCGCCGATTTCGCGATAAACCGTGCCTAAAACGCCGTTGACGAATTTACCGGAAGAATCGCCGCCGAACGATTTGGCGAGTTCAATCGCCTCATTGATCGCCACTTTCGGCGGCGCTTCTTCGCGGTTTCCGAATAAAAGCTCAAAAAGGCCGATGCGCAAGACATTTCTGTCAATTATGGCTATTTGCTCTATCGGCCATTCCGGCGCCGCTTTTTCAATAATATCGTCCAGCTGCTTTATTTTTTTTAAAATTCCCTCCATCAAAACGGCAATAAATTTATCATCTTCAAAACCAGGCGCAAATTCTTTTATATTGCGTCTTAAAATAGCGGGAATTTTTTTGTCGTCTCGGCCGTTAAAATCCCATTCAAATAAAGTTTGAAGAACAATGGAACGAGAAAGATGCCGCTGAGCCATAAATTATTTGGATAATTCTTCCGCGTTTAGCGGTTTATTCTTGGCTTCCGTTTCTGCCTGCGCTTTTAATTCTTTTTCCTTTTTTTTCTTTTCTTTTTTATTTAATTTTCTTAAAACATCAATCGCCTGGCGTCCTTTATATTCGCCGCAATTGAAGCAAGCGCGGTGAGGCGGAATTTCCTGGCCGCATTTCGGACATTTTATAAAATTAGCTTTTTTCAAAGCATGATGGGCTCGGCGGTTCCGCGTATGGGATCTTGTGCTCCGCATTCGTATGACCATATTTTTTATTTTAAAATAACAATGTGAAAAAAGCAATTTTTATTTTTTTCTTAAAAATGTCCGGCAATAAGATTTTCGGTGAATTTCCGATAAACCGTGTTTTTTAAGCGTTCGGCGGTGCGCCGCGGTGCCATATCCTTTGTGTTGACTAAATCCGTATTGAGGAAATTTTTTATGGAAAACGAGCATTTTTTTGTCACGCGCTGTTTTAGCGACAATTGAAGCGGCGGAAATAATCGGCACGGTTTCATCTCCTCTGACGATGGTTTTTTGCGAATAATGTTTTGGCGCGTAAAGAGATCCGTCCAGTAAAACCGTTGCTTGCCGGCGGCCGCCTAATCGACGCATGACTCTGGCTACCGCCAATTTCGTGGATTTTTGGATGCCGATTCTATTGATCACGGCCGCCGATACGCTGGAAAAAGCGTAAGAAATTTTAGGATGGGTTTTAAGATATTGAAACCATTTTTCCCGCTGTTGAGGAGAAAGTTTTTTTGAATCCTTTAATTTTAATTTGGAATTTACAGGAAATTTAAAATTTGCCGGAGCAACGACTCCCGCGACGGTTATTGGCCCCGCCAAAGGGCCTCTCCCCGCTTCATCTACGCCAATAATATATTTTATTATTCCTTTAAAAAAAATTTTAGGCATTTATTAAATTATGATATTATAATTTTAACTAAATAAAAATAAAATGTCATTTGTCCATCTTCACGTTCATAGCCATTACAGCCTTTTAGACGGTTTGGCTAAAATAGACGATCTTATCGCGGAAGCAAAACGGCTTAAGATGCCCGCCTTGGCTTTAACCGACCATGGCAATATGTACGGCGCCGTGGAATTTTACAAAAAAGCCAAGGCCGCCGGTTTAAAACCGATTTTAGGCGTGGAAGCTTATCTCGCCCCTAATTCTCTTAAAGATAAAAATTCCGGCATAGATGATAAACGCCATCATCTTGTCCTGCTGGCTAAAAACAACGAAGGATATAAAAATTTGCTTAAGCTGGTCAGTATTTCGCATCTGGAAGGATTTTATTATAAGCCGAGAATAGACAAAGAAGTTTTGAAAAAACACAGCCAAGGGCTGATCGGCCTTTCCGCTTGCCTTTCGGGAGAAATTCCCAAAGCGCTTCTGACGGGAAATAAAAACCGCGCCGAAGAACTTGTTTCCGAATATAAAGAGATTTTCGGCGAGGAAAATTTTTTCATTGAAATAGAATATCATCCCAATATTCCTAACCACAGCCGCGTCCAAAAAGCGCTTGAAGAACTGGCTAAAAAAACCAACACTCCTTTGGCGGCGGCTCAAGACGTTCATTATCTGGCTTCGGAAGACGGTAAAACGCAGGACGTTCTTTTGGCGGTTCAAACGAATTCCAGGCTGGACGACGAAGACCGCCTGACAATGAAAGATGACGATTTTTCAATGCGCTCTCCCGAACAAATGAAAGAATTTTTTAAAGAAACGCCCGAAGCGATTGAAAATACTTTAAAAATCGCCAAGCAATGCGATGTGGAATTAAAACTTGGCGAAATCCGACTTCCTTTTTTTAAAGCGCCGAACGGGCACACTTTGGAATCCTATCTTGAATATCTTTGCCAAGAAGGTCTGAAAAAACGCTATCAAACGGCCTCTCCGGAAATAAAAGAACGGCTGGAATATGAACTGTCCGTCATTAAAAAAACCGGCTTTGCTCCTTATTTTTTAATTGTTCAGGATTTTGTTAATTGGGCGAAAAATCAAAAAATCGTCGTGGGGCCGGGCCGGGGATCGGCCGCCGGTTCCCTGGTTTCTTATCTTTTAAACATTACCGATATTGATCCGATTAAATATAATCTGCTTTTTGAAAGATTTATAAATCCCGAACGGGTGAGCCCCCCTGATATTGATTTGGATTTTGCCGATACGCGGCGCGACGAAGTCATCAGATATGTCGCTGAAAAATACGGTCATGATCGCGTCGCTCAAATTATTACTTTCGGAACCATGGCCAGCCGCGCGGCTATCAGAGACACCGGCCGCGCTTTGGGATTAAATTATTCTTTTTGCGATCAAATCGCTAAAATGATTCCTTTCGGTTATTCATTGGGTAAAACGCTGGAAGAGGTGCCGGAATTCAAAGAATTTTACCAAAATAATCCTGATGCTAAAAAACTGGTTGATTTCGCCAAAAAACTGGAAGGCGTGGCGCGCCATGTTTCCACGCATGCCTGTGGCATAGTTATTACCAAAGAATCTTTGACCGACTCCCTTCCTCTTCAATATGCCAGCGCTTCCAAAGGCGGCCAAAAAACGCAAATCGTAATTACGCAATACGGGATGAATTCCATTGAAGATTTAGGACTTTTAAAAATAGACCTTTTAGGATTGGCAAATTTGAGCATTATTGAAGAAACTTTAAAACGGATCAAAAAAATCCACTTAAAAGAAATTGAAATAGCTAGCTTGCCTTTAAACGATGAAAAAACATTCAAACTTTTCTCGGAAGCAAAAACCATCGGCGTCTTCCAATTAGAAAGCGCGGGGATGCGGCGCTATTTAAAAGAATTAAAGCCCGACAATTTGGAAGATATTATCACGATGGTTTCACTTTACCGTCCCGGCCCCATGGAACTTATTCCTTCTTATATCGCCCGAAAACATGGCCTTGAAAAAATAAATTATCCTCATTCTAAAATGGAACCGATCTTAAACAGCACTTACGGCATAATGATTTACCAAGAACAACTGATGCAAATCGCGCGCGATCTGGCCGGTTTCAGCTTATCGGAAGCGGATATTTTAAGGAAAGCGGTCGGTAAAAAAATCAAAAAACTTCTTGACGAACAAAAAGAAAAATTTATTTCCGGGGTTGGAAAAACTGTCGGCTCAAAAGAATTGGGACAAAAAATCTGGAAATTGATTGAACCGTTCGAAAAATACGGCTTGAACCGTTCACACGCGGCCAGCTACGCCATTATCGCTTATCAAACCGCTTACCTTAAAGCGCATTACCCTAAAGAATTTATGGCTTCCCTTTTAAATGCCAATGCCAAAGACATTGAAAGAATTTCTTTTTTGGTGGCGGACGCCAAAATAATGGATATTAAAGTGCTGCCGCCGGACATCAACGAATCGCGCGGAATTTTTACCGTTGCCGATGAGAATATCCGTTTTGGCCTTGGCGCCGTCAAAAATGTCGGCTCTAACATCATTTCGGATATTATCGCCGAACGCGATCAAAACGGTTTCTTTAAATCGCTGATTGATCTGCTGGAGCGGATTACCTCCAAAGATTTAAACAAAAAATCAATTGAAGCGCTGATTAAATCCGGAGCGTTGGACGAATTGGATGAAAGAAATAAAATGCTGGAAAACATAGAAACTATTTTAAGCTATCATAAAGAGTCGCGGACCGAAAACGCCGCCAATCAATCCTCTCTTTTTTCTCTAATGGCGGATTTTTCTTCACTTCCTTCTTTAAAACTTAAACCGGCAAAACCCGCTTCTTTGGAACAAAAATTGCGCTGGGAAAAAGAATTGCTTGGCTTGTATGTTTCCGGACACCCCGTTGAAAAATTCGCCGATCAGCTTAAAAAGCATAAAATGGATATTTCCGCGATCAAAACAATGAAAAATAATATGCCGGTTCTCGCTCTTGGCTTGGTGGAAAAAACCAAAAAAATTCTGACCAAAAAAGGTCAGCCGATGATGTTTTTAAACTTAATGGACGGAAAAGACGCCATTGAAGTGGTAGTTTTCCCGACTGCGCTGGAATCTTTCGGCCATTTGCTTCAAGATGAAAACGGCGTTAAAATCAAAGGAAAAGTCTCTTGGCGCAACGGTTTGCCAAGCATTATTTGCGATCAAGCCGAACTTCTTTCAGCCTTCGGCTGATCCGCTTCCGGCGGAAAAATTTAAAAATTATGGATTTAAAAAACAAAAATATTGAAATTAAAAGGCATTCGCTGGCGCATCTTTTGGCTATGGCCGTCCGGGAAAAACATCCCGACATAAAATTCGGCATCGGCCCGGCGATTGAGAACGGATTTTATTATGATTTTGATTTTTCAAAGATCGGCCATTCCCCTTCCCAGGACTGCCTGCCAAAACTGGAAAAAGAAATGCGCGAATTGATAAAAAAAGGCGTTAAATTTGAACGCCGAGAAATCAGCGCGAAAAAAGCGAAAAAAATATTCGTTGGCCAACCTTTCAAACTTGAACTCATTGATGAATTAAAAAAATCCGGCGAAAAAATTTTAATTTATAAATCTGGGAATTTCATCGATCTCTGCGCCGGGCCGCACGTAAAATCAACAAAAGAAATCAACCCCGACGCTTTTAAACTGACAAAAATCGCCGGCGCTTATTGGAAAGGCAATGAAAAAAATCCAATGCTCCAAAGAATTTACGGCGCGGCTTTTGAAACAAAAAAAGATCTTCAGGATTATCTTAATCTTTTGGCCGAAGCGGAAAAAAGAGACCATCGAAAACTGGGCAAGGAACTTGATTTATTTGTTTTCAGCGATTTGGTCGGAAAAGGTTTGCCTCTTTGGACCGAAAAAGGCGCGATTATCCGTCGCGAAATGGAAAAATTCATCGTTGACGAGGAAATAAAACGCGGTTACCGGCACGTGATCACCTCCGACATCGCCAATGTCCGGCTTTACGAAGTTTCCGGCCATTACCCTTACTATAAAGACAGTATGTATCCGGCTATGGAAATAGACGGAGAAAAATTGATTTTGCGGCCAATGAGCTGTCCTCATCATTTCACGCTTTATCAGGATAAAATCAGAAGCTATAAAGAACTGCCGCTTAAAATCGCCGAACTGGCCAAACTCTACCGTTATGAAAAATCCGGCGAACTGGCCGGTTTGATCAGAATCCGAAGCTTTTGTCTGGCTGATTCCCATATTTTTTCCACCGAAAAACAAGTGGAAGGCGTAATCAATGAAGTTTTAGATCTGATAGAATACGCCAACGGCGTCTTGGGTTTTAAAAAAGGCAAAGATTATATTTACCGACTTTCGTTGGGCGACAGAAAAAACGCTGAAAAATATTTTAAAAACGATAAAGCTTGGGCAATAGGAGAAAAAACTCTGCGCTCGGTTCTGAAAAAACGCCAAGAAGATTTTATTGAAGCAAAAGGAGAAGCCGCTTTTTACGGCCCTAAAATTGACATCCAGATGAAAAATGTTTTAGGCAAAGAAAACACCGCTTTTACCGTTCAATATGATTTTTGCCTGCCAACGCGCTTTAAACTCCGCTATATTGACGAGGATGGAAAAGAAAAACAGCCGGTCGTCATTCATCGCTCTTCGGTCGGAGCCATTGAAAGAACCATCGCCTTTTTAATAGAGAAATACGCCGGCGCTTTGCCTCTTTGGCTTTCGCCAATTCAAACAACCGTCATTCCTATAAGCGAAAAATCTGAAAAATACGGCGAAAAAGTTTTAGCCGAATTAAAGAAAAATAATATTCGGGCGGAATTGACAGCAACCGGCGAAACATTAGGCAAGCGGATCCGCAAAGCTGAACTTTTAAAAATCCCTTATATTCTGATTGTCGGCGAAAAAGAAGAAAAATTGGAATTAGTCGCCGTCCGCGAACGGGATACTAAAAAACAAGGAACGATAAAACTTCAAAAATTTGTAGGCCAAACGCTGGAACAAATCTTAAAAAAGAGCTAAAATACGGCCACAGGTTTATGGCCGGACAAAAAACATATTATCTCAAAACTTTCGGCTGCCAGAGCAATTTAGCGGATTCAAATCGAATCCGCTGGATTTTGGAATCATGCGGCTATCAAAACATTGCCAAAGAAAATGGCGCGGATTTGATTGTTTATAATACTTGCTCGGTGCGCGAATCGGCGGAAAACCGCGTTTTCGGCCGGAATAAAATCCTGAAAAAAATCAAAGAAAAAAATCCTTGCCTCAAAACAATTCTGACCGGCTGTATGACGCACTACCGGAAAGATATTCTGAAAAAACGGCTTCCTTACATAGATTATTTTCTTCCCATAAAAGACATTGCTTCTTTGCCCGAAAAAATCGGCTCGCCGCTGAAAATAATTGCCGAAGAATATCTAAGCATTCCGCCGAAAACGGATTCTTCCTTCCGCGCTTTAATTCCGGTTTCTTACGGCTGTAATAATTTTTGCGCTTATTGCGTCGTGCCATTCGCCCGCGGCCGCGAATATTCTCGGCCAACCAAAGAAATTCTGGCGGAAACGGAAAAATCCGTTAAAAACGGCGCGAAAGAAATCTGGCTTTTGGGCCAAAACGTTAATTCATACGGTTTGGTTGAAAAAACAGCCTGGGAAGGCAAAACCAAATCAGGCAAAAAACCAAAAATAAAAAAAGGCTGTGTAACATTCGCCAATCTTCTTCGCGCGGTCAATAAAATTCCGGGAAATTTCTGGATTCGTTTTACTTCCGCCCATCCCAAAGATTTTTCCGATGATCTTATTAAAGCTATGGCAAAATGCGAAAAATTTCCCAAGTATCTAAACTTACCGGTCCAATCCGGCGATGACAAAGTGTTAAAACGAATGAACCGGCAATATACCAAAAAACATTTTATAAAACTGGTCAAAAAAATCCGCCGCCGCATTCCGAAAATCGCCATTTCCACCGATACCATCGTGGGTTTTTGCGGCGAAACAAAAAAAGAATTTTCCAATACCCTGAAACTTTACCGTGAACTTAAATTTGATATGGCTTTTATCGCCGAATATTCTCCCCGGCCGAATACCGCTTCCGCTCTTGCTTTTAAAGATAATATTACTCATCAGGAAAAAGAAAGACGCCGGAAAAAACTTACCGAAATTTTGGAAAAAACCGCGGTAAAAAACAGCGAAAAACTGCTCGGCAAAACTTTACGAATTCTGGTTGATGAAGAAAAAAACGGCCGTTTTTTCGGCAAAAGCCCGCAAAACAAAACAGTGGAAATTATAGGTTTTGGCGCGAAAGTGAAAATCGGCGATTTTAGCGAAGTAAAAATTGTTGAAATCAGCCCCTGGATATTAAAAGGCGTTCCCGCAGCATTTTAGCCGCCAATCGGGGATCAGCACTGCCGCCGGTTTTTTTCATGACTTGTCCCACTAAAAATTGAAGCGCTGTTTCTTTGCCTTTGCCGTATTCCGCCGCGGGGCCGGAATTATCTTTTATTACTGATTCTATTATGTTTTTCAACTGAGATTCATCGCTAATTTGCCTTAAATCTCCGCTTTCCACGATTTCCGAAGGATCGCCGCCGCTCAAAAACATTTTTAAAAGAACGTCTTTCGCCGCGCGGGAAGAAATTTCATTTTTTGCGATCATTTTCATTAATTCCGCAAAATTTTCCGGAGTAATGAGAAGCTCCGAGAATGATCCTTCTTTTTCCTTGATTAACGCTTGTAAATCGGAAGTAATGTAGTTCACCGCTAATTTAATCAAATCTTTTTCCGTTAAAGCGCGATCTTTCGCCCATTCTAAAAGTTCTGACACGGATTTTTCCAAAAAATTTGCCAGACCGTTTTCGCGAACAGCCATTAAAAGAACATTTCCTTTAAGATTGTACTCCTTTGCCAATCGCTCTCTTTTTTTCCAGGGAAGCTCCGACAGAGAATTTTTCAACGCTTCCAGATCAAAATCTTCTTTTTTGGTTAAATTTAAAGGCGGCAAATCCGGCTCGGGAAAATAACGATAATCATGAGCTTCTTCTTTTTTTCTCTGATGAAATGTTTTTTGTTTTGAGTCATCCCAACCGCGGGTCTCTTGTTCTATTTTACCGCCGCTTTTTAAAATTTTTTCCTGCCTTTCCTTCTCATACCCAATGGCCCGTTCCACTGTCCGAAAAGAATTAAGGTTTTTAATTTCCACTTTAACGCCTAACTTGGCGGTTGAATCGCCAAGCGAAATGTTCGCCTCTATTCTCATCTGGCCTTTTTCCATATCCGCGTCGGAAACTCCCAAATAACGCAAAAAAAGCTGAAATTCTTCGGCAAAAGCGCTCGCTTCAGCGGCTGAAAAAATATCCGGCTCGGTCACCAATTCCATCAAAGGAATGCCGGCCCGGTTAAAATCAACCAAAGAATCGGCGTTGTCATGCAAAAGCCGGCCCGTGTCTTCCTCTAAATGAACGCGCGTAATCCCGATTTTTCTGCCCGAGCCGGGTAAAGCAAGCGTGCCGCCGTTTACCAGCGGATATTTATACTGCGATATCTGATAACCTTTAGGCAAGTCGGGATAAAAATAATTTTTGCGGTCAAAACGAGAATAATCCGGAATTTTCCCGCCAAGCGCCAAACCAACGCGCAAAACACTCTCCACCGCTTGTTTATTAATTGTCGGCAAAGTTCCCGGATGCCCCATGCAAATCGGACAAATATTGACGTTAGGGTGGCGCTCGCCAAGATCATTCAAACACGCGCAGAACATTTTTGTCTGCGTTTTTAATTCAACGTGTATTTCAAGCCCCACGGCCAGCTTGTATTTCATATTATTTTATAATAAAATAACCACGTTATGTTATCAATGACTGAACTGAAAAAAGGAACTTTGTTCGTCGCGGACGGCCAACCCTACGAAATACTGGAATATAGTTTTATGCGGATGCAGCAAAGAAAACCGGTGGTTCAGGCTAAAATAAGAAACCTGATTTCGGGGAAAGTGGCTTCGCGCACTTTTCATCCCGGTGAAAATTTTAAAGAAGCGGAAATTGAAAAAAAAGAAGTAATGTTCATTTATACCAACCGAAACGAATTCTGGTTTTGCCCTCCCAAAAATCCCAAGAAAAGATTTTCTCTGCCCTTGGAAATCATCGGTGAAAACGCAAAATTTTTTAAAAAAGACCTGATTATCGACGCTTATGAATTTAACGGCAAAATTATTAACATAAAACTGCCGGTAAAAATTGACTATCGCGTCAAAGAAGCGCCGCCGGCCGTCAAAGGCGACACCGCCCAAGGCGGGTCAAAAACGGTTATTTTGGAAAATGATCTGGAAATAAATGTCCCTCTTTTTATTGGAGAAAACGACGTCATCCGCGTAAATACCGAAAACAGCGAGTATGTTGAACGCGTAGAAAAAGCTACTTAATTTTTTTCTTTCTGGCGGAATTTTAAAAATTTTTTGTTAAAATTCTGAATTCTTTTAAAAGTTTAAGCTTGATTTCTAATTCTTTAATTGATTTTCTTTCATTTTTCGTTCTTAACGCCTATTCTATCAAAAAATGCCGATCGGTAATTTTTAATAGAATGATAAAAATACTCAAAAACCATTAATCAAAAGATTAAAATATTAAATCGCTGTTTTTAAAATCTCGCGGAAGTGATATAACGCTCTGCCGTGCGGCATATTTTTTGTCAGTAAAATATACACATACGGTTTAATTTCAAAAAAATCTTTTAAAAATTCTATTTCTTCGTCACAAGGGAAAGGATGTGTCCAAACACTTTTTTGAATCTGATAACATCCTAAATCCATTAGTTTCTTTCTTAAAGCCCAACGAGCATGGCGATATTTTTCTGGGATATCAAAAATAATAATCCGCCAATCACCGTCCCATTTGCGCGGCGGAATAATTTTCAAAGTATCAAGAATAAATTTACGAAACTTTATCTCGCCATTTTTTGTAAATTTATATAATAATTCGCCATCTTTCTCTCCAATGCATACAAACTGGCGTTCTTTTTTTAAACGGTTGAAACTTCTCCATAATTTGTTATATTTTTCTCTTTTTGAGCGATTTTTATTTGCTTTAAATTTTCCCAATACTTTCAATAAACCCGGCGCCATCACACCGATAGTTAAAATTCCCCCTAACGCAGCTAAAACTAACACTACCTTGGTAATAGAAGTAGTGTTTGGGTGTTCAGACACAAAATTTTTTAGCCGCTCTTTTAGTTTTGTGCTTAATGGCAGATTTTCAAAATGAATTGGCTTATGTTTTGACATAATATCTATACTATCAAAAAACACCGATCGATGTAAAATAATATAATAAATAAAATAAGATTATGCCGGTTAACGCTTCTTTTTGTTTTTAACAAATTTTAAATGAAGCTCTACCAGCTGTTCTTTGCTGATTTCGCTCGGCGCGTCCATCATCAGATCGCGGCCGTCGCCGGTTTTCGGAAAAGCGATGACTTCCCTTATATTCGGCTCATTTTCCAAAATCATCAAAAGCCGATCCAAGCCCGGCGCGATGCCGCCGTGCGGCGGCGCGCCGTATTTAAAGGCCGTCAAAATGTGTTCAAAATATGCCGCGTCTTTTTTTGAAAAACCGATTAAATCAAAAATTTTTTTCTGAACTTCCGAGTCGTGAATCCGAATGCTTCCGCCGCCGATTTCACAGCCGTTTAAAACTAAATCGTGCTGATAAGAACGGACTTGGCCGGGCGCTGTTTTTAATTTCGGCAAATCTTCATTTTTCGGAGCGGTAAACATATGATGGCCGGGCGCCCAACGACCGTCTTTTTTTTCTTTTTCAAAAAGAGGAAAATTTATTATCCAGACAAAAGCCAGCTCATCGGAATCATTTTTATTTTTTCTTAAATCCGGCCGGTCCGAACCGTATTTTTCCATAGTTTCTTCATAATCCAAGCGCGGCCAAGGCGTTCGCGTGATTTTTTTATCAGAATAAAGTTCAGCGATCATTTTACAAAACATTTCTTCAATCAAATTCAAAATGTCTTCCTGACTCATAAAACTCATTTCTATGTCCACCTGGGTAAATTCCGGCTGGCGGTCGCCGCGCGTGTCTTCATCGCGAAAACAGCGGGCGATCTGAAAATACCGTTCAAAACCGGAAACCATCAGCAGCTGTTTGTATTGCTGGGGAGATTGCGGCAAAGCGTAAAATTTTCCGGGGTGGAGCCGCGAAGGCGCCACATAATCCCGCGCTCCTTCCGGCGTGGATTTGGTTAAAATCGGCGTTTCTATTTCCAGAAAATCTCTTTCCGTTAAAAAATCGCGGATAAATTTAGCAACCTTATGGCGATTCCTTAAATTTTTCTGAAGCCGCGGCCGCCTTAAATCCAAATAACGGTATTTAAGCCGCGCTTCTTCGCTTATCTCGTCTCCCTTTCCGGAAACATCAATTGGCGTCGTTTCCGCCGACGATAAAATTTTCAGTTCCGCCGCTTTGATTTCTATTCCGCCGGTTTTTAAATCTGGATTTTTCATTTTTTCCGGCCGCTCGCTGACCAAACCAGCCGCTTCTATCACCCATTCCGGCCTCACGGTTTCCGCGATTTTATAAGCTTGATTGGCTTCCGGAGTAATCACCATCTGAATAACGCCGGAACGATCGCGCAAATCCAGAAAAATAAGCTTGCCGTGGTCGCGCCGGACATCCACCCATCCTTTAAGCAAAATGTTCTCATTTATTTTATTGATCGCGTCTTTAATTAATGTCCGTTGAAGCATAAATATTATCTTAGCATTATTTTATAATTATAACGGCAATCTTAAAATAAAAGTTGAACCGCGCCCTTTTCCTTCGCTTTCAACGGCCACTTCGCCGTTATGAGCCAAAGCAATCTTGCGCGCCACATATAATCCGAGGCCCGCGCCGATTCCGCCGACTGCATTTGCCCCGCCAATCCTCATAAACTGTTCAAAAATCTTTTTTTGATCTTTCTTATCAACGCCAATGCCGGTGTCTTTTACTTTTATTTCAACCCTCTTTCCTGTTTTTAAGATATTCACGATTATGCCGCCTTGAGGAGTGTATTTTATGGCGTTATCTATAAAATTTAAAATTATCTGCCTAATTTTATTGGCATCCAATTTAAGTTTAAACGGCGGAATTTCTGCGGTTTCTTTTTTAAACTCTAAAATTAATCCCTTTTTCTTCGCCGTCAGCTGAAATTCTTCAACCACCGAAGAAACAATTCCAAAAATATCCGTCTTCTCAAAATTATACTGCATCTTGCCCCGTTCAATGCGCGAAACATCCAATAAATCGTTTACAAAATCAATCAGCCGTTCCGACGACTGAAAAATTTTTTCTACGACGTTTTTCACGGCGCCGCTTATTTCGCCGAAAGAACCTTCTAAAATCATTGAACCGTAGCCTTTTATGACGGTCAGCGGAGAACGCAGTTGATGTGAAGCAATGGAAACAAAATCGCTTTTCAGCTTATCCAATTCTTTAAGCCGCGCGTTAGCCGCCGCCAATTGGCCGGATATTTTTTCCATTTCTTCTTTTCTCCTGACTTCGTTAAGCACGCTTTTAATTATTAAAACGCCGAAAATAACCGTAAAAACAAAAAGTCCTCCTTTTAATATTCCTTTTTTTATGGTTTCCGCAAGTAAAACTTCAACAAATATCGCGACCCAAATAATAAACACCAGCAATTCGGTCATGATAACTTTCAAGTTAAACAGCCGAAGTTTTACAATTGCGTATGTGACGGACATTACCATAAAAATGGTAAAAATTTGTCCCAACCAGTTTAATTCAAAATATCCGAATAACGGCAAAACCAGATTGGTCGCCATCGCCGGATTCGCCGCAATAAAATATCCGATCAAAAGATACAGAATCTGCCGGCGTTCAAAGGTGTTGCGGGAACGGAACATTTTGATAAAAAGCCGCGAAAGGCCGAATGTAAAAAAAGAAATAATATAAACGGCGTATAGCCAATACCACGGCCCGAAAACGATAGATTTTTCCATGCCGGGACGGATAAAAACCGATTCAATAACCGCGCCAGGAAAAACGACCAATGTTGCCAAAATAATATTCAAAATAAAAATCAAGGCTGTTTTCAGGCGCAAAAAAGAAACGTCGCGCAACGGAAAAAAATAAGTAAAATATAAAAATGTGCCGGCGATAAATGTCGGCGGAATATAAAGTACGATCGCCCAAAAAATTAACGAATCAACTGCTGAACGGTATAAAAACATTCCCAAAATCCAGGCAATAATCGCAATAATATTTATAATATAAATACGGTTTATAACCGCTTTACGGTTGTTCGCGTAAATTAAAATTCCCAGAAGAATATTTATGCTCGCGACAATTAAAATTGACGTATTAATGCCGTCTAAAACAAATTGCATATTTTTTCTTTATTTGCTTAATTTTACCGCATTTCTCAATCTCACACAATAAAATAAAAAAAGACCTGTGATATTTTTATATTTAAACATCACAGGTCATCCATATTATCTATAATCAGAGGCTGAAAATTAATTCTCGCGGCGGCTTGATTAAATTTTTTTTGGTCGGCCGCGAATCCGCAAACCGAAGCGGTTATTGCTTCAACGCAACAGCCTGGAATCCAGTCGCGCTGCCACTTGGGGAGGCGCGGAATAAATGAAACGCCGTCAAGCCCTAACGCGGCTTTAACAACCGTTCCCCGCTTCAGTTCCTTAATGCGCCGGATAAGCCTTTGCGGTATTTGAGGATGCGTATCGTCAATCACCAAAACGCCTTTTTTAAAATAATCAACGACAGTTTCAATCTGTTCCCCGCGAGCCGTAAGCGCGATAATAATGTCGCAATCCGAAAGAAAAGCCGGATCGCGGGTTAAAATAACACCGTTTTTCCGTTCTTTTCGGATTCTCGGATCAACCGCGATTATCTTTTTCACGCCCGCCTCCTGATAAAGAGAATCCGCGAGGCGAGAACCGATAAAACCGAATCCGATAATGCCGATTACGGCTGATTTTAAATCAATTCCAGCGGCGTTTGCCGAACCAATCACTGAACGTAAAATCGTATAAACGGCGCCTTTTTCGCCGAAGACGAACGGATTTTTCAGGCGGTTTCTCGTATTGTTCAACGCGATTACCGAAGGCATCCGGCCGGCCAGCGCGATTGCGCGGGCGCCGATCTTTTCTGCCGTTGATAATGTTTTATCAATAATTCGGTTAAGGCGATTTTGTTCTTCTATTTCTTCAATCAGCCACGGAATGGTCAAAACAATCCCCGAAATTTTATTTTTCCCTTTGGAAATAACGCCAATAGGAGAAATTATCGGAATCACATGCCGAAACCAAATCGGCATATAACCTCTGACTTGATCCAATGAACCGGGATAAACGATAAAAATATATCCGAAAACCGGCTTGCCGAATTTTTTCATTAAAATCAGAATAGTCAGGATAATCGGCCAGATTGCCAGAATTCCCAAATAGAAAGAAAAACGCCCAAAAAACCACATTTGTTTTTTTACCCATTGAAGAATCATCATCCAATCACCCCCTTTTGAAATTCTCTTATTTCACTTTTAAATCATTAATTTTTTTATAAATCATATCGGCAATTTTCTGCTCATCGTTTTCCAAAAATCCGTCAAGCGCCAGCATTTTACCGACTGTAATCCGCAATAAAAATTTCCGCCATTCTATGCAAACCGGCAGGAAATAAACCAAAACTTTTTTTGCGAGAAAAACGGGAGTTTTTCTTATTCTTTGATCTTGGCCAATTCCGCCTTCTATAAAAATTCCCACAATCCCCTTATTTTTAAGGATTTTAATGGTTTTTTTAACGGCGGTTATGTTTATTTTTGATCTTGCTATTTTCCTTTCAACGGGAATGGCAAAAACATTTTTCATAAAAGCCGCCATCAAAGGAATGTTCCAAAATTCGGATTTGGCCATAAAATTTACGGGATTTTTAAAAGGCATCATCGCGCCGATAACCAAAGGATCAAAACATGAAATATGGTTTGCCACCACAATCAATCCTCGGTCTAAATTCCGCGGGATGTTTTCTTTCCCGCGAATCCGGCAAAATAGCCAAAAAAAAGGCTTCAACAAAAACCACGCGACATAATACAGCATAATTCACCTCTAAAATTATTAAATTATCAAAAAACAATGCTTCTTCCGCCCACCAGGTCTCGAACCTGGGACCTTCTCCTTAAAAGGGAGCTGCTCTGCCAACTGAGCTATGGGCGGATAAATTTTCTTCACCTTCGGAAGAAAATAAAGTGATTTATTTTCTTCGCATAATAACAAATAAAAATGAGTATATCAAATCCCCTCTTCTTTAAGTTCTTCTATGAGTTTTTTAGCTTTGGCGGAAAGCCGCTTGGGAGTTTTAACCCGCAAATTGATTATTAAATCGCCTCTACCTCTCTCAAAAGGAATGCCTTTGCCGCGCACTTTGAGCATTTCGCCGCTGTCCAAGCCGGCGGGAATTTTAATTTTTATCGCTCCATCCAAAGTATTAACCGTCTTTTCCGCGCCCAAAATCGCTTCGGAAAACGGAATATCCATATTCATTGAAAGATTGCGGCCTTCCCGCGAAAAAACAGGATGCGGCTTGATATGCACCTTAATGTAAAGATCGCCCGGCCGGCCGGCCGCCGCCGCTTCTCCGGCGCCGGAAATTTTTATCATTTCATCGTTATTTATGCCCGGCGGAATTTCTATCGCCGCTTCGGCGTCGGATTTTACGACTCCCAGGCCGCGGCATTCAGCGCAAGGCTTTTCCGGCATTTCGCCGCGGCCTTGACATTGGCCGCATTCACTCAAACTGGAAAAAACGCCGATAAAAGAACGTTTGGTTTCTTTGACCGTTCCCGTGCCCTGACAAACGCCGCATTTTATTTTTTTTGTTCCTCTCGCCGCGCCCTCGCCGCCGCATTCACGGCATTGGTTTATTTTATTCAGAAGCACTTTTCTCTGCGCGCCGAAAACCGCTTCTTCAAAATTAAGCTCCACATCAATGGAAATATCGCGACCGCGCTTCTGGCGTTGTCCACCGCCAAAACCGCCGAAAAAATCGCCGAAAATTTCTCCAAAATCAAAATTAACTTCCGCGCCGCCGAAATTGCCGAATCCCCACGGCTCGCTTTGGCCGGTTCCCTGATCGCCGAAAACCTGGCCGTAACGGTCGTATTCTCTCCGCTTTTTCTCATTACCCAGCACCTGATAAGCTTCATTCGCTTCTTTAAACTTTTCTTCATCTCCCCCTCCCTTATCCGGATGGTATTTATGCGCCAAACGACGATAACTTTTTTTTATCTCCTCCTGGCTGGCGTTTTGAGAAACGCCGAGAATCTTGTAATAATCCTTGCTCATTTTAACGAATTATTTTTATTTTTTGTCGTTATTTTTATCTTCATCTTTTACTTCTTTATATTCCGCTTCTCTCGCTTTGCCTTCTTTATCTTCTCCTTCTTTATTATCATCAATTCCGCCTTTTTTGTACAAGGCTTCGCCCACTTTTTGGGCCGCGGCCGAAAGCTCTTCCTGCGCTTTTTTGATCGCTTCCAAATCTTCCCCGTCTTTTACTTTTTTAAGCTCCGCAATTTTTTCTTCTATTTCTTTTTTAACGTCTTTGGAAATTTTGTCGCCGGCTTCGCGGACGGCTTTTTCCGTCGTATAAATAAAAGTGTCGGCTAAATTACGCGCTTCCGCCAATTCTTTTTTCTTTTGGTCTTCGCCGGCATGCGACTCGGCTTCTTTTTTCATTTTTTCAATATCTTCTTTGGAAAGTCCGCTAGACGCTTCAATCCTGATTGATTGTTCTTTGCCCGTGCCTTTGTCTTTAGCTTTAACTTTTAAAATTCCGTTCACATCAATGTCAAAAGTTACTTCCACTTGAGGCATTCCCCGCGGCGAAGGCGGAATGCCGTCCAAAATAAACCGTCCCAAAGTCTTGTTATCGCCGGCCATTGGCCGTTCGCCTTGAAGAATATGAACTTCCACGGACGGCTGATTATCGGCCGCTGTGGAAAAAATCTGGGTTTTTGAAACCGGAATGGTGGTGTTTCGGTCAATCAGCTTTGTAAAAACGCCGCCCAAAGTTTCCAAACCCAAAGAAAGCGGAATCACGTCCAAAAGCAAAATATCTTTAACATCTCCTTGCATAATGCCGGCTTGAACCGCCGCGCCCACGGCAACCACTTCATCGGGATTGATTGATTTATTCGGCTCTTTATTGAAAAACTTTTTAACCGCTTCCTGAATCGCCGGCATTCGGGTTTGACCGCCGACCAAAATTATTTCGTTAATATCCGAAATTTTGAAACCTGACGCCGCCACCGCTTTTTTAGTCACAGCAATGGAGCGTTCAATATATTCGCCCACCAGTTCTTCCAGCTTGGCGCGGGAAAACTTCAATAAAAGATGGCGGGGGCCGGCGGAATCGGAAGTGATGAAAGGAATGTTAATTTCCGTTTCCACGGTGCTGGAAAGTTCGTGTTTGGATTTTTCCGCCGCTTCTTTCAAGCGCTGAAGCGCCAATTTGTCTTTGGAAACGTCAATGCCTGATTCCTTTTTATATTCAGCAGTAATCCAATCAATGATTTTTTGGTCAAAATCGTCTCCGCCCAAATGCGTATCCCCGTCCGTTGATTTTACTTCAATCGTATCTTCCGACACTTCCAGAACCGAAATATCAAAAGTGCCGCCGCCAAAATCGTAAACCGCGATCTTCTCATCTTTTTTTTTATTTATTCCGTAAGCCAAAGCAGCCGCCGTCGGCTCGTTTAAAATTCTTTTTACTTTTAAGCCAGCAATTTCTCCGGCGTCTTTGGTCGCTTTTCTTTGGGAATCGTCAAAATAAGCCGGCACCGTAATAATCGCTTCCTCTATTTTTTCCCCAAGTTTTCTTTCGGCGTCAATTTTAATTTTTGCCAGAATCATCGCGGAAATTTCTTCGGGCCGGTGCCATTTTTCGCCCATTTTAACTTCCACGCCACCGTTTTTTGATTCGCGCAATTCATAAGGAAGAAGTTTTTTATCTTTCTGGATTTCCGCGTCGGAAAATTTTCTGCCAATCAGCCGTTTTACGGAAAAAATCGTGTTTTGAGGATTGGTCACCGCCTGACGCTTGGCCAAAAGCCCGGCGAGCCGATCGCCTGATTTGGAAAGCGCGATTATGGAAGGCGTGGTGCGACCTCCTTCGCTGTTTTCTAAAATTTTCGGTTCTCCGGCCTCCACGACCGCCATCGCCGAATTGGTTGTCCCAAGATCAATCCCTAATATTTTTGGCATATTTTATTATATTATTTTTAATTTAATATCACGCGCTAACTTTTATATATATTCCGACTTTAACTTTTGCCGGCCTTAATATCTTATCATACATTTTATATCCTCTCTGGGCTTCCTCCAGCACCAAATTGTCTTTTTCGGGATCCGGCGTATTTATTTTTTCAATCGCTTCCTGCGCCGAAGGATTAAATTTTTTCCCCGTGGAATTTTCCAGAGGCGCGACTCCCGATTCTTCCAAAATTTTCATCAGTTGGCTTCTGGTATTTTCCATTCCGGTCAGCCAATTTCCTCCGTCTTTAGGCAGAATATCCCGATTAACGAACGCCAAGTCAAAATTATCCGCCAAAGCCAAAAGTTTTTCCACGATGTTTTTTTGGGCAAAACGGATAAATTCTTCCCTTTCTTTTTCTTCATCTTTCCGGGCGTTTATAAAATCCGCCCGGGCCCTTTGCCAGCCGGCCAGATATTCGTCTTTCAATTTCTGGCACTCTTTTAAATTTTCCCTGATTTTCTTTATTTGCGCTTCAACCGACTCCTCTTCTTCAGAAACAATTTCAATATCTTCCTTTTTTTCAATATCTTCCTCTGTATTTTCTAAATCTTCTTTTTCTTTTTCTTTTTCTTTTTTATTTTCTTCAAATTCTTTTTGAGTCATTTTTCAAAAAAATAGCGTAAAATGGAACAATTATATTCATAATTCATTCTCCTCGGCCCGATTATCAATAAGACGGCGTTTTTTTCTTTGTCTTTAATTTTTTCTCCCACCACGCTCATCATTCGCGTTTCTTTTAATGGATTTTCTTTTCCGATGAAGACGGTTTCTTCGTTGATCCGGCGCCGGTAAACATCGGCTATTTCATATAAATTATCAAACAGGCCGGCAAAATCATGTAAAAGCTCGCTGTCAACGAATTCCAGCTCATCCATCAGCCGCCGGGCGCCGTAAAAATTTAATTGTTTTTTCCTGCCAAAATCCGCCATTATTGTAAAAAGTTTCGTCGCTTCCGAGATGGTTTTATTCATTTCTTCAAAAGAATCGCTCAAGTCTTTTCTAACGGGGTTTGTTATTTCACCCGCTCCGTTGGATTCTTCTATCTTCATTAAATAATTGACGAAATAACGGTACGCTTTATCGGTGGGAACGCGGCCGCCGGAAATATGCGGCTGTTCCAAGAAACCGCTTTCGTCAAGCTCGCCCATAATATGGCGAATCGTCGCCGGTCCCGCTTCAATATCAATTTCTTGATGAACTCTGCCGGAAGAAACAGGCAAGCCGTGCCAAATATAATCGCGGATAATAAAATCCAAAATTCGCGTTTTTCGCTCTTCTAAAAGCATCTTAAGTATTAAGAGAGTATAACCAAAGTTTATAAAATTAGCAGTCCTATGTCAAGACTGCTAATTTAAAAGACAAAAATTAAATAAAATGCTATATTATATTCATAATGATTAATCAGAAAATTGCTGAAATTTTTTTTAAAATAGGAAATCTGTTGGAAATAAAAGGAGAGGCTTTCAAACCGAGAGCTTACCGAAAAGCCGCTGAAACCATAAAAAATTTGGAAGAAGATATTTCTATTTTTTACAAGAAAGAAAAACTTAAAGGCCTTGAAAAAATTCCGGGAGTCGGAAAAAGCCTTGCCAAAAAAATTGAAGAATACCTGAAAAAAGGAAAAATCAAGCATTATGAAGAATTAAAAAAAGAAACCGCCATCCGCCAAGTTATTACTCATTATTTCAAAACCAAAGGATTAAGTTTGAATCAGCTGAAAAATAATGCCAGAAAGAAGGAAATAATTTATTCCCGCTTCACCCGGCCGGCCAAACAATTGATAGAATTGGCGGGATCGCCGGAAAATGCCGAAAAAGCGATTGACAAGGTGGCAAAATGGGCGAATTCAAGAAATCTGGATTATGCCATTGAAACGGTTTTTAAAAAATGGCTGGAACTCGACAGATTAAAACCCAAAGAAGTGATTAAAAAGCCTTTTTACGATAATCTGTCGATGGTTTGGTCGGAAACCAAAAAAAAATGGTTTGTGATCGGTAAAAGCGGAGAATGGCTGGAATTTGCCGGCCAAGAATCAAAAATTGAATGGAGAATAATAAAATAATCCAAAAAAATAATCCGATTTTACGGCAAAAAGCAAAAGAGGTGCCCTTGGCTGAAATCAATTCTGAAAAAATCCGGAATATCATTAAAGAAATGTCAAAGGCGCTTTCGGAAAGCAAAAACGGCGTCGGTTTAGCCGCTCCCCAAATCGGCGTTTCTTTGGCGATATTTTTAATTTCCGAAGAAGTAAAAAAAAGAACGGTAATGAAAAAAATAACGCCTGAAGAAAGAAAAAAACACAAACATTTTGTTTTTATCAATCCGCGGCTTGTTAAAAGTTCTCAAAAAAAATCTTTAATGACGGAAGGCTGCCTTAGCGTAGAAGGAATTTTCGGAAACATCAAGCGATCCCGCCAGGTTATCGTGGAAGCTTATAACGAAAAAGGAGAAAAATTCCGGATCGGCGCTTCCGGACTATTCGCCCAGACTCTCCAGCATGAAATTGATCATTTAAACGGCGCGCTTTTCACGGATAAAGCGAAAAAATTGGAAAAAATTCCGCCAGCCGCGGAACAGCCGAATAGTTAAAAATAAAATGAATCCCGTTAGAAGTTCAGCCGAGTTAACAGTATCATTTCCGAAGGTGAGCGAATTCGCCTTCGGCTTTTAAAGTGTTAAGATGCATTTATATAAAAACTTTTAACGTGATGAATACTCCAAAAATTGTTTTTTTCGGTACGCCGGAATTCGCGGTAATAATTCTGAATAAATTAAAAAACGCCGATTTGGCGCCGATTTTAATTATTACCCGCCAAGATGCTGAAAAAGGCCGGGGATTGAAACTCTCCCCTTCTCCGGTTAAGCTCTGGGCAAAAGAAAATAAAATTGAATTTTGGCAGCCGGAAAATTTAAAAGACGGAAAATTTTTAAAAAAACTTCGCGATTTAAAAACGGATCTTTTTGTCATTGCTTCTTACGGAAAAATTCTGCCCACGGAGCTTTTAAATATCCCTCCTTTCGGCTCGATTAACGTCCATCCTTCCCTTCTTCCCAAATACCGCGGGCCATCGCCGATAGAAAATGCAATTCTTAACAATGAAAAAGAAATCGGCGTTACAATTATGCTTGTTGACAAGGAAATGGATCACGGGCCGATTCTCGCCCAACAAAAATTGGAAATTCCAATTTTAAATCTTCAATTTCCAAAAATCCATAACGCTCTGGCCGAACTCGGCGGAAAACTGCTGATTGAAACAATTCCAAAATTACTGAAAAAAGAAATTAAACCAAAAGAACAAAATCACGCTGAAGCAACTTATACTGAAAAAATCAAAAAAGAAAACGGGTATATTAAATGGTTGGAACCAGCAAAAATCATAGAACGAAAAATCCGGGCTTTAAATCCTTGGCCGGGAACTTTCACGTTTTGGAAAAAAAACAGCCGCCTGACGCGCTTAATCATCACTGAAACAGAAATAATAAAAAATCAAAATAATAAAAAAGCGGGAGAAGTTTTTGAAAAAAACGGAGAATTTGCCGTGGCCTCGAAAAAAGGCGCTCTTTTGATAAAACGGCTTAAACCGGAAGCTGGAAAAGAAATTGCCTCGCAAGATTTCTTGCGAGGCAATCGTGAGATTATCGGCTCTCAATTATTTTAATTGGCTACGTATACTGAAAATAGTTCGGACGCATTTCAGCGGCCTGCGGCGGCGAGAACAGCAAGCCCCAAAAAATTAATTTAAGCGGCTTCACCGCGTTCTTTGATAATTTCAAGTTTTTCTATGAGTTAATCATAACTCATTTCAGAAAATTTTTCTTTGAAAAATTTTCTGATTTGGCGGCAAATTCAAAAAAAGAAAGCCCGCAATTGATAAATAAATTACGGGCTTTATATCCTAATCCTTGCGATTAGGTAAATCATAATGGCCGTTGAGGGAATTGCTCGGCCAAGAAAAATCCATGCGAACGGATCACTTTTTACCCATGCTGGATAAAGAGCACATAGACTTGCAAACAGTACCGCGGTCCAAACGAAAAGCGGTTCAGTGCTTCGTTTTGCGCTCCATAATCGTTTCATGGTTGCGAAATATCCGATGAGCGCGATGAGTTGGACC
>Ga0209541_10004977_pt1 | contig 23346 bp, 21 predicted proteins | sample RifCSPlowO2_01_FD_184027 | JGI IMG/M metagenome (GOLD analysis project Ga0209541, IMG submission 184027) | Groundwater microbial communities from Rifle, Colorado - Rifle CSP2_plank lowO2_0.1 (SPAdes) (version 2) | ecosystem: Environmental > Aquatic > Deep subsurface > Groundwater | place... | reverse complement strand
GTTTGTGAGGTGGTTTTTGGGGTGAAGTGTGATAAATATGTATAAAGCTTAATTAAATATATCCTGTTTATAATAAATAATTTAAAATTTATTTCTTGAATATAATTACATTCGTGATGGTTGTTGTGATAATATACTCTTTAATGGATTCTTTAGGAATTCGCCTCCAACTATAGGCCTTCTTATGCCTATATCATACCCAACTTCGTCATCAGCCCACTTTACAGCTTCTGCATAGTGATAAGTATCATTTAATAGCCTGTGTAAAATGTACTTTGAAGCACCTCTGGTTGTAATGTGTGGGTAAGGATTTTCTGACCACCTATTGATGCCATCAGTCCATTCATAATAATACATTCTTCCCCAGTGTATCCAATTGGTTGCAAAGTTTATAGCTCTTCTGTCAAATGAAGGACTAAGGTTGGTAGATCTCCTCAAGCCTTTTTCTGGGCTCTCCCTTAGGACATCATCGGGGGGGTATATGGTGCCATCTAACAACTGAATTCTAAAATCTCTTTTAACTTCTTTTTCGTCAGATGGCTCAAAACTGTCTGATTCAAAATATTCAGGTTTGGCATTTATATAAGAGTATATATTAGCAGGGCTTAAATCGTATGGATGGCACTCACCTGTAATTTGTTTAAATGGAAATTTTATTTTCTTAATCTCATATGGCGAGTACATGCCATAACCTTCAATTGCAATAACATAATCGTGGGCAGTTTTGCTCCACCAATGATACCTTCCATCCCTAAGGTCATCTCTAACAGCATCGTATTCGGAAGATGCGAAAGTTGCCATTTCAAGCAAATCCATGAAATCAACAAATCTAGGGTCTATCTCTCTAACCCCTTTGCTTTGTATTTCAGTAATCTTATTTAGTATATGATCTCCTTTTTTAGCCCTAATTCTTCCAATTTGCCAGTCATTTTGCCCCGTTTCCCGCAACCATTTATCAAGCAGTACAGTTCCGTCATCGTTAACTTCCAATGGCCATCCATTCTCGTCCAATGTAGCAGCAACTTCATCACTTATAACATACCAGTTTGGATGTGCTCCATCCTCAAATCTAAGAATCTTAAGCCTGTCAATAAATTCACCAATTTTCGTAGGGTCGTCTGGAAGTTCTCTGAGAACATCAATCTTTTCCTTTGTATGCTTATCAATGAAAATAAATGGCTGAATTATTTTGTATGTATGCGCAAATCTTATTCTCTCTCTTGGGGGAGCCAGTTTTAATAATTCATCTCTTGTAGCCGGTATTTTCCTAACAATCTTAAATAATTCACTTAAATATCCATAATGAGCTTTTTCTTTTTCATTTATTGATTGTAAAGCCTTTGTCAATGCATTAAGATGCGGCATAATCCTAGTTTTTATTTCTGCTTGAGGTATACCGGGTGTTCCATCGTCCCAAAGTCTTATAAACTCACTAAATTCTGTAAGCAAAGGCTCGGTATTTAAATAACCAAAACTATAAATTTTTTCAGTAGATGAGATATCTCTCGGATTCCAAATTATATCCATCCCTTCAATGCTAACTTTTTTATATTGATATACGGGCTTGTGCAAGCTTATTATTTGTTCCGGCGATAATTTGTTGACATTTTTTATTAACTCAGGTTTATTTTCATCATTTATATCCTGTTTTATTTCATCTATAGTTATAAAAGAATCTTCCTTTTTGTAATTAGCCCCGCTATAATAACATTTCAGTTCATAAAGAAAATTATAAATATTTACATAAGGACCAAGGCTACTATAAATGCCGGGAATAAATTCATTTTTTTGAACTGCCCCAAATAACCTGTCCTGAGGAGATTTACCTTCCTCAACACCCAGAGTTTTATCGAATGCAAGCCATTTAGTCTCAATTTCAGCTAATCCGTAATGTTCAGCCCCCAATAATGCATTCTTAACAGCCTTTAATTGCCTCATTTCGGGTTCTCTAGTAATAAAGGGTTCCTCAGTCTCTCCCGGCTTTCCCCCCCAAACTTCATAGCTGCGTCTCCTTCCTACACGCAGAAATTCTTTGATGCGGTTTGTAGGCATATCCCAAAAAAATTTTTTTATGGTAAACTCAGATTTTGGTTGCTCATCTGCCATTTTTTACACCTCTACGCTATGCAGCTAATCTATCTTCTGCTGGTTTTTTATAGTACTGCAGTCTCATATTTTTTAAATCTTCAAGCTTTATTGTAAATTCATCATCAAGCCTTTCAGACATAAAACCAATTAATTCTTTATTATACAAAAATATATTTTCAAGCATAGTTATATAACCATTCAATTTTTTAATAGTGCTGCCTAAAATATCAGTGGTCAATCCAAGTTTGCTGAAACTTGACGTGCCCAAATCGTCCATACTGTCTAGATATACCCCATACTTGGCTAACGGCTGCAAGATTTCTGCCTCATTTTTTGCAGAGCCAACATGGCTGATAAATTCTTGGCTAGTGGATACCATTCTATCATACATGGCTTCAAGTCTATCTGCATATTCAGAAAAGTTCATTTCATTTTCTATAAAATTTTTGTAATCATGCACAAACTCCATTTTACTTGCATCAGCTATCTCACTTTTTTTCTCTAATTTAGACCTTAAATTATCAAAGTTTGTCAATAATTCTTTCTTTTTCTTTCTTAAAATCTTTGTAAACTCTTTTTTTATTTTTAGGTTTAAATCAAGTGCAGTTAACAATTTCTGCAAATCTTTTATAGCACTGGCTTTTTTGCCTTCTAGTTCCTTTATCCTCGCTTCAAAAATCCTGATTAGGGCATTTGCCGCTGGTTGAATCACAAGAGGATAAGCCCGCTTAATCAGCACACTACCTAATTCAGCTAATTCATCTATCCAAGCTTTTGGGTTTTCATGTATCTTCCCGTGTAATCTGGATAAGAAATCCGCAAATTCTTTATTGCCATACTCATCCCTTACCTTTTCTATATACTTTGGGCCTTTATGCAAATTCCATAAAAATCCGCCTTTCCCTAAAAATCCCTCCCATCTCAGATTTTTTAAGGCATAGAGTATAACTGACTTAGCATTATCAAAAAATTTAATTTCCTCTTTGTAAGTCAAAAGCCTTCTGATTTCGGGGGTTTTAGCCACTGCCTTTACCAAATCAAGGTCCTTAAAATACATCCTAAAGCCGGAAAAAGATTCTCCATCATATTTTGATTTTCCGCCAGTCATATACAAAATTGGCCTTTCCATGAACCAATCCATGCCAATAGCTGCTCTGTAAGGCCATCCCCTTATATCATTGACGCACCTGAGAAGTTCCTCAACTTCCTTGTTGCTTAACAATGTAATTGCACTTCTCAATTCATCTGCTGATTTAGTATCCTTAATCCTATTAATTTCCTGCATCATTTTATCGTAGTGCGTTTTTACATATATGATTACTAACTGCTCATTATTTATAATTCCCCTTAATGGGCTTAAAATTTCTAATTCTTCATTTTGGGGCAATCTTAATGCTTCAATTTTTTCCGCAAGTTTTTCATCAAGCGGTTTAATCTTTTTTATAAACCCCCCCTTCCATGCAATAAATATTCTGGCATCCTTCACTAATAATCTGTAAAGCTCCAAAGCAATATTAAACCCAATCATTTTTCTATAATATTTTGGCATTAAGCCTCCCCTTACTATCGCTTTAAAATTGTCTATTGCGAGTTCTTGCTCCTTTACTTCATATAATGCCCTATTAAATTCCATAAACACAGATAAAAACTCCTTTGATTTTTCTTTGACTAACTCCTGTTTATCTATATTTAGTGCCATATTTACTTACCTCCTTCTTCAGCTTCTGCCAATGTTCCAACAACATATCCACCTGCCAACCAGTTCCTAATTGATTCGAATGGCGGTATATCGGATGGGCAAGTCCTCATAAACACTTTTGCCTCTTCATAGCTAATCATCTTCTGCCTAATCAAGGCTATTATAAATTTTGACATGCCAATAGTTGATAATGTCGGGAATGGGTTATCCCTTGATACATCATCCGGAGAAATCCCTTCAATTTTTTTCCTGCCCCAATAAACAAATAATCCAGGGTCCGGAAGTGCGCGCAAGTCAAAAGCATTGCCACTACCTTGCCTTGTAATTCTTGCATCATCAAAATTTTTTCGTCCAAACTCCCTGATATAATCTTCTGCATTTCTTGTCATAGTATGAAAATACCCGCTTCTTATGTCCCTTACAAATCCATCCCAGTCCTCACCCATCCAAGTAAGCATTTGTTCTACGTTGTCGTAATCTGTGATTTTTATGCGATCCTCTTTTATGACTCTTCTTGGCGTGGTTGTTGGTTTCCCAAACTTATCTAAAGCTTCATTTAAATCGTCTATAACATATCCAAACAAATCAACTTCAGTAGGTTTTGATAATGTTGTAATTGCACCATTGCGCTCCACTCTAGTGCCTGCCGGGACAACCTTATAAGCATGAACGTACTTTCCTGCTGCATTATACATATCATAATTTCTTAATCTTAAATATTTCAATGCATTATGCGCTTTGGAAGCCTGCAATCTATTTTCAAATTCTTTGTAGTGGGTGTCTATCATACCGCTTAATCCTACAATTCTCTGACCTATTTCAACTATGGTATCCCTTCGAGGTGCCCAATCCTTCCAAACTTGAGGTCTTATTTCTAAATCTAATTCAGCCCTCATTTTTACCAAATGCTTCCACAACTCAGACATAGTTTCTGCTATACTCTTGCTAATATATCCCCAACCTTCTTCACCAGAAGTTTGGGAGCTTCTAAACTGCTTCATCGTTTCCAACAATACTTTTAAATTTGGATATTCACGGACATATGTTTGCATAACCCTGGCACTGGGTACTGCGCTGTAATGTATCGTGCTTCTTTTTGCATGAAATGTGTCCAATCGTAATGACCAGTCAAAGAGTGTAAACATCAATAATCTGTACTTTACAAATATTGGAAGTTCTCTTCCGGGAGGTATCCTCCACCTGATGTCTTTGGTTCGCAACCATTCAAACCTAGAAAGTATACCGCTTTGTGTTGATTCTGCAATGGCATCAAACATATTCCACCAGATAATTTTTGAAGCTTCTCTTGCTCTTTGCCTTATAGCACCCTTTCCTTTTGTGCGTCCAAACCACCACTTAAACACGCTTCCAGCTATAGGTATGTGTGTCAAAATAGCATGCCTGTAATACACTACTAGAATTATAATCAATATAAACCATAGTCCAAAGACTCCAAAACCCCAGCCAAGTAAACCCAGGGTACTCCCTAATAAATAAAATATTAAATATAATGGTATTTTAACTAGTGTCCATAATGTTGGCATTCCAAACATCTGTTCGCCAGCTATGTTAATCGCTACTACAAGCAGTACGACAATCCAAAACTTTATTCTGTCATTCATGATTGTTTTTACCTTTTATTTTCCCTAAGGTCTCCATTTTTTAATCGCAAACCAAATTAGTAAAATTGATGCCAATCCAAAAACCAACATTCCAGTAAGCCATTGACCTGGAGCATAACCAGTAAGTAACTCAACAAGATATCCACCCAGACTTTTACCTCCTGAACTAACTGCAGTAGCTGGTGCAGCTAGTATGCTTCCTGGAGCACTCAGAGTTGTCCCTGCTGCTGGAAAGATATCTGCCAGTTTTGAAAGAATGGGGCCTATAATTGGGATGCCTCCAAACATTTTGGCTAATACCCCTGCGAGCTGGCTACCTCCAAATACTGTATGGAAAATCCATTCTACAAGCCCTATGGTTACTATCCACCCAATCCAATTTCCCAATAAACCTCCGCCTGCAGTGATTTGCTTTCCAACCAATAGTATGGCAAATGCCTCTCCAAGAGCAATCACACTAGTTGTTGGGGTTCCTGTTCTTGCAAGATTTGCGGCAAGAATGATAGCCATTGCTACAGACAATTTTATATTGCTTTGAGGCATAAGGAAGCCCGTGAAGAACCATACAAATAGCAATGCAGATGTTATGAAAATAAGCAACCTGTAGTTTGGCTCTTCCGGCCTTAATATTCCTCCAACTCTTTGTTTTGTAACTTTTTCTTCTGTAACATCTACCTCTTTTCCCCCAAATCCAAGTATTCCACCAACTTTTTCTTTTTTAGGTATTTTTACTTTGTATTCAACATCTTTCTCTGGTCCAAACAAATAATCAATACCTACCTTAATATTGTCAGTATCCCAGAGCCATTTTTCATTGCTAATGTTAAACGCTATCAACAGCCCAACGCCTATCGCCAGCAAGGCAATCCCAATCTGCCCTTCCTTTGTGCCGGGCTTTACCCCGAGCAGTCCAAGCCCGAAGTAAACAACAAGCGAGATTATTATTGTGTTAACTATGAGCTTGAAGCTGAAGAAAGCAGCAAGATGCCCAACCTCCCAGATATAGCCGCCTCCGCCGACTATGCGCCATGAAATCAATAGTGACGCTACAAGCGTTATAATGAACAATACAGTCTTCTCTTTCGCCAGCTTCTCAGGCACAATCATTGATTGGAGCGCAAACAAGATGAACCATACAATCAGGCTATTTACAGCAAGCATGAACCACATATTTCGGAAGATTGCAGGCGCTGCAAAAGCAGACGGAATTGCAACTAACAAAACCAATGCAAAAATCCACAGCATTTTATTCAGTTTCATAGCTCTTTTGCAGCCTCGTCCAAAATTTTATCATCAGGAATATCATCAAACTCGTAGCCTTGCGAAGTTAATTTAAGCCAAAGCTTCAACACATTATCAGCAAAGTAGAACTTGTTGTCTTTCTTGTAAATAACATCAACTTCCATCAGCCTTTCAATGATGCTTTTTGTTACAGGAGCGCTCCTGTAAATGCGCCTTGCGATTTCGCTTAATCTTAACTCCTCATTTGCAATAACCTTGAGAATGGTTTTAAGAAGTGTCTGCCCTCTGGCTCTGTTGTAATAATAGTTAAAAGAATCATTGCAGTAATTATAGATTGAGTTATTTTTTTGCAAAAGCTCTATAAGAAATGATTTTTTAGCATCTTTAACCTCATTATATTTTTTAGAAATTAACATTGTTACAAACGGATGCCCGTTGCTTAATGCAAAGATTTCATCAATCGTTTTCTGCTCTGCTTTTTCAACGATTGATTTAATTAGTTCTGCTGCCTCATTCTTTTCAAGGTTTTTTATCTCATAGCATTCGAATTTTTTCAAAGCAAGCACCTGCTTGATTGCAGAGCTTGCCGCAATATAGCTTACATTCCGAGCTTCAAAATCAATGATTGAAATTACATCTTTAATCTGTGCAAAATTATTCAAGTCCAACAAATTTTCAAAATTGTCAAGGGCAATCAGGAATTTTTTGTTTGCTTCCTTTCCCCATGCTTCGGCAAATCTGAAAGCGCTTTCAACAAGCAGCTTTTGATTCGGCTTAATCTTTAATAGCTCATTCTCAACATTTTTTACCAAAGAAAACGCATTTTTGCTTTTTAATTCCTCCTCAATTCTCAGTAGATTTTCAAGAATCAGGAATTTTTTATACTCCTTCAGCGGCTTTCTCAGAAAATGGAAAATAATATTCCCGATGAATTCGACAGAGAAATTTTCAGGGTTGAGGCTTATTTTGCCCAAATCAATGTAAACAGGAACAACATCTTTTGCATTTTTAAGATGCTCCTTGACAAGCAGCGTTTTGCCGGACTTCCTTAAGCCGAGCAAGGCGATGCTTTTTGCAGAGCCCTTTTTGAAAGAATCCGTACTTTTATCTAGCAAATTCAGGTAGTAATCTCTCCTTACAAAAGCCTCTTTTCCAGCCAATTAACTTCCTCTTATACCGATTGGCATATATACTTATAATATAAAAATGTTTTGATTTCTTATTTTATACTTTTTGGTATATACTTTTTAAATTAATATACCTTTCTGTATAGAAGTTATATTTAAGGTTTTTGGTTCTTAGTATTTTATACTAATTGGTATATATATTTTTTGGTATAGGAAGGTGAGTACAAATAAAACTTTGTAACCACTTTAAAATAATAACAAATAGAAAGATTTATAAATAGTAGTAGTATTTTATACTACTTAGTAGTACTTACAACGTTGGGGTACAAAATATGTCAGAAGAAGGCGGGCTGGAAAAGAAGCTGAAAGGCTATGAACAATCAGTTGCAATAGGCCAAGGAGTGGGGCTTGCGGCAACTGCAGGCGGAGTTCTAAATGTTGACAAATTAACCAGATATGTTCCCGGCATTGAGAATCTTCTGAATAAAAATTACAACGCCTTTGGCTACAATATTGCTCCTGGGCTGCCAATAATCGGAGCGGGCCTGAACTTCATTGGAGACCAGATAGGATTCGCTGCCTCGTTGTATACTTTCAACAGTGAAAAATACAGGGGCGTAAGCGGCAAAATAAACTTTGTCAAGGACGGCTTCAATCTTGGGATAAGGCACCTTGGAAGCTACTTAATCACTTACCCGCTGGCAATAGCAGCATCCACAGCACTGGCTGCAACAGGAATTTTGACAGGAGCGGCCGCAACAATAGCACCCTACATTCTTGAATCACTCATCACAGGATTTGGCTACATAGCTTCTACGCTTGGCTACAGGAGGAAGATGGCTCAGCCGTCTTACGCAACATGAAATCAAAGCTAAGCGTAACTCTGGATGAGGAATTGGTTGCCGAGATAGCCAAGGCTCTTTCTACTGGAAAGTTCAGGAACAAAAGCCATGTCGTAGAGTTTGCAGTCAAAAAACTGCTTGAGGAAAACTCGCCACAGGCGAGTGGCATACGCCCGCCCACCTCCCCAACCCACACCGAGGTGCAAAATGGCTGAGGAAAACAAGCCCGAGCAGAAATCTGTTCCTCAGCAGGAAAAGAAAGAAGAGAAAGGCACCTTGGAGCGCGTCATAGACGACTCAATTTACGCTGCCAAAAATGTAGGGGCAGTTGCAGCTGAAATTGCATTCCCGTTCATGTTTTCCGGAGAGGCAAGGGCAAATGCCATGATTAACGCCTATCCCTTGTCATTGGGAGCAAGGGTTGACGACATTATGGCAAAAAAGCCCATTGACCTGAAAGCAAATGTAAAGGCATCAAAGGAATCATTTGTAGGAACAGCAATCATGCCTCCGCTTGAAGCGCTTTTCAAGTACATAGAAGTAACAAGGCAGTACGCGACTAACTATGCAGGAGCAATACCTGGCGCAGCTGCAGCTGTCGGAGCGCTTGCCATTGGGCAGGCAGCTTTTGTCGGCTTGTACACAGGATTAAACCATATTGTGCAGAATTTCAGCTTTAAAGGCTTGTACACAAAATTCAAGAACGATTACTGGCCTACAATGAAAAGGGTATGGAAATACGTGCTTCCTTTCAGCGCATTTAATGTATTATATTTATACCAGTTCGGAATAGCTGCGCAGCTGGCTTACGGCTCCTTGATGACTTTCTTGTTCAGGCTTGTAGGGCCAAAAAGTGAAGGAGCCAGCCTAAAAAATCTTTTCAAGGCAATGAACCCAGTCCCTTATGCAAAGGCTATAGCGACTGCGCCGACAAAACTCCTGAGCGGCTTATACAAAATAGTGCAGGATACAGGATACGCATTAAGCAGCCCTATACAATACCGGGCAGCACCGGCAAAATGAAACACAAACTCAGCATCACAATCGACGAGAAAGCAGTTTTTGATATCCTGAAGACTATTGAAAGCGGGAAATTCAGGAACAAAAGCCATTTTGTGGAATTTGCAGTAAAAAGACTGCTAGAGGAAGAAAATGGCTGAAGATATAGGCGATAAAATCAATGCAACCGTCCAACCTGCAAGCGTGCAGAAAAAAGCAGAAGCATCAGGAGGCACTCTGGAAGAAATAATCGGCGGAGTGAAAAAGATAGCTAACATGGGCGCTGCAATTGCGCTTCCTTTGGCTGCCGATAGAGGGGTAGGGAATTTCAACGGAATGGGCGGCTTTGGGGCGACTGCAACATCAGCAGGGCTTTACTTAGGCAGCGGCGATAGAAGTGCAAAATCAGCTAGAAACAAATCCATTATTGGAACATTATTTGCTCTTTTTGCCAATTATACTTTCACTCCGATAAGCAATTTAAACATTTACGCAAGGGCTGCATTGATTCCAGCGTGGCAGCTGGCAGCCAATGCATATTATATGCTTACAGAGAACATAGTAGAGAGGAAAAAGATTTTGATTGAAAATTTCAAGGACAAGTACGTGAAAATAAATAAATTGGCTATGGCTATTCTTTCAATTCCGACTTATTTAACTACGTTTTTGCCTCCACTAGCACAGCTTCCAGCGCTTGCGCTTCAGGCTTGGGCATTCAAAAAATTTATAGTCCCTGATGAAAAGACAGAGCCAAAAGACAAAACACCTTACTCAGCTGCAGCGCCAAGTGCGTTGGGAAAGTTCATCGGCAACACGTACAAGATAGTGCAGGACACCGGCTACGCGCTTGGAATGTATAAAACAGCTGAAAAGCCGGCATAGTCAGAAGCGCTATTTTTATGCTTAATGCGTCCAGTCAAGCACAGCGCCCTTGCCGCCCGTAAGCCACCTGTAGCATTCAAGCGCTGCTTTTGAGCCTTCGCCCGCTGCTATAACAGTCTGCTTGAATGGGACGGGAGTTATGTCGCCTGCCGCGAATATTCCCGGGCATGATGTGTTGCCCCTGTCGTCAACAATTATCTCTTTTTTCTCATTAACCTTTACTAGATGCTGGACAAAAGAGGTGTCAACTACATAGCCGATTTCAATAAAGATACCATCAACCTTTAACTCTTTTTTCTCTTTTGTTACTATATTTTCAACTTCAATTCCTTCAACATTTTTCTCGCCAATCACCTTTAATGGGATTGTGTTAAGTGCTAATTCAATATTTGAATTGCTCTTTAATTTTTCCACTGTTACTTCATCAGCCCTGAAAGCATCTCTTCTGTGAATCAGATAAACCTTTTTTGCAATTGTGGCAAGCTCCAAGGCGCCTTCAACCGCAGAATTGCCCCCTCCAATTACAGCAACATCCCTGTTTTTGTATAATGGTGCATCGCAAGTCACGCATGTTGAAACCCCTCTGCCCATGAATTTTTCCTCTCCCCCGATGCCAAGGCTTTTTGGCACTTTTCCATATGCAAGAATCAAGGCTTTGCAGTCATAAGTTTCGCCGTTTGCAAGCCCTATTCGAAAACCATTTTCAATCTTATCAGCCTTGTTGGCTTTGCCCATGATGATTTCTGCGCCAAAGCCAATTGCCTCGTCCTGAAACCTTTTCATAAGCTCTATGCCGTGCATAGGGCCTGTGCCTGGGTAGTTTTCAATGTGGCTTGTCAAATTGGTTTGCCCGCCGACATCAATGCTCAATATTGCGGTTTTCAGCTTCTTCCTGCACGTGTAGACTGCAGCAGTCAAGCCTGCAGCTCCTGCGCCGATAATGATTACGTCGTACATAAGATTTTAGAATTTGGATGGATTTTAAAAAGGTTGTTGTTACTTCCACTCCCTCAGCATTTCCATCATCAGCCTTACAGTCGCGCCTGTCGCGCCTTTTACAAGTACACCCTTGTCAACTTTGCTCCAGACTGTTGTGCCTATGTCAATGTGCAGCCACGGCACTTCATTTACAAAATTCTTCAAAAACATTGCCGCTGTTATCACTCCTGCTTCTCCCTCGTCGCCAATGTGCTTTATGTCAGCGACATCGCTTTTCAGGCTTTCCTCGTATTCCTCCCATAAAGGCAGCTCCCAAACCTTTTCAAGGCTTTTTGGGGAAGCTTCATTAATTTTTTTTCTCAAATTTTCGTCAGTGCACACAAAAGGCGTCCCAACATAGCCAAGGACAACAAGGCTTGCGCCTGTCAAGGTTGCAATGTCAATGATTGCCTGCGGCTTCTTCTCAGCGGCATAGCTTAAAGCATCAGCCAAAATCAGCCTTCCTTCTGCATCTGTGTTTTTAATCTCTACTGTCATCCCATTGTAGGCTTTCAGCACGTCATCCGGCCTGTAGGAGGCTGCATCAATCATGTTCTCGCACAATGGGGTTACAACTATTAAATTCAAAGGCAGCTTTAGTCTTGAGCATGCCTCAATTATGTGGATTGCGGCAACAGCCCCTGCTTTGTCGTCTTTCATATTGAGAATATAAGGGTAAGGCTTTAAATTCAAGCCGCCGCTGTCAAAAGTCACGCCTTTGCCCACAATTGCAATGGGCTTTTTGCCTTTTGAGCCGTTGTAATCAAGAACAACCATCCTTGGCTTGTTGATGCTGCCTTTTGCTACTCCAATAAAGCAGCCCATCTTCATTTTTTCAATATGCTTCTCGTCAAATACAATGCATTTAAGGTCATTTCTTTTTGCAAGCTCTTTTGCATAACTTGCCACGTATTCAGGCGTTGCAACATTTGGAGGCGTATTAACTAAGTCTCTTGTTTTGCTGACAGCATCTGCAACTATGGAAGAATATGCCACTTCATTTTCAAAGCCTTTATTTGAGCCAGTTATTATTGTTATTTGCCTGATATTCTTTATTTTGTCTTTGTCCTTAGTTTTATATTCTGTGAATTTATACAAGCCCATCAATGAGCTTAATGCCATCTTCTCAGCAATCTCCTCGTTCTTGAATTTGCCGTTATTGAAAGAATCCAAAAATATGCTGAAGCTTTCTGCCCCGTTATCACGAAGCCTTTTTGAGGCGTCTGCAATCACCGCTGCAAGAACGTCGGGATTGTATTTGCTTTCTTCGCCCAAGCCGGCCAAGACAATATTTATTATGTTTTTATTTACGTAGATATTCTTGAATTCGCCCTTTTCAGCTTTAAAACCGCTGGTTTTTATGCACGAGCTTATAACATTGCCAAATTGGCTGTCTAATTTTTTTAATTCAGGGGATAATCCCAATTTTTCCTTGAAAAAGCCAACCAATAAAGCGTCGTCCTTGACTTTGCCAAGCCCGATTTTCAATGCTTTTACAGAAGCAGCAACGTTGCCCATGAAGCAATGAAACTGCAGGTTATTTATAAATATTGCCAATTGGTTTGCCCGAAAGCCAAACCGCAACCTTTATATACAAGTTAGGTTACCCTAACTTTCTATGTTTACGGCAAACAAGGAGGACTACCTAAGGGGGCTTTACATACTGGAAGAGGAAAAAGGGCAGATAAAATCCATAGATTTAGCACATTACCTTAATGTTTCAAAGCCAAGCGTGTCGGAAATGGTAAGGGAGCTCAACAAGGAGGGCTTGGTGTCTTACAAAAAATATTCAAAATTGAAATTTACCCAAAAAGGGCGCAGGATTGCGCAAAAGCTAACTTCAAAGCACAGGCTCATAGAGATTTTTTTGAAAAATATGCTAAAAATAAATTCAAAAAATATACATCAGGAGGCGCACAGGCTTGAGCACGCATTCAGCGACGAGTCTATAGCAAAATTAAGAAGACTGCTTGGCAACCCGAAAAAAGACCCTCACGGAAAGCCAATTCCGCAATAAAATTCTGGATTTATAAAAACGAAGATGCTGGAAACCCAAAAAGCTATACCAAAAAAAGCAAAGCTGCCGTTGCTGGCATTGTTTTTGATAGCCGGGTTTCTGCTATTTAAGCTTTTCATGCCCGATAATGCGGCTGCTCAGGAAAGCCCTGAATATCAAAAATTGAAGCAGATTGCAAAGGACTATTGCAGTGATCCCACATCAACTGATTCAAGATGTTTAAAGTCCTTTGAAGATTTAAAAAATAGTGATGATAGCAAATCTAGCCACTTTCAAAGATTGCAGGCAACAGCGCAGGAGCAGTTTGGCATTATTGGCGAGTACACATCAGAAGACTTTGACCCAATGCAATACTTGACGACATGGAACTTTAATAATTTGCCTCCTGAGGAAAGAAAAAAAGTCTACAAAGAATCAAGGCTTCCTGATGGAAAAACGTTAAGGGAGTATTGGATTTTTGCAGAAGACAAGGAAATTGAGATTGCCCCTGGAGTTTTCTTTCCGGCATGGACTTATAATGGGCAGGTTCCTGCCCCTACAATAAGAGCAACAGAAGGAGATAGGATAATAATTTATTTTACAAATAAAGGAACAAAGCCGCATACAATGCATTTTCACGGCATCCATAATGCCTCTATGGATGGCGCAATGACAGAAGATTTTGTTTACCCTGGCAAGAGCTTTACTTACGAGTTTGAGGCTGAGCCGTTTGGAGTGCATTTGTTTCATTGCCACTCTGTTCCAATAAAACAGCACATAAGCAAGGGACTGTACGGCGCTTATATTGTTGATCCAAGGAACGATACAAGGGCAAAGCCGGGCAAAGAGCTGGTGATGATAATGAATGCTTTTGACACGAATTTTGACGAGGAAAATGAAGTGTATGCTGTCAATTCAAAGGCATTTTACTACGCATTAAATCCAATCAAGGTAAAGAAAGATGAATTAATTAGGATTTACTTGATAAATCTCGTTGAATTTGACCCAATCAATTCTTTCCATCTGCATGCAACATTTTTTGATGAGTACAGGACTGGAACAAGGCTGGAGGCAAATGCTTATACTGACATTGTTTCAATGGTGCAGGGTGAAAGGTCCATAATAGATGTCCGCTTTAAGTATTCTGGAATGTACATGTTTCATGCCCATGTATCAGAATTTACCGAGCTGGGATGGATGGGATTTTTTGAGGTGACAGATTAAAATGGAAGATAAAAATCCCATTGCCCAAAGTGCCGGCAGGATAAAATTCTGGACAAAGGTATTGCTACCCCTTATACTGGTTGGAATTTTATTATTGATTTTTGTCAAATTCGGGCCGCTTGGCGTATTCAAGTCAAACATAGTCCCTATTGAAAAGATATTTATCCAAAGGGTTGTTTTTTCACCCGAGCATATTTCACTGGAAGTATTTAATGATGGCCCTGAGCCGGTCACAATAGCACAAGTTCTTGTAAACGATGCATACTGGAAATTTGCAATGTCGCCAAGCAATATCCTTAATCCGCTTGACAAGGGACTGATTGATATAGATTATCCTTGGCTTGAAGGTGACTTTGAAAAAATAACTTTAGTATCTAGAAATGGCGTTACCTTTGAAAAAGAAATTGAAGTTGCTTCTATAACACCCGTATTTAACAGCTTTTATCTGAAAACATTTGCGCTGCTCGGAATTTATGTTGGTGTGATTCCTGTTTTGCTTGGATTATTGTGGCTTCCGTTTTTGAGAATGCTAAAGGAAAGATGGTACAGCTTTTTGCTTGCATTGACGGTCGGATTGCTTATATTCTTGGGATTTGACGCGCTTGCGGAATCATTTGACCTTTTGGAAGCTATGCCCAATGCATATAATGGGATTGGAATAATATTAATAGGATTTACTTTGTCCATCCTTACTTTATCCGCCATAAGCTACAAGTCAGAGCACCACAGGCAGATTAAAGGCGAGCATTTTCAAGCTTTAATTTTTGGTTATTTGATTGCACTTGGGATAGGATTGCATAATCTAGGCGAAGGGCTTGCAATAGGAAGCGCATACGCAGTTGGGGAGGTTGCATTAGGAAGCCTGCTTGTCATTGGATTTATGATTCACAATGTTACTGAGGGAGTTGCAATAGTTGCCCCATTGACCAGATTCGTAAGGCAAGTGGGCAATTTCTATTTTCATCTTGTCATAATGGGGTTATTGGCAGGAGCGCCTACAATAATTGGCGCTGTCATTGGCGGTTTTGCATACTCTCCTGCCTTAGCGGTGTTGTTTCTCTCTATAGGGGCAGGCGCAATTTTTGATGTTTCATATGACATAATGCATTACATGACAAAAGGAAGGTGGATGTCTTTATTTACAATAACAAACGTCCTTGGATTTTTAGCTGGACTTTTGATAATGTACGCGACAGGGTTTTTGGTTGTGGGGTAAGCCAATAAAATGACATTATTTCAAAAGGTTATTGATTATTTCAAAATATTTTCCGACAGAAAGTTGCTCGCATTTATGGGCTCTGGGTTGATTGTGAGCGTTGCGTACATGGACCCGGGCAACTGGGGAACTGACATTGCCGGAGGAGCCTCTTTTAACTATGACTTGCTTTGGGTTGTATGGCTTGCTTCGGGAATGGCAATGCTTTTCCAGTATCTTTCAGGCAAGCTTGGGATTGCTGGTTATTCCCTGCCTGAACTTGTCAGGGAAAAGCTCAAGAAAAAATGGCTTGTGCTTTCTTATTGGATTTTGGCGGAAATCGCGATTTTGGCAACTGATTTGGCAGAGTTTCTCGGAATAGTAGTTGCCTTAAATCTTCTTTTCGGGATTCCGTTGCTTTTTGGCACTTATATCGCAGTTGCTGATGTATTGATTATAATCTTATTGACGCAAAAAAGATTTAGGACACTTGAGCAAGCTTTTATTATTTTTGTCTCAATAATTGGATTAGGCTATGTTTATGAATTATTTATCACAAAGCCCGATGTTCCATCTATTCTGCTGCATTCAGTAAAACCGATACTTACTAGCCAAAGCGCCTTGATTGCTGTCGGCATTATAGGAGCAACTGTCATGCCGCATGCATTGTTCGTGCATTCATGGCTAATTAAAAACAAGATTATTGGCAACCATTTTGGCAGCAAATCCAAGATTTTAAAATATCATTTGATAGACAATGTTGTTTCGCTTACAATTGCGGGGTTTATCAACGCTGCAATAATAATAATGTCAGCGGCTGCTTTTTACCAAGTGGCGAATGTTGCAACCCTTGACCAGGCGTATACGACTTTGATACCTTTGTTTGGAAAATTTGCAGCAATTGTTTTTGCATTGGCACTGCTTTCTGCAGGCATATCATCTTCGGTGACAGGGACCCTGGCTGGGCAGTCTGTAATGGACGGCTTGACAGGCTTCAGGATAAGTTTGTGGATTAGAAGGCTGATAACTAGATTTATCAATGTCATACCGGTTACAATCGCAGTTTTGCTTGGCATTGAGCCTTTGAAAATACTTGTCTTGAGTCAGGTTGCATTGAGCCTGCTGATTCCATTGCCATTGATTCCTTTGATTATTTATACCTCAAATAAATCAATCATGAAAGAATTAGTAAACAAGAAAATAACAACAATATTTGCTATTATATTTGGAATTGTTATATTGGGATTTAACGGGTACCTGCTTTATCAGGTGATTTTTCAGGGTGTTGGGATTTAAAGTTTTTTAAGATTAGGCAAATGCTGCTCATAGAAGAATGCAAGTTCTTTATCTTTCTTTTTCAATTCATTCTCTATTTTCTTGCGAAGCTCTGTTGATTGCATTTCTTTTTTATTTTTTATGAATTTTTTAATTTTTTTGGATATTTCCCCTGCTATTTTTTCACATTTTGCTTCATCATAATGCGCGCTTGCGCAGGCTGCGTAAACTGAGCCGTACACTTTTCTTTCATCAAAATTTTCCTTGCGCCCTTTTCTTTTTACTATGATTGCCATGCTTTCACCTTTGCTATATAACCGCCCATACCATATATGCCCCTAATGCCAATAAAAACAAGCCAATCCCCAGCCTCATTAATCCCCTGTTTTCTTTTCTCCATTTTTCCAGCATTTTTGATGTAAAGCCAAAGTACACAAAACCAATTATAACAAATAAGGGGAGTATAAACACAAGATTATACAAAAGCAGTAAAGGTATTCCTTGGGCATATTGTCCAGTAGATAACATCCCTAAAATGGCAAGATAAGGCGCACCCGTGCATGGCAGCTCAACAAAAACTACAAAAATGCCAAGAAATGCCGCAACAGCAAGGCTGAGCATAGGATGCACAGTTTCCATCCTTTCCATTGCAATGGAATATTTCTTGATTCTCTCGGCTGCGCCCGGAATCATCTGCAGGGAAAATCCTTTCCCGTACCAAAAGTAATCCTTTATTTCAAATAGCCCGGCAATTATTGCAACAGAAGCAGCAAGCCAATAAAAAGGCTTTGCCAATCCTGCTGTGTAAGCCAAAGTAAATATGCCCACCCCGATTAAGAAATATGTGATATAAACTGCAGTTATGTAAATTAATCCGGCTACCAGCATTCTTGCTTTATTTTTAAAAACCTTAGTCATGTATGCGAGCAAGAATATAAGAACACCGAATACGCATGGGTTTATGCTGTCAGCTAAAGCCGCTGCAATTATTATTCCAAGTGTAAGCTGCTCAACCATTTTTATTTTGTATTCAGTTTTTTATTCTATTCCCAAAGTGAATCTTTCCCATCATCTGAAAATGCAATAATTACAGGTGTGCTAGGTTTAAAATTGTCTTCTGCCAATCGGTTGTGAACAATTAAAATTTCTTGTGCTAAAGCACCAGATGAGCCGCCAAGCTTCTCTTTCCAGATTACATTTCCATTTTCCGCATTGAAGCTGTAAAAGTATCCGTTGCCTCCTTCTCCCACTCCAAAATAAACTTTGTCGTCTGCTAAGACTGGTGAAGAGTCTGCATTTGCTTTTCCAAAATTGTATTCCCACACAACTTTGCCATCTTTTTGGTCTAAAGCAAAGAATTTTCCTTCATAAGTGCCAATAAATACTTTTCCATAACCTAAAGCTGCTGCTGCTGAAACTCCTATTAGCTCGTCACTTCCGGAAGCAAACTCATTTTTCCAGATTAAGCTGCCATCTTGTGCATTTAAGGCATAAAAATAGCCATTTTCCGAACCAGCGTAAACAACTCCATCTGCAATAGCAGGAGTTGAGTGAATCAAATTCAGTTTTCCTTGGATATAGTCCACTTTAAACCTCCAGAACTCTTTTCCCGTTTCTGCATCTAAAGCATACAAATGGCTCGGCATTGCGTTGCTTTTTTGTGAGCCTTCTGTACCAACAAAGATAAACCCCTTGTCAAAAGCAGGAGAGGAATGAATAACTTCAGCTTCTAAATATTTTTTCCATACCAAGTTCCCATTATCGGCATTTAATGCATAAATTGTGCCGGAATCATCACCAACAAAAACCTTGTTGTCTGCAAACAAAGGCAATGAATGTGAAACCCCTTTCTGGGTTTGGTATTTCCATAAAAATTTACCTGTGTTCTCGTCTAATGCGTAAACAAATCCCGGCGGAAGATTTCTCAGGTTATCGCCAGCATTAACGCTTACAAAAAGTTTTCCGCTGCCAGCTGCAAGGCCCCTTGGAAAGAAACTTCTTCCTTCTTCGGCATAAGACCAGACTTTTTTTCCTGTTTTGAGGTCTAGTGCGAATATGTCTTCTGGAGCGATAAAGACCTTGTTGTCATCAATTATAGGCCAGTTTCCCTCAAAATTGCCTTCATAGTTTATTTTCATAAAATCGTCCAAAGTCCATTCCCATAAGACATTCGGCTTAGATGGCGCTTTGGAGTTTGAAAAACCAGTTCTTGCATTGTCGCCGTGGAAAGTAGGCCAATCTGTTTGCAGCTCTTTTGATTTTTCTTCAGGCATTTCCAACTCTTGAGTTTCTGTTGTTTTGTTTATTTCTTTAATTCCTGCTTCTTTTTCTAGAGGTGCTATTGGCTGTTCTTTTTGCACTTCTGTTGTAGGCTGTTTTATATTTGTTTCCACTTGCTTTTGAGCACAGCCAATAACAAAAATCAATATAAATAATAAAATCAAAATTATTTTTTTCATCTTACTTTCTTTTCTTGTTTTCAGGAACTTTTTGGGCACAATTCGGCTATTCCTTTATAGTCTGCTGAATATTTCCCAATAGGTGCTGACTCCTCGACGCCAAAACCCACGAAGAAAACCTTTGACGCGCCTGCTGACAAAGCTCCCTGCAGTGATGATTTCGCGCTTGAACTTTGAAGCACTGCTTCAGTCACCCATATGGGTTTTTTGATGTTACGCTTGTCAAGCAATTCTTTGAATGGTTCGACATTCAGGGTTGATAAATCTCCTAGACTGACAGTTTTTCCAGTTGCAATATCTATGCCAACGTAATGTACATTTGCAATATCAAAATAATTTGTACCACCTAATTCAAAAACTTTATCCCAAAATGAAAGAAATGTTGACTCTACAGCTGCTGCTGCACCCTGTAATACTTTGCAGTCTGGACATACATCCTTTATCGTTAGATAGCTTTCTCTAAGAACTTCGAAATAATCGTTCTCATCGCCTACAAAGAATATCACATATGGGTCTTCTTTTATGTCTGGTTCATTTATGATTTCCCAATATTTTATCGGAATTTTTAAGCCAGGCATATCATTTTCTCCATCACCATCATATCTTTCCACTGTTTTGGCAACAAATCTTTTATATGCTTGCATATCCTTGGGTTTGCATAAATAATCATGTTCTTTTGCCTTGCAATTCTTATCCCATGCCTGATCCCAGTCTGCGAATGGCTGTAGCTCTGCAAGAGTCGCAATATTGTTTTCCTGCGCAATCTTAACAGTATTATCCATCTCGCTGAAATCGTATATGCCTGGTTCCTTTTCTATGCGCCCCCAAGTGAAATGAGGCCACATTAATGTTGTCCAGCCAGCTCCTATCAGATTTATTGTAGCTGTTTTATTTGGTGAACTAATCTTAAATCCAATACAATTGTTTTCTATAGAAGGCGGTATGCTTAGCTTTTCACTCGATTGCATAGACTGGGAAATCTCTTGCTGTTGTTGCCCGAAGGTTGCATAATAAATCCCTTTTGTATGCTGCCCGTAGTACATAAACCACTTGCCGTTTATTTTTGCCAATGTCGGATCAGCAGGCGGGTTAGGCGGGAATTTTGCCATTTTGTCCTGATTATTTGTAAAGTCAAAAACAGGCTCGGAAAATGTGCCATCTTGATAAATCACATGATAAACACCGGCGTAACTCCAAAAGTAAACTCTTAATTCAGCTTGCCTTGTCTGGTCCCATCTTACCCACTCCGCGCCATCTGCCGCTCCTAGCAAGACATCATTCCTCGAATCAATGGCTAACCCCTTCTTTTCAAAAGCCAAGCCGTCTTTGGAAGTTGCCCAAAAATAAATATGCGTGTCTTTGTTGGGAATTTTTTCAGCGGTTTGATAGGGTTCATTGACTGTGCCGCGATAAGCCATAATGTAAGTTCCGTCTTCCAATAGAATTGTGCCTTGAGCGCCTACATCTTCTAACTTAAAACCCAATTCAATTTTATCAATTCTAATGCCAGGATCATCAATCCAGATTAAGCCGTCATGAGATGTTGCGCTTTTTATCACACCTGCATTTTGGAAATACATTCTAAACCTCCCATCTGGAAGCTTTACTATATCAGGAAACGTTGCAAATTCTTTTCTTACTCCTTGTTCTTTACCCCAAGTTATTCCATCTGTTGATGTTGCTGAGAATACTTCTAACTTATTTCCTTGAACTTCAGGCTCAATGGAATAATACATCCTGTAATTGTCATTTCCAAGCTCTACAATTTCAGCATCGGCATAAGTTCCTGCAATGGCTACCCCGCCAAGTTTCCAGGTTAATTGTGGAGGTTGCTTTGGTTGTTGCTGTTCTAATTTTGGCGAAGGCGGAGCTGATTGTTCAGAAATCTCTTGAGAACTAGGCATTGATTCCGCAGCGATTGGCGGATTGGCTGGCTCTGTGGGTTGGTCTAATGGTTGTTGCGCTGATTTAGTACAGCTAACAATGAAAATTGATAAAACCAACAAAACTAAGATTATTTTTTTCATTTCACAACCGGCTGGCAGATTTTCTAACTTCTGGATTATTTTTCAGCTTGATAAACATAAGACCAAGAATTATAACGATAACCATAACTAAAAAACTTCCATAAAAAAATCTGTTAAAGAGATGCCAGTGAATTTGTCCAATAGAAAAGCCGGGATAAGGGAATAAGAATACTCTAAAAACAAAAGCCTTTAGTCCATGGATAATAACAGAGTACAAAACGCCCAAAAACAGGACATTCTTAAAATTAAAATCATAAAGTACTGTAAGCTTAATCACTGACAAAGCAACCATTAAAGCCCATAAAGCTTGGGTTAGGTTTAAGATAAAAGGAAACCTATCCGCTAACGGGACAGCCACATAGTATTGCAACGGCACCACTAAAACTGTTCCCACCACATAATACCAAATTGGCCAAATGTATTCTTTCAAAGTTTTTCCAAATATTTTCATTTAAACCACCTCCTGAAAAAATCAATTATCTTCTCAAAAAATCCCTTCTTTTGAATCTCATTATCCTTAACTTTTTCTTCTTTAAAACTTTCTTTTGTTTCTTCTCGCTTCTCCGAATCCTCAATGCAGCCAGTTGGAGGACAACAATCTTCCGGGCAATTCTCAAATGTTTCTTGAGGAGGGTCACAGAAATCATTACCACATTTTGCCTCTTTTTTATCACCTCCCTCTATGCAGTCCCCTACACATTCTCCTTCTGTTTCTATACTCCCACCTTCAAAGTCTCCGCCGTCCATTTTGCTCAGATATTCCTCAAACGGCTCTGGCTGGATTATCTCTTTGCATTGAATCTTATCTGGACTGACGCTTTCACCTTCAAAGAAATATTCTCTTGGTCCAGTTCCTGCAACAATATACTCACCATTAAAATCAACTTTAGTAACCCAGGTATTTGCCTGATATTCCCATAATGGCTTATCGCTGTTTTTAGAGAAAAGATAAACTTTTTTTGTGGTACCTCCAGCTGCCAATAAACTGCCGTCAGAATTAAGTTTTACATCTCCAAATTGCACAAACCTTCCGGGTTCAGTAAATTTCCATAACGGCTTGTTGTTATTCTTTGAGAAAAGGTAAATATGACCAGTACTAGTGCCAGCAGCAATATAATCCCCATCAGAGGAAATGGAGATTGCTCTAGCAGTACTATCCTCTTGAGAAGAAAAGCTCCACAGTTTTTTCCCTTGGTTGTCAAATAAAAAGACAATCTCTTTTCCTTGCAGATGGTCTGCTGAATACGCAATTAAGCTACCATCATCAGATATTGCTGATTTGTGGACAGGGCTGTCATAAGTCAATTGCTCGCTTTCAAATATCATATTTCCTTCCTTAGAAAACAAATAGGCTCTTCTATCAGGGCAGCCAGTTGATATAGCCACATATTTACCATCAGGAGTGATATCTGGTCGGTAAAAATCTCCTGTTTGTTCATAATCTGGATGAGAGGCTTTGTAGTCTCCTAATTTATTGCCTTCTTTATCGAATAAGAAGATTTTTTGCCCTCTTCCACCACCTGCATTACCAGTGCCTGCAGCAATTACACTAGCATCATCAGACATATCTACACCGATTGAACCAGATTCAATATTTGCAGTCCATAATGGCTTATTGCTGTCTTTGTTAAAAAAATAAAGAGTGCCTTGCATATCTGCAGCTATATAACTTCCATTAGCAGATATTGCTA
>Ga0209541_10004976_pt1 | contig 23347 bp, 26 predicted proteins | sample RifCSPlowO2_01_FD_184027 | JGI IMG/M metagenome (GOLD analysis project Ga0209541, IMG submission 184027) | Groundwater microbial communities from Rifle, Colorado - Rifle CSP2_plank lowO2_0.1 (SPAdes) (version 2) | ecosystem: Environmental > Aquatic > Deep subsurface > Groundwater | place... | reverse complement strand
TTCTGCAGTGATGAGAGCGTATTTCTTTTTGGCGCCTTTTTCGCTGCTTTTGCCTTTGTCGGTGCCTTTGATGGCGACAAAAATTCCTCTCGTGTATTGACCATCACATTCTAGTTCCATCTGGCCAGGTAGAGTTTTGTTGATATGCTGCATGAATTCGAGGGCGTTGGTGAAGGGCTGCTGTTGAAGGAGAATAAAACAGGAGTCAGTATCGGCGTAGATTACTTTGAATCCATGCTCTTCTGCTTGTTGAATTGTTTGTTTGATGTAATTTCGGGCGTAGGCAGTTGTTGATGCGGCGCATTCTAATGAATACCATCTGGCGCCGTAGAAGCCAAGGTAGCCGTAAAATGAATTGGCAAGAATTTTTAAGGAGTAGACGCGGGCTTGCAAAAGAGAGACGTCTTCGTTACGTTTTTTTGCTTCTTGCAGCAGACGTTTTTGTTGGGTACGCAGGGTGAGAAGTTCATCTAAGACAGTGGGGATGAATTTACGTTGTTTTTTGCAGAACCAGTATTCTGGTTTTTCTGGAACGTGAGAGGTTGAGATATTTTTACAGCAAGTACATTGCAAACTTTCCGGGCCGATGTTGTGGGCGCTAATGATACTCGGGTACAGTGAGCGAAAATCAAAGACGACGATGTCTTTGTAGATGCCAGGAGTTGGTTCGTACACAAAAGCGCCTTCGATGGATTCGTCCATGCGATCAGAGAGTTCTTGGTCATCTGGTTTATTGGGGGCGATTTCGTTGAAATCTATGGCGCGTTTGAGGATATAACTTTCGACTAAGCGTGAGAAGCGCATACGAATGAGGTCGAATAATGGTACACCGATGGTTCTGGTGAATTCGATGATGTCAGGCAACAGTTTAGTTGTGAGTTTATGAGTTAAAATGGAGTCATGCAAGTTGTAGGCGCAGTAATGTTCTAATTTTTCTGGTTCGTTGTCCCAGGTGTGGGCGAGAAGATTTAAGTCGACGACATGTTTTTTGTGACCAATTAATTCAGCGGCGACGGAATCAAGCGAGAGGGATTCGATTTTGAGGTCTTTACCGAATATATTTTTGACGAATTTGAAGATGTCGATGTGCAGCATACCTGCTATTTTTGTGTCGCTGTCTCTGGCGTTGGTTAGTTTTCCTGGGTCGAGATCGGAGTAGTCTTTTCCTAGGTCTAGTTTTACTTTGTGGAGGTCTGCCCTTGTTTTAATGTAGGGAAAGTCGAAGCCGTCGGTGAAGTAGCCGGTAATGATGTCAGGATTGTAGATGAGAAGGTGATGTTTAAAGCGTTCGAGCATGGTTTTTTCGTCTGCAACGAATTCAATGTATGGTTCTGTCGTTTGAAATTTTTTCCAGGTGATGACTTTACGAAATTCTTGACCGGTTTGGTTGATGCCGTAGAATGAAAGCATGAGAATAGGGTTGGATTTCATATCGATTTCTTTTTTTTTGGCGTAGGTTTCGATGTCAACGGCGATGATGTTCCAGAATTTGGCGGTGTCTTTGGTGAGGGGAGTTACTTTTGTTGCACGCAAGAGCGGGGTGCGATAGGTAGAAGAATCTTTGATGAATGTGCCTTCGACTTCAGTTAAAGTCATGGGGGTGATTTTTTGGTCTCGCAGATAGCGATGGGTGAAGAGGATGTCGCGTTCATGGCAGGTGTAGCTTTTGTTTGTCAATTCTTTGGCGATTAAAGGGACGGCTCGAGGATAGTTGACATAGACTTTGAGAAACGGTTGCGGGATGCCGAGGAGATTTTTGGTGGTTTCTTCCCAGCGTAAGACTATTGCGGGTTCGGGTTTGGTGTCAAGATGAATGGTTTTAAGAAAGGCGATTAAAGGGGGGAGGGAAACGTTCTTTAACGAGATGTAGAAGTAGGGAGTGTAAGGATGTTCTATAGTTAGGAGTTCGTCTTTGGTAGTTTTAGCGTAGAGAATGATGTAGACGATACCGTCTTTGTATTTGTATTGGAAGTCGTAGGGGTAGCATTGAATTATGGCCATAGAATTTTAGTTGGGGAGGTTCTTTTTATATGTTGTGGGGGAGAAATTATGAATATTGGAAAATCACTTTTTCTCTGTAATTAGCTTCTTTTTTAATCTTTCTGGTTCATCAAGATAATTGCCTGGAGAAGTAATAGGGCGACCTAATTCTTTTTCGGTTTCTTTTCTGGCATTTCCTGCAACTCTTCCACCCCGTTTTGCAGCTGTTTCAACTTCTATGTATCCTTGAGCATTTTCTTTTTTTGTGATTTCTGTTGAAACCCTTTCTCCTAACATTGTAAAGATGAGCTCTAAGTCGTTCATATGATCTCGTAAGTTTTCTCTTTTGAGTCCTTTGAATTGCTTATACTCACCGGGTGTCATGCCAAATGTGGCTTTAGAGATTTCTGCGGTAAGAATTGCAAAATCTCTTTCTTGTTCAACACCCCTTTTTTTCCATTCATCTGTTAATTCGTCTCGAATAGCAATACCTCGGACTCGTTTTTCAATCCAATCGTCTGAATAACCTTTGGCTTTATAGAGCTCTCTCATTCGTTTTTGAGCTAATTCGGGGTTTTCGATTTCTTGGATTCGTTCGTAGCCTGTCTTTGCTAACCATAATTTCAATGGCTCTGCTTTTGGGGAATGAATGGATTGGATAATACGAAAAAGACCTTCTGTATTAGCACAATTTGTCTCCCTTTTTTTACCATCTGGAGCAATCATTTCAAGGGGGGTACAAATTGTACCCCAGTTGGCATTCAAAAAAGGATCCCGTTGATGCATTTTCTTAATGTATTGTTTAATATCACTACTCTCTGTTAAAGCAAAAACAATATCAGTTACCGAAAACCACCATTCTTCATTATGCCAAATCTTCCTAATCTGCTTTCCTTCAAACAATGCTAAGCTCGTATGTTTTCCCATAGAATTATATTTATTAGTACTCCTATATAAACTCTATCCGCACCTGACCAGTGACCAGTGGCGTTATACCAAATCATTTATGTTCATGCGTGCTTTTAGAAGGAAATAGAGGTGTTGAATGTCTATGGGAGAGATAATTAGCAACGGAGACTAAGACAATGCCACCTGCTAGATAGAGAAGACTTTGCGGGGTGTCGAATTTCATGACGATCGCAGTTTTGAAGAAGTAGACGATTAAGATGATGATGATCAGTTTTGAGAGGACGGATTTTAATTCGTCTAACGAATGGAATTTTAACCATTGCGGGATATGTTCTTGTTCTTCCATAGGGTCGATTGGGCTAATAAAGAGTTCATAGATGCCAAATGCAATGATTAAGAGGACGATACCGAGAAGAAAATCGTCTAAGGCAGTAATTAAGTAGACAAGGATGTAGTTGGCGTTGGTGGAGGGAGTGGAGATGAGATGGATTGCTTCAAGAGTGTGAATTATGCCGAAGTAGAAAGCAATGGCCGTGCTGATGAGCAGAGCGAGAACGGCGATAAGCACAATAAAGCGGTAGTTCCAGATAGCTTTTTCGAATACACGTTCAAGTAGTGTTGGCTTTTTCATCGAATATTAAGGAACACCTTGGCATTTTTAAAGTTTTTGTTATTTGGCGATGGCACAAAATATTTATATATTAGTTGACTATAACAATTGTATGGTAAATGATAAAAAACCTTTAAACGTCACACAGAAATTTGTGGCAAGCATGCTTGAGAATACGCAGAAGACGAATGATGTGCGAGCGCATTCGGCTAATGATAATGTGAACCCAGATGAGATTGATAAAGTGATGATGAGTATCAAGAAAGGGGTTTATAGGACGAAGTAAGGTTAGTAGTATATTATTATTCTAGTTTATTTTAAATGAAATAGTTTTCAATTTTTTTGTGTGTTGGGCTTTTTGATTCCGTCACAATCACCGCCATATCATGCTGTATATAATCTGGTTGTGTTTGGAAGTATGAACTTACTTCTGTGATTATTTCTTCGGAGAGTTGGGAATGTTCTACAAAGAATTTTATCATGTTGCGGCCATGAGGGTTAGTTGGATCTTTGCAGGGGCGGATGTCGACTGTTGTTGGATACACTTGGCAGGTGTAGTTGATGTCAAGATGGTCGAGGGTGTTAGTTATATCGCGATGGGTGCTGATGATGTTGGGACCTGGTTTGACGTATTTTTGGAAGCGTTGTTGTACTGTATTAATGCCGGCTTCACCGTGATGGATAATTAATGCTTGATTTGCAGAGCTGTTGATTTTTGTAAGAGTTGCGGCGAGGTTGGGAACGTAATATAATGAGTGGACAACTAAAGCGAGGTCGTATGTTTGTGTGGGAATGTAGGTTTCGGATGTGGCTTGTTGAAGAGTGATTTGTGTATTTTCACCGACTGCTGCACAAAAGCGATGTAATTGGTCCTGATAGGGGTCGATGCCAGTGTAGTGGTAGGTGATGTTGTTTTTGGCGAGGATGTTGAAGATCCGTCGCGCTGCAGAGCCACTGCCACAGCCGAGTTCAAGAATTGAGAGAGAATTTTTCGGGCACCAGTCTTCAAAGCGTTGTTCTAATACTGTCTCTAACACATTTCGTTCATTGGCGTGTGTGAGCCACGAGTCGTAGATGGTGTTCTGATTTTGGTCTTGGTAAATGTCACGTTCGTAGATGTGTGAATCAAATGAATGAATGGTTGTTTTAGTCATACTTACTTTGTTACTACTGCGACAATATAAATCTAAAGTTCCCCCTAGGGGAACACTAACAAAAGATTTAAAAGTAAGGAGAGTATGGTTATAATATGAATATAGAAATATTACAGCGCATTGGCTTAACCGCAGGGGAGAGTAAGGTGTATCTGGCGCTGTTAAAACTTGGGCAGACGACGACAGGGCCGATTGTGAAGAAATCTGGCGTTACGACGTCGAAATCGTATAAAATTCTGGCACGATTGGAGGAGAAAGGATTAGCAAGTCATGTGTTTAAGAACAAAGTGTCGTATTTCAAGGCGGCGTCGCCGGAGAATGTGTTAGAATTAGTTACACGACAGTATCAAGAGCTCGAGGAGAAGAAGAAAGAAGTGGAACGAATTATGCCCGAAATGCTGGCGTATCAGAAGCAAATAGAAGAGGAACAGGAAGCGGAGATTTATTATGGATTAGCGGGATTAGATACAGTGTTTAGCGAACAAGTGCGCAGATTAAAGCGCGGAGAACAGGCGTATGTAATGGGGATTACCTCTGGGAAAGCATATGGTGATAAAGTAAATGATTTCTTTCGGCGATTACAGGCGAAACGTGACCAGAGAGGGATTGTGACAAAATTATTGTATGGGGAGAATGCGCGAGGGACGCTGCCCTATCAAGAGCATTCGACGTTTTGTCGTGTACGCTATTTGCCGTATGCATCGCTTGTGGCAATTAATGTCTATCAAGATATTACGATTATTGGTGTGTTTGTAGGCAATCCGGTGTTATTCAAAATCAAAAGCCGGGCGGTTGCGGAGAATTTTAAGCAGTATTTTGAAGTGTTGTGGAAATTGGCGAGGACGTGAAGTGTATAATAAAAAGCTATAACTTCTAAAATCATTCACCCATTGGTCACTTCCATTGCTTTTCCCAGATATTTTAATGTATTTTTCCGATATTTGTCTTGCGAAGAATAGTTTTGGGCGAGTTTGGTGTATTCTTGTTTGAGAGCGCTTAAAGAATATGATTTTTTTTCTTTGAGATGTTCAAAAATAGCTGGATTGATGACGGCGGCACGGCCAAGCATGAGTTCTTTGATACCCAGATTCTTAAAATAGTGTACATGTTCGGGTGCGTAGATGTCGCCATTAGCAACGATGTGTTTGCCGGTGTCAATACATTCCGGATACACTGACCAATCACAACGTTCAATCGACGTTTGTCTAGCATGTTTGGGATGAATGATGAAATAATCGGCGTCGACGTCTCTGATGAGATTAAGATACACTTTTTTTTCTTTTTCAAATTGGTTTAGACCCAGACGAATTTTGATAGAAACGGGTAGTTCTGTTTTTTTAAGTATTTTGACTAATTCTTGAACTCGTTGCGTACGTTTCACTAACGCAGCGCCAGCGCCTTGGTTAATGGCATCAGGACTAGGGCAGCCAAGATTTAAGTTGAAGCCAACAGGATTGAGTTTAAATGTGGGGAAAAGGGTGAGGAATTTTTCTAATGCTTGGGGTTTTGTAACCAGAAGTTGAATGGCGGTTGGAGTATCGTTTTTTAAGTCCATTAGTTTGATGGTTGCTTGGTTGTTTCGAAGAACGGAATCTACACGAATCATTTCGGTAAAAGTTAAATCTGCTCCATGGTTATAGCAGAGGGTACGAAATGCGCAATCACTTACGCCTTCTAATGGAGCGAGCCAGAGTTTCATAGGAGTTGGATTTAGGAGGGTGTTTATATTATGGTATGGTGGAGATATAGTATATTTAAAATAATAACATTTGTTCTTTGACAAAATCAAATACTTTAGGGAATTTATTGATAGAATTAATCCGATGCATGTGTCGGTGGCGGATTTTTTTGGTTTGTTCTGTGGTTAAGCCGAGGCTTATGTTGAATGTGATTTTAGGGTCGAGAACTGTGCGCGATTTTTCGTTGATGTCTGTGATGTGGTAGTCTTGGGGGTGGTCGTAGATGGTACTGCCATGCTGCAGACCAAAGATGCTAGAACAGATTAAGTCGATGTTATTCTTATTTTCGGTGAGGAAGTCAAAAGAATGCATAACTTCTTCTTTGGTTTCGGTTGGGAAGCCAAACATGATGTAGACCATATTCTTTATTCCCGAGTTATGAGCGGTTGTTAGCACATTTGGGATATCTTCAATATGTGTACCTTTTTTCATCAGATCGAGGATTCTTTGATTGGCGGATTCTACGCCCCAGCAGATAGTGTGAAGACCAGCTTTTGCTAATTGAGGAAGAACAGGAAGAAGATCTCTTGTTGGCCGTAATTGAACCCACCATTTGACGCCTAGTGGTTGAAGAGCGTTGGCGAGGGCTACGAGGCGTTTGGTTGAGATCATATCATCGATGAAGTAGATGTATTTGATGTTGTGATTTTTTATTGTTTGAACGATTGTTTCAATGGGATATTCGGCGTATGGCACTCTGGCAAAGTGGGTGCAGAAAGTACATAATTTGTAGAAGCAAGTGGTAGAGGATTTAAGAGGATAAATTGGTGATGCCGAGAGGTATTGTTCCGTTTTGAAGTCGCTGAAGTCTGGTGGGATGATGGTTGTTGATTGAGTAGTTGATTGGATGTTTTGATTTTGGAGATAGCTGATTAATTCTTGTTCATTTTTGAGATAAATCGTCTTCTTTTTGATGTTAGAGGTGACGGCAGGACCGCCGGTGATTATTGGAATGTTAAGCCACCTAAGTTCATCAATAAGTGCTTCAGAATAAAAGCATTGGCTGTTGTAAACGAGACTAAACGCGATAAAATCCGGTTTTTGGTCTTTAATTTGTTGAATGAGGGTTTGAAGATGAAATGGTGGTTGTTTGTGAACGATTAATTTGTGATTCTGGGCGTACACTTCGCGGGATTCGTTTTCGAAATCTTGGAGAAGTTTGCCGTAGGTGGTGAGGCCTTGTTGATAGGCGAGTTGTAGGTTTTGGTAATATGTTGGAAATTGAATAGTATGAAAATAGGCATTGAGGTCGAGGCATTGGATGTTGAGTTGAAGTGAAGCAATGAGGTTACTTTTGAGCGCGGCTAATGAATAGGGCATGGCTGTTGGAGTGCAAAATGGAGGGTAGATTAAGAGGAGTTTCATTTGAAATAGAATTTAGGGGATTTATTATAAAGATTGCGACGAAGAATTTTCTCCTAAAAAAAGAGGAAATTTGAGAGAAGACTATCTTTATCTTTTGGCAAATTCATCAGGAGTATAGACTACGTGCCGCAGTTGCGGGAAAACAATAAAATCTTTTTTGTTTAATGTTAAGAGGAAGTCACTTTTTGAACTTAAAAATGTGGCGGCAATGATCACATCAGGATATTCAATTGATTTTTCTTTTTTTTCAACTAAAAGATAAGCATATAATTTTGCACAGTATTCGGCAACATCACCGTTGACTTCATGCCAGAGAAATTGATTTAATACTTCTTTTGCAGTAAGAAGAGCATGTGATGTATCTTTACGAAGATAGGAACCGGTAAAGATTTCGGCAACAGTGATTGTACTTATCAAGAGTTCATGATTCTGTTTCACTGCTTTTTGTAGAATATTTATGGTAGATTGATTGTGGCGATCAAGTTCAACAAGAATAGAGGTATCACAAAATATTTTCATCCGATGACACCCAGGCGTTTTAAACGATCTTCCCAGGAGAAACTGCGAATATTTTTAAGTGTTTTGGGGTAATTCTCAGGGAGAAAATCATGTTTTTCAAATATTTTTGGATTGCGTTTGGTGATCAGCGCAGTATCTCCTAAAACGTTGATAATAATCATATCTCCCTCTCGTACATGTAATTTTTCCCGGACGTCTTTGGTGAGCGTAATTTGACCACCACGAGTTACAATAACTTCTGCCATTCTCTTAGTAAAGTTCTTAGTATTTATAAATTTTACTAAAAATTTTACTAAATTTGACTTTTGGAACATTAACGCAATCTTTATTAATCCCAAAAATATGCTTGTTATATGTCAATACGAATTCTGATTACCGGCGGCACATTTGATAAAGAATATAATGAGTTAAAAGGAACATTGACGTTTCATAAGACGCATATTATGGAGATATTGAAGCAGGGAAGGGTGAAAGTGCCTGTGAAAGTGGAGAACGTGGAAATGATTGATAGTTTGGATATGGTTCTGAATGATAGGCTTTTGATTTTAGCACGGTGTCAAAAAGCGATGGAGAAGCGTATTGTGATTACGCATGGTACGGATACGATGGTGGAAACGGCGAAAGTGTTAGGGGAGCAGGTGGGAAAGACGCTGCGAGGCAAAACGATTGTGTTGACGGGAGCGATGGTTCCGTACACGTTTGGGAATTCTGATGCGATGCTAAATTTGGGAAGCGCGATGGCGTTTACCCAATCATTGCCCGCAGGTGTGTATATTGCAATGAATGGGAAATATTTTGTATGGAAGAATGTGCGGAAGAATAAACGAAAAGGGATTTTTGAGAGTTTGAAGAGATAGTATATCTCACTGCACAAGAAAAGAACCGACTAAAAAAACTCATATTTTATGTTCTTAATCAAATATTTATATTTGGTAACTGCCAAAATCTCCAGCACTTTTTGTTCTGTCTCTTTATATTTTTGGGGTAGAATTGTAATTAATCGATTTGCACTTAATTCTTTATTCTTTAATTTTTTCAACGATGAAAGTTGAAGCACACCAAATCGAACAAGAATCCATGCCGCAATTAAAAGAGAACAAGTATATTTCCCAAAATTGTCTTTCAATCCTATTTTTTTACCTTTTGTTACCAGTAATAAAACTTTCTTATTGTTAAATTTTTGCATTTGTAAACTATTTTTTGGAAGTAATTTTATAACTGTTTCTGCTACTTTGCACAGTTGTGATTCATATACTATAAAATCAGGAGATAGATTATGTTCTAATATTTTATTTAAAAAATATTTTTCATCTAAAGTGCATACTGGCGGGCTATACTCGTCAATTAAAACAACGCTTGAAAATGACTTTTTCTTTTTTTGAAGTTCTTGAACTACTTTCTTAAGTTTTAAGATACTTTTAATCTGCTCTTGCCCAAATTCTTGGTCTGCATAAATATGTGCAAATTCAACATTAAACTCATTCATTTCTTAAGAAGAGCATTTGAGGGTTATATTTCTTTCGTTTAAAGAACTTTGCAATCCTTTCTCTGTTAATCTTATGGCAACCTATTCACCGACTTTAACAAATAACTATCTGGTTTTACTTTTTCTTTTTTGGTTTCTGGTTTTTCTTCTACATTTGCAGAACTTGAAGCTGCAGGAGCTATTTTATCTACTTGTTTTTTCTCTCGCGCTAATTCTTCTTGATATAAAGAGTATGTTGATTCTAAATCTGCTTCACCGAGTTGTTTAGGAGGCCATTGCAGAGGCAAATTATCATTTTCTTTACGAGGAATTATTTCAATTGCGAAGTGAGGAACTTTCTGGCCGCCGGCAAGACCGTTTTGGATGAGAATATTTGTGCCGCCGCCCATGATGTCAAAGAGGGCCATGCTGACTTTGTTTGCAAGCAGAGCACATTTTTCCATGATTGGATGAGGAAGCATTTCAACAATGGGATGATGTGCTTTTGGAACAATTGTAATTTGACCAGGAGTGATAACCATATCTTTTACGATAATAAAGAGATCTTTATCTTCGTATAAGACTTCGGTGTGATTTGGCTGTTCAATTATTTCACAATAGTCGCATTTCATGTTTTTTTATTTGAATAAATTTGCAATATCATCTAACGACACATCTTCTTTGGAAGGACGTTTGGCTGCGGGTTGAGGAGAGGGGGTTTTTGGTTCGGATTTGGGGGATGTTGGGGGTTGAGATTCGGCTGATGGTTGTTCTTCTTCTCCTGCGTTTGGAGAGGAATGTTCTGGTGATGGAATTGATTGAGTGGCTTTTTCGAGTTTCACGCCTAGTAATTCGTATAATCGCGGTTGCACTGAGGCATGAATTGATTTTTGATATGATTTGTCAAGCATTTTTTCTTCAACTGCAAGCAGATTATCACCTTCTCTTCTAGGGATGATATGGAGTAAGAAATGTTGGGCACGCTGACCGGCTTCTGGACCATTCGCGACGAAGAGATTTGTGCCGGTGGCTTTTAATGCCCGCAACTGCAATTGTGATAATTTCTGTGCCTCTGTAAATAGATGTGTAATGATCGCATCTGGCATCTGCGGCATGATGGCGTAATGTTGTTTTGGCATTAAGAGAATATGACCTTTGGCGGCGGGGTTGATGTCGAGAATGCCAAGGGAGGTGTCGTCTTCGTGAAGTTTTTTAGAAGGGATTTTTCCGGCAATAATCTGACAGAAGATGCATTGTTGTTTTTGCAGTTCGGCAAGCTGTTCGGGAGACATATTTTTAATTTTTTCTTCGAGTGCTTTACGCTGTTCTTCGGTCATTTCGGGCATGGGTTATGGTTGGGAGAAGAGGTTTATAAAAGTATCTTGGGTGGAGTGGATAGGTTGGGGTGGGGAATTGTTTTTAATAACTGCTCTTTTTTAGGTTAAGGTCTTTTCTTACTTTATCATAATATTTATGGTCACCTAAATGAAACTCGATGTACACAGAGTTTTTGATTTTCACAAATAAAATTCTATATTCCGTATTTTCTATACTGAAAGGATAACGAAAAGTGAGAAGTTCATTTGTCTGCCATTCTTTGTATGGTTTCGTTGAACCAATTGAGATGGGGTCAATTCTTCTTTGCGTAATATCTTTTACCCATTGATACATCTTTTCTGCTTTTTGTTCAGTTAGGAGATTGACAATTTGTTCAAAATTTTTCCCTAAAAACTCCACTTTATAGTCTTGGGAGATGGTCGTTTCAATTCTTTGTTTAAATTCTTCTGGTTTAACCATGGGCAATATTTTTTGTTATTTCATGTGTTAACATATATAAAAATTTCTGGGCATCATAATAGAGAATATCTCTATAATATCCGGCTTGGGTATAAAAGAAGCGTTTGACATATGAAGGTTTTGCAGATTTATTGATTATGCTTGGGAGTTCTTGTTTGAGGTACGCCATTACTTGCGTGTAGTCTTGAAAAGAATTTATTTTTTCATTGAGCTGAAACGTATCGAGCACTTTGTTTGTTTTGAAATATTCGGTGTAGAGAATGAGAAAACGAATATTTTTATGGAAATGGTGCTTGTCATTGAGCAAGGTAGGTATGGCTTCGTTGATAACCTGCCAATAATCAGCGAGTGTGACTTTGAGTGATTTTGTTAAGAGTATATTTTTGGCGATACAGCTTTGAGAGATAGAATGGTAGAACAGCGAATAGAGATCATTAAAGTCAATGCGAGTTATTTTTATTTTTTTATTTTTGAGGATAATTTCTTTTTTTGATCGAGTGATCACAAATACATCAATATCTTTGTATTTTTCTTTGTAGAGAAATGAACCAGTTATAAAACAATATTTAGCGGGAATTTGTTCTACTATTTGTTTGGCTTGTCGTAGGCGTTGGGGGAGGATGAATTGGGGGTTGTAGATTATCATATATTACTTAAAATATACCTTATTTATAAATTTTACTTAAAAAAGTGATAAATATATAAAATAGGTAATATTTATATGATTAAAAAGGAGATGAAGGATATCAAACTGAAGAAGTGTAGAATTTATTTCTTGGGCATATAACAACTTAGGACTTTGAGGTTGCTTGTATGAATAGATTCTTTAATTCTTTCTAATTCTGTACGAGTTATGAATCTCGATACATATCTTGTCGGTTCTCTTGGTTCATATTCATTGTAGGTTACTGAGCAGACTTCTTCAGGGGGTGAAGAGGAAAAGAGAGCAGCGAGAGAGCCACCAATAAAACTGGCAGCAGCAGCGAGACCGATAAAAGAAAGTATTGATTTGTGTTTGGTGAGGAAAGAAAGCGACGTGCTTTGCGTGACTTCACGACGTATCCCACGAATATTGCTACGGCCCTCCATTGAATCTCCATAGGCGCGAAAATCGGAATTTCTATAAAAATCACTGAGCCAAGACATCCGCCCAATTGGACCATCTTTTGCATGCTTTTGAACATATGCAGGAGTCAGCATAAATATTTTTGTTTTGTTGATTCCTGCATCTTTGAGCATTTTCATGTTTTTGACAAAGTCGTTTCCTTGACCATATACACGTTCTGCGACTATACGTCGTTCTGGATTAAGCTTGTGATATAGGGCTGTCGAAATTTCAAAAAAAGTATAATCGGAGTGGTCGTTGAATTGCAAATCGAGATTGTTTAAGACCACACGAAGAGTATGTGGGTCTTGTTTAACTTTTTCAAAATCTTCGGAAAGAACTTGATAATTGTGATTGGTTTTAAACTGGTGAGACGCGTCATCAATATTTTTCAAACCAGGATTCAGAAGTTGTGTGCCATCATGTGTCATTTCAGAACAGAGATACCATACTTGTTGACCGTTTTCGTTGCAATATATATTTCCGTCAGAAGTATTAAAATCGTGATTACGTAATTTTTTATTTGTTCGACATTCTTTCATTAACTGCATAGCAGATTGCATGGTGCCAGGGACACATTGTTCATAGGCATCTCTTAAGTCGTCTTGAATTATTTCCATCTTTTTTTTATGCCACCATTCACGGAACGGTCGAAAAATATCTATCGTTTGAACAAGTGGTGGAGAAGAGACCATTGCTAAATCAGTTGCAGAGGTTGTTATTTTTCTTTTCTGTGGATCTATTGCCAACATCTGTTCCAATGATTCCCTAAACGAAGGAGAGAGATGGGTGAGGGTTTTGAGTTGCTGCAAGGGGTCTTGATGGCGATAGTCATCACTGCGTTCTTGACCAGAGGCGAGGGCGATGAGGGTGAGGGCGAGGGAGTAGTGATCGGTTGCAGGGGTGAGGGATTGTCCGGTGAGTTGTTCTGGTGACATATAGACGACTGTGCCGGTGCCGAGACTGCTAAGACGGGTTTCTTGACCAAGTTGTTTAGCGATCCCAAAATCGGTGAGGTAGATTTTGTCTTGTTCGGTAATCATAAGATTTGCGGGTTTGATGTCGCGATGGATGATGCCTCTGCTATGGGCGGCGGTGAGCGCTTCAAGGGTTTGGGATTTGATTGATTGTAATTGCGGTTCGGAGAATTTGTTGGTTTTGAGATGTTGAGATAAAGAAGTACCATCGATTAATTCAGTGACTAATACCGTAGCGTGACCCCATTGGTCTTGTTCAGTGTAGAATTCATGGAATTTAGGTATGTTTGGATGTTGGAGTTGCGTAAGAATTGTGGCTTCACGTTCGATTCGTTTAATGTCGTCAAAAGGAATGCCGGCAAAAGGAATGCGTTTGGCGGCGTATTCTTTCTGGTTGCGATTGTCCACAACACGATAGACTGCGCCTTGCGCACCTTTGCCGAGGCAGTTGAGGAGAGTGTAGTGTTCGTTAAATGTCATCTAAAGCTAAAAAGAGAGCTAATTTATAAACATTTAGTTACTATGAAGTGATATTTGACAAATTGAAATTTGAACCAAAACATTTAAATAATACCTAAAAAGAGGTATATTTATACCATTAAAATGGTATTCCAACATAATGTTAACACCAAAACAAATTAAAATACTTAGCGCGTTCTTGAGAAAACCGTACAAAGAATTAACTTATAAAGAGATTAAACATATTTCTAAAGATAGATCTAATTCTATTATCCAAAAAGCGATAGGAACATTTTTACAACAGAATTTGATTAAGAAAAGAGGAGTAGGAAATATTTTTTTATATCAGCTCAATTTAAAGAATAGCGTAGTGTTTTCGTATTTTGATATTTTGATACAGGAAAAAATGAGTATAGCAGCGAAGAAGACAATACTAAAAATTAAAGAAGAATTGTCAGACTTGGAATTTATATCTATTGTTATCTTTGGTTCATATGCAGAAGGTACGCAAACAGAAAAATCTGATTTAGATATTGCAGTTTTTGTTAATACGATTGAAGATAAAAAAAGAGGGGAATTAGCTTTAAAAGCAGCGGCGTTTAAAACGATATTAAATATTGATTTTTATGTATTTACAAAAAAAGAGATGTTAGAGATGTTGAGAGACAAATTTGAAAATGTCGGAAAACAGCTTGCCTATAAACATCTAGTAATACATAATCCGATAATTTTTTATGGAATACTTGAGGAGGGAATTGACAATGGATTTAAAATTGTGTATTCAGAGAGCGGAAAATGAGATAAAATTAGCAGGGATTATTTTTGCGATAAGTGAACAGGAAAAAGTTCAAAAGGATTTGTTTGAAATTAAAGATCCAGAAACATATTATAGTGCTGTTATTACACATAGTTACTATTGTATTTTTTATGCAGCGAAAGCGTATTTGTTGTTGAAAGATATTAATGTAACAGCACCAGAAGAACATAAGAAAGCGTATGAAGAATTTAGAAAATTTGTGGAGAGCGGGGAACTTGATGTGGAACTGTTACAAATTTATCAACAAGCATTGGTAAAAGCAGAAGTGTTACTCGGTATTTTTAAAGAAGAAAAACAGAAACGCAGGATATTTACCTACAGAACCCTACCACAAGCAAACAAAGAACCGGCTCACGAGAGCATAGAACATGCAAAAATATTCTTTAAGAATATTAATTTGTTATGCGAAGATTGAGGGGAATAGGTTTATGTGATGCTCCCCCACAAATACTCAAAATACTTACGATAATTATCTGCCAACGCTTTATGCGTGATGACGAAAGCGATTGGTTTTTCCAGCCATAGTACATTGGCAATCGTGTTGCCGTAGATGTAGATGACATTTGGGCCGCTGAGGATCTTAGGCAGCACTTTGTATTGGTAATATTTTGATTTGGTGATGGGTTTGTTTTTGGCTTCGTGTACGAGGAGGAGTTTCCAGAGGACTTTGCGTTGTTCACGTTCTTTGTTATAATGGGGCCAGAAGTAAGGCAGACGGGTTTCGACGTCACCAGTGGCACCAATGAAGAGGACTTCTTTGTGATTGAGGCAGTCTTTGAGAATGGTTTTAATGCCTTCAGTACCGCGATAGATTTCGGATTCGATTTCGGACAGATGTGTATTAAATTGCGCTTTGAATAATGGCAGGGCTTGTTCCAAATCGTGCTGCTGAGTGTTTATTTTTTGTTTTTTTTCCTGCAAGAAGCGGAGAAGGTTTTCTGGATTTTTGGCTTGGAAGTATTTAATCTTGTTTTCAATGCAATAGGTGACGAGACCTTTCTCAATTAAGCGGTTGAGCGCATCATAGAGATTCTTGCGATGAAGATTGGTTTGTTCAACGATTTTTCCCGCAGATGTTGTGCCAAGGGTGAGCAGCTCTAGATAGATTATTGCTTCTGTTTCGGTTAAGCCCAGATCGCGCAGGAGATGTTTAAGCATGGGAATGGGGAATTTGATTAGAGTTATAAATGTTGTGGTGGTACTGTGCTACCACAAAAGTAGATATAGTTGGGGTGTTAGGAAATGATATTTTGATGAATTAGTAGATTTCGTTTTGTGAAAGTGTTCTGGTGGATTTTGTTGTATGATTAAATTAGGAAAAGTAGAGTGATGTTGTTGTGTGGAGGAATGTATGGACGAACGAGATAGAATAATGTATGATTTATTGAAAGAACGAAAGAAAAAATGCACTAGTTTGCTACGTACGGAAGAAATACAGCAATTATTGTGGGTATATCAACGGAAAGCATCTGATGAAAATTATAATCTTGAACCGCCAGAATCACAGATGGAATCTCAGCTGAAATCTCCACAGCTCAAAAAGGAGACTGAAGAAATGAGAGGGTGTTTTGGTGTTCTTGGCGAAATATCTTTGTATTCGATACTACTCTTTTCCACCTGTTCAAATAATTCTGATATTAGACAATTAGAAAACAAAGTGGATATGATGCAGACAAAATACACCTGTCTTGAACATTTCTTACCTGCTGCGAAAACGGAAAATGTGTATGGAAATGATATGCCTGAACAATATTATGAGATTAATGGCAAGAGATATTATTTTGTGGTTGATGGGAAGAGAGTTGAGCCGTGTTCAATAAAATGAGTTTTTTATTGGGTTTTTAAAAATTCAAATGGTTCTAATCGAAACCAGTGAAATGTTTAAATGGAGAATTATTTCTCTAAAAACCCTCTTACATTCCTAAAATCCATCTTCGTGAATTTGGTGAAATCAAGATTCCGTTTCTGTAGTTCTTGCAAGCCGCCAAGTACGTGAGTTGAGCCTTTGGGAAGAGGAAAGCCGGCTAGAGTTGAGAGGTAATTTAATTGATGTAGGGCGGCGGCGCGGGCAAGAATGGATGCAGCGGCGACTTCGATGTATTTGGATTCGGCTTTTTCGAATTGGATGGATCCTGCAGTACAGCCAGGGTATTTATCTACAATATGGGTGCCGGGTTTGAGATAGTTGGCGCATTGCGAATGGAGTTTGTTGAGAAGAGAAGTTATGCCCTGAGATTTGTTATATTCTTCGGGCAAGATGTCAATGATTTCGCAAGGTGCGAGATGTTTTATTTTTTCAGCGAGAGGGATGATTTCTCTATCATCTAATGTTTTACTATCAGCGACACCGAGTTCGAGAAGTTGTGTGCGAATGGTGTCATTGGCTTTGACGGCGGCAACGGTTATGCCACCAAACGTGTCGCCTTTTAATGATTCATCGCTGCCAATGATCCAGCCGGATTCGGTGTGGAATTTGATTTCTTTGTGTTTGTGGATGGGAAGATGGAGCGAGAGTTCTTTGGCGATGTGGTGGACATCTTTTATTGGACCTTGCAGTAAGAGTTTGCCGGATTTGTAGAGGATTAACGTGACGTTTTCTTTTTGCAGACGGATATCTTCATACAGACTACAAATGGGGATCTCTTTATACCCCTGGGATTTGAGTAGAGTGAGATCATGAAGCAAGATATTTTCAAAGACGACCATGTGTTAGGGAAGGAGGGCGGGAGTGTTTAAAAACGTGTTGGATATATTAGTTTTACTGAAAAGTAAGAAATATTTATAAATAGTCAATTTATTTAATAGAGGATAATTAGGATTAGACTTAGAAATAGAACAGAGAGGTAATACACTCAATGGATGACAAATATTTATCAGGACTCAGCGAACGCCTCGCCGAACCATATCGATTATTTGCAGGATATATAGAATTTGAAATGCCTCTGTTAGTAAGCGGAAAAGATAAGAAAGGCAACCAGATAGATGTTGCTCGTATTCCCGCATCCGTTGCAACGATTCTTGAACGACGTGTGAATGCACCATTAGAAGTGAGACAAACTTGGCAAACTCTTGCTTTTTATACAGGAGATGCTTCGGTTGCCGGAGTTGAAGGGGATCATTTAATTGTGCTAGATGCCCAACAGTTGCGCGAGTATACTTCTCAGAGTAAGTTGCATAATGGGGCGTTAGTTCTTCGTGATAATGTCTGGGATGAATTGAAAAGCAGAGCGGATAGTCGAGATGATAGTGTATTTTATCTGAGTAGATCTGAAGTGGATGAGATAAAAGATAAACGATATGTGAAACAAGCAGGAATATGGCGTGCTCAAACTAAAGCGCTTGCAAAAGTGTGGGATATTTTGGGGCGAGGACAAGATTTAACTGCATATCTAAACTTGGCAGAACAACAAAATCGGGGGGTGTATCATCCTAGTTTCTTAGGAATTAGATTAAACGATACAACAACAGAAGGCAGATCAACCCTACGCCCTTTTGAAGTAGATCACTATCACTTTGTTGGCGCCCGTGATTTGGATGTAAAGAAAGGTTATGGACCTCAAGAAAAGAGGTATCTTGTAGGTATTGCCCCAAATTTTCTTGAACAATCAGTTATTAACGCAGTACAACAAGGAAAATCATTTGTGTATAATGGGACAGCGTATGCACCACAGCCAATATCACAACCAAGCGCAGAACAATATGACGACGTTGCTTTACAAGCCTTAATAAAAAATGAGGATCCGTATGCTACTGTACGAGCAACGGAACTAGAGAATGCTGAGGCGTATCATCATGTATCAAGACAGGGTGCGCCGTAAATTCTAATACTCCGTCAATTTCTTATTTGAATTATAATTTAAGATAGTCGTATTACCTTCTTTACCTAATATTTTATCTGTGCTAATAAATCGTGCATCGTTGAGTTTGGCAATGCGCCGCTGAAAACTTTTATAGCTCATTTCGTGACCGAGTTCGGTGAAGGCGGCGTAGATTTCGCCTATCTTTTGGCCGTTATGGGTGCGAATTAATTCCAAAATTACTTTCAAGTCATCTTCCAATCCTTCGGCAGGTTTGATGTGGAAGTCTTGGACTTTTTTGAATGCGGCGGCGACGTGAGGGAGAGTTATTTTCCGGGAGCTGTTCTCTTCGGCGATGGCGCCGGATTCGCGCATCAAGTAGAGGCCGATTCTCACGTCTTTTAATTCGGCGCAGCGTTCGGTGATTTCTTTAAATGCGTCGTCGTCCCAGCAGTCTTGGACAAATGCATAATCGCGACGCTGTTTTAAAATGGCGGCGATTTCAGCTTCGGTGTAGGGGCGAAAGACTAAAAATTCAGGAGAGAAACGGCTGCGGATGCGTTCGTCTAATTCGGAGTAGCTGTCTCTATAGTTTGTTATAAGAAAAATGGATTTGCGATAGATGTCTTCCAAAAACGCGTAGAGGAAATCGGTGTCTTCCAATTTATCCACTTCGTCAAAGACGAAGACGACAGAGGTTTTATTGAGTTTGCTTTTGATGAGTTCTAATAGTTCAGTTGTGCGCTTGTTTTGCAGAAATTTGAAGCCTAAATCTTCGCAAAGTTTGGTGTAGATTTTGAAAGTGGTGTTTTCTTTCCAGCAGTTGATGTATAAAGGGAGGACTTCCTCTGTTGTTTCTTCCAATTCGCGAAGGACGTGTTTGCAGGCGGTAGTTTTACCAATACCGGGGGAACCGGAGATGAATAAGTTTCTGCCTGGTAAGTTTTGCAGGAGTGGTTTTATAGCAACGGCGAAGCGTTGTTGTTCGTTTTCTCTTGCAAATAATATTTTTGGTTGGAAGTCGTAGCTTAAGAAGAGGGTGTCGCGAAAGAGTGTTTCGCCGGATTTGAGCATATTTTGGAAGAGGGACATTATCCTGTGAAAATAAGAATTGTTTTATAATGATTATGGTTGTGAAGAGGAGATTGATGAGAAGTTTGAATAATTACATTTTCTACTCAAACTTCTCAAAGAGATTCTGTCACTGTGGTTCCGATCTAGTCACTGCGTTCGTGACTTGCTTATCAGCAAGAGTTACTTGTGAGCAACACTAGGCAATATTCGGGATTTTAGGTATAAATTATTATAATACTACTAAAATCCCTATTTTGCAAAGTTCCCTAATCATAAATATTCTTCCGATGTCCTATTTGGAGTATTAAAATATGTACTTTCTGCTCTTCAATATCAAAAATCACGCGATAATCCCCTACGCGAAAACGATACCCCGGCATTCCGGTTAATTTTTTAATATCACACGATTCAGGACGTATACGCAGACGCTCAAGAGCAATAAGAATGCGTTGTTGCAAAATTCTATCTAATTTTTGAAATTGTTTTGCGGCAGTCTGAGAATAAATTAATTCGTACATCTACATCCTCAACATTTTTTTAACTTGTTCATGAGTATAAAATTTACCCTCTTTTATCTCTTGGCGAGCGTAAGCAATATCTCGTTTCGCTTGATTATTAAGTTCAAGTGTGTCTTCTACTAAATCCCAAATGACTTCCTCATAACTTTCTTTATCATATTGTTTTCGTTGTTTAAGCGTCTGTAAGAGTTGGGGGCTTACTTGAATTGTTGTTGCCATAGGGAGTATATAATTAGCTATTGTATATAAATATTGCGGTGAAATCTGGAGTAAGTACTCTTGTTCTAGAAGTTGAGATTATTTCTTTCGTTTTATCTCTGTAATCCCATTCATATAGGGTACAAGAACTTTAGGTATTTTCACCGTGCCGTCTTTGGTTTGGTAGTTTTCGAGAATGGCGACGATTGGGCGTGTGTCTGTTACGGCGGTGTTATTAAGAATATGAACATATTCTTTCTTGCCGTCTTTAGTGAGGTATTTGGTGTTAAGCGTAACCGCTTGGTAATTCGTACAATTACTGCATGAAGTAACTTCGCGAAAGTTTCCTTTTTTGTCATTTTGGCCGGGCATCCAAGCTTCAATGTCATATTGTAATGCTTGTTTATTGCCAATGTCGCCGGTACATATTTGGACGACACGAAACGGTATGCCTAATGCTTCAAACATTTCTTCTGAATTTTGTTGAATTTCGTTGAAGAATTTATAAGAGTCTTCGGGTTTACAGTATACTATCTGTTCAATTTTATTGAATTGATGGACGCGAAAAATGCCTTTGTCATCACGGCCATGGGCCCCTAATTCTTTTCTAAAACAGGCACTGATGCCACAGAATTTTAACGGGAGTTCGTTTTCGTTTAGCACTTGGTCTTTTTTTAAGGCAACTAAAGGATGTTCGGATGTGCCGATGAGGTATAAGTCTTCATCTTCAATTTTATAAATGGTATCTTTAAATTCGCTTAAGTTGACGCCGCCTTCTAATGCGGCTTTATTTAACATGAATGGAGTTTGGATGAGGGTATATTTCTTTTTTAATAGACGATCTATGGCGAAGCGCTGTAAGGCTTGGCTTAAGAGGACACCTTCATTTTTGAGATAATAGAATCGTGCACCAGAGGTTTTGGCGGCGGTGTCAAGGTCGATTAAATCGAGTTCGAGACCTAATTCAATGTGGTCTTTAATGGGGAAGGTGAATTTGGGAGGGGTGCCTACTCTTTTTATTTCTTTATTTTCGGAGTCGTCTTTTCCTGTGGGAACGGATTCATGAAGAATGTTGCCAATCTGTTTTAATGTTGTAAGACGTTCTTGTTGTAATTTATCGACAGTCTCTTCGGTTTCTTTAAGCGTATTTATAACTGTGCGCATTTCTTTTATTTTTTCATCTGCAAGAGTATTTTTTTTTTCTTTTTTGGCTTTGTTTATTTCTTCAGAAACAATATTACGTTTGCGGTTTAGTTCTTCTAAGGTTTTACGCGATTTTTTCCAGTCTTCGTCTAATTTAAGAACTTGATCAACGAGGGAAAGATCATGATTACGTCGTTTTTCGGATTGTTTGACGATGTTGGGATGTTCACGAACGAAGTTGATGTCTAACATAGTATTTGTGAGGAGAAGAGGGGATTTATATAAAGGTTACTTTGGTTTTGTGTTATTTTGAGAATATTTAGAGAGTGTTGGAGAGGAAGAGCACCCAAAAGTATATAAAGGTAGATTTATTCATTAGGATAGAGGTTTATATTCAAAAGAGGACGATGGGTGCAAGACATTTTTATTTATGGACTGTATTAGTAGTAGTTGTTGTGACTATGAGCTTTATTGTGGCAGAGTATGGTGGGAGTTCTCCTGTTGGAAATGAATTAACGGGGATGGCTACCGCAGTTTTAAGCACCAGTGACAAAGAATTAAAAGAGGCGGCAGGATGTACTAAAGACGAAGAATGTGCAAAGCCCTGTAAAGAAGAGGGAGGGTATACTTCTTGTTATTGTGTGAAACAGGTTATGGGAGCAGGTAAATGTTATGGAACAGTTGCCACAACACCCCCTCCTGCAAAAACTGAGACTAAAGTACCTGTCATAAATGAGACAAAAGAAATTCTGGCATTAAAACAACAAGTGTCCACGGTGAAAACAGAGGTAGATGTGGCGACAAAAGATGTTGATTCGTTAGAATTGAAAGACAAGAATCTTGAAGGAAGAGTGGCACAATTAGAAGCGGATGCAGAGGAATTAGATAAAAAGTTGATACAAATTAGCAATAATGTACAGCAATTAGCGTCAGAACAATTGAAAGCGAAAGGGGAGCTGCAGCAAAATATTGGAAAAGTGTCAACGGGGCTTGCAGCGGCGCAGCAGGATGTGAAGATATTACAGACGAATGTGACTAATATTACTTCTGTTGTTGCGCAGGAGCAGTCGTCACGAAAGTTTTTGAGTTATACATTTTTTACGTTGTTGGCGTTGTCGATTGGGTTGGGATTGATTTATTATATGACACAGGGGAAGAAAGATGTTATTCGAGGGAGTGATGCAGGTGGAAAAGCGAGAGTAAATGAGGAAGAGGAGGGAAGTACGAATGGTGGGGGGCAGTTGGAAAGTTATATTTCAAAACATCTAAAACAAGGAAAAAAATATGGACAAATTAAACAGAATTTATTAAGCGTGGGCTGGGCGGTTGAAGATGTGGAAGAGGCGTTCAAAAAAACGATGCAAACTAATTTTTCTGCTGCGGGAAAAACTGCAGGTAAAGCGGGAGTGAATGGAAAAAATAAAGATTATCAACATAAAGCGATGGCGATGGTGGGTGGTCTTGTGGTTGTACTTGCGATTTTTGCAGTGATGATGGCGAATAATAAAGAAACGGCAGCTGGTCATGCTATCTTTTATGATAAGTTAGTTGATGGGAAGAAAAATGGAACGATTGGAGAGGTGACGTATTCGACAAAATGTACGCCACCACATATTCTAACACCATCAGGAGATGGATGTTGTGTTGATGCCAATGATAATAAAGTGTGTGATTATGATGAGCAACGAATACAAGAACTGCAACAGCAATTGGCAGAAACG
>Ga0209541_10004973_pt1 | contig 23352 bp, 33 predicted proteins | sample RifCSPlowO2_01_FD_184027 | JGI IMG/M metagenome (GOLD analysis project Ga0209541, IMG submission 184027) | Groundwater microbial communities from Rifle, Colorado - Rifle CSP2_plank lowO2_0.1 (SPAdes) (version 2) | ecosystem: Environmental > Aquatic > Deep subsurface > Groundwater | place... | reverse complement strand
TCAAAGCTGATAGGTGCTATGATTGGCAGATTATAGTCCTACTCGACAAATCACCCAGAAAGGATTATATACTACAAAGGCATAAAGGAAGAGAGGTTGCAAATCTATGGGTTCTATAATCACAAAAAGAACTGAGGAATTGCTTGGCCCATTAAACCATGTGGAAAAGAAATATGCCCCAAAAGAAATTTTCCTCAAAGGCAATATCCAGCTGTTTGAAGCAGGTCCAAGAGTATCTGTAGTTGGTTCGAGAAACCCATCAAAACTAGGGAAAGAGGATGCTGCAAAAATAGTGAGTGATCTTCTGAAAAATGAAGTTGTCATCGTGAGCGGATTAGCTGAGGGAATTGATACTGTAGCCCATAAAACTGCGGTAAATAAAGGGGGGTCAACGATTGCAGTTCTTGGCACGCCTCTAGATGCATGTTACCCGCCACAAAACAGAGAGCTGCAACAGACAATCATGGAAAAGCATCTCGCGATAAGCCAGTTTCCTGGAGGGTCATCCATTCAAAAAATAAATTTTCCGCTGAGGAATAGGACCATGGCATTAATATCGCATGCTACTATCATTGTAGAGGCAGGAGAGACAAGCGGGACCATTCATCAAGGGTGGGAAGCGTTGCGTCTCGGTCGACCTCTATTTATCGCCGATAAGCTCATTATAGACCCAGCACTTTCCTGGCCAAAGAAAATGAGAGAATACGGAGCCATTGCATTTTCCCCTGCTAGTATAGAAAAAGTATTAGAATTTCTTCCAGCAAGCGGATTAAGGATCGAATATGCTGCTCTCCCAGCTTGAATTTGGTTCCTTATTTTCATATACACCGCATCCAGGAAATGAAGAACAGAGGAAAGTAAAAACATTTGTAAATTATGGGTTAAAGGGAGATAAGATTACAGGAAGTCCTCCGCTTCCAATAACAACAATCATCGCTAATGATATCTCTGCAAATCTTTCCTCTCTTCCTTTTAAACAGTTCTTCGGATCAGATGTGACTCTTGTACCAGTGCCATCAAGTGCATTGAAAAAACCAGGCGATTTATGGGTCCCGCAAAACCTCGCAAAAGCGCTTGAGAGTAAAAATCTGGGAAAGGCAGTCGCATGCGCGCAGAGAAGATATGCTGTTCCAAAAGCAGCAACAGCAAAGCCAAATGACCGCCCAAAACCAAGAGATCATTATGAAAGCATCGAGATCAAGGGAATTGTTCCAGCAGAAAAAATAGTGCTTATTGATGACGTAATTACCCGTGGATCCACTGCTCTCGGAGTCGCTAGCAGATTAAAAGGAGTATACCAGAATGCAGAGATCAAGATTTTTGCTGCCGCTAGAGTTGTCAGTAATCCAAGAGAGTTCGCAGCCTGGAGAGATCCACGTATCGGAAAAGTATTTCTCCTTAAGAATGGAAATGCACGCCGCATCCCTTAGATTGCTTTTTCAAAGTCCTTTATCTTTCCAAAATAATAGACCTTGTCTTCAGCTACCCAGACTTCAAAATCCTGCATGCTTCCTCCCAGGAACGGGCTGAGAAAATTTCCAGATAAAACATCAGTGCCAGCAACTAAAGGATTGAATGAGGGCATGACAATTAGCGTATGTCCTTTCCACCTGCCTTTCAAAAAGCATTTGAACTTTTCATCTTTCCGCTCAGCAAAGCTTACAGCAGGATGCTCATGGCCAATAATTATTATCTCGTTCAGCTCAGGAATGATCTTGTCTCCATGCAAGATAGTTATGTTATCAATAGTGTAGTAAGGCACTAATTTTACTCCCCTCTTTCTTGCAATAGGCCCTAATGCAATGTCATGATTTCCTTTTACAAAGATGATCTCGATGGTGGAGTCAACGCTGTCAATGATGCCTAAGACATCTCTCCATTCCTGCTCTGATATGATTCCAAACTCGTGCTTTATGTCGCCATTGAATATAATCTTCCTGACCTTAGCAGTTGAAATGATTTTAGCCAGCCTTTCCTTGATATCATTGAACTGAAACCTGGGAATAAGATAGCCTTGCTTTGCCAGGTGCTCTTCATATCCCAGCTGCAGATCTCCCAGAATCAATATGTCCTTGTACTTCAAAGCCAAATCTGCAATTTCTATTCCTGGATGGATCTGCATATGTTAGAAAAAACAAGCGAGCTTTAATAGTTAACGATCAAGTGTTGCCCCATAGGCGCAGAATTCTTGAGAAAGCGTGCGTAATATTTGTGCCGCATATGCAAAGTTAGTATTTTGATGAGGGCGAACCGCAAACCAAAATGACCAAAACAAAAGACAGAACTCATCAAGTTAATATATCTAAAAGCACACAACCATAAAAAGAGTAAACAAAAATTTAATTATTACTCAACAACTTGAATTTTTATCCCTTCATTAAATCTCTCTTCAACTACAAACCACCTACAAGGGTTTACATTAACAGTATAATATCGATCAACTTCTACGATTCTCAACTCATCATAACCTTTCATATCTTTTATTTCATCATAGCTCTGCAAGTAAATACTTTCAAAAGATAGCTTAAACCTCTTCATACCACTCGGAGGTATATCAATTCTATAATTATCCTCTCTTTCATCTCCATACAGGACATCATCTTCGTCACCCATCCAAGGACCTTCTACGTCAGAATACCAAATATCTAAAGACCTAATAGGTTTATTATAATCCCCATGATTAATTAAACAAGCTACGAAATAAGGCACTTCAAAAGTCTTCCTTATAGGATCATCATTATTTATAGTCCAATTCTGCAAATCCACAAGCCTACTCGGATTATTATAAGAAGCAAAAATATCATCAAACCTTACATCGTCAACAGTCTCCACTGTAGAGGATTCAAAAAAATCTCCTGATTTTATATCAACATGACTTATACTACTAAAAATGGCTATAGCTAAAATAACTAATAATGGTACTATTATCCCAAAAATTAATTTCTTATTGACCATATTATTATCTAGATTATCCTTTTCTCGATAAATACAAACCAGCTAAGATCATAATTATAGACGATAAAGCCAACATACCCAAAGTTGCATTTTTAGAGAAGTCAAAAACATCAATAACAAAACCAACAGTAAAAACATACAAAGATATGGACACCGAATACATAATAGGATAAAACTTACGCTTATTAGCAAAAAGAATAATAGCAACAAACAGACCTACAAAAAAAATCCCAGAGCCCAAAGCAGGATAAAAAGACATTTTATACACCATTCTCCTTCATTATTTCACCACCAACAAAAAAGACTATTATCAGACAAACAAGTATAATAGTTTTCATACCATCAGATAAATCAAAAAGATATTCATAAGAAAAATATGCTACAGTAGAAAACAGGAATATAACACCTAAAACGTAAAAAACATATTGAATCTTAAATGACATAAATCTTCCTTTATCACCAACTATTTAACCTTTTCTACCTTTGGCTCTGTTAAGTTAAGTAATGGTGTCACACACTTCTCATACCAAATCAGAAGGCCTTACCATTATTAACCCCCCACAGAGCCCCACAATCTAAATTTTTATAAAGCAGAAAAACAGATATTTTTCATGGTAAAAACAGATTTATTAAGCAAATTTTCTTATCTAGTAATAAATCCTAAAAAATTCTTCAAAAGCATAAAAGATGAAGAAACTCCATCATTCATAAAAAATTTTATAGTCCTCTTCGCGATCACAACAATATTTTCACTCCTTGGAGGGGTTTTATACTCATTTATAGAAAAAGGAAAATTCTATTTTACGGATGCAGGAATAATACACCACATAACCTTACTATTTTTTACCTTTAATACAGTAGAAATAGCACTCTTTTCTCCATTTATATTGTTCATATACCCATTATTTATACACATATTCATAAAAATGTTCGGAGGGATAGGAAAAATAAAAGACACTTACAAAATTTGTCTCTACTCAATAATACCAATCCTAATAATAAGATCAATACCATTCATCCAAGAATTTTATCTAATAAATTGGATAGTTTTCGCATATTATCTGTTCTTACTTACCATAGGGATCAATGTAATACATGAAATATCAAAAACCAGATCCTTCGTTTCATCAATCGTCCCTTCAATAATATTCTTTTTCTTAGCATTTATACTAATATTATACTTATTTTTATCAGCATGGTAGAAAAATGAACAAAAAAATTGCTTTAACAATCATAATAATATTAACATTAATTTAGACATCAATAAACCATCGAACAACAGAGACCGGACAGAAGATCAAAAAAATATCATACACAGAAATAAACAGAGAACAAATAAAAATTCATAATATAAATACTTTACTCCATAGGATATTTCTTCCCGATCTTGGCAAGCACCATCAGATGCATTCTCCTTAAAAATTCTAGCTTGTCTTCCATTTTCATTATGTCTGTATATCCTTCAAGCACAAGATTAAAGGCAAACGGGCTTGGCAGGCTTGTAGAGACTTCCTTCACTTCAATTTTCCTGTCCTGAATCTGCTGCAGCACCCAGATCGCATGCTCAATGTCCATCAGGTCCTCAAGCACTTCTCTTCTTGCTTCCTTCAAGATAGGGAAGTCCTCGCTAATCCTTTTCACAGCCTGCAGCAGAATCATGCTGCTTACCTGCTGCCTTCCAACTCTTTTTCTCTGCCCCTTGTACTCCCTGAGAATCATCAGGCTTCTTCCTGCGCAGTGCCTGAACCTTCTCCTGAGCACCTCGCTCTTGTCAATCGCCTTCTCCATCACAGCCCTTAGCTGCTCTGCCTTCAGCAGCTCAAATGCCCTTAAAATCTGCGCAGGCCTGTCAGTAGCGATGTAAAACCCGTTGTCATTGAATCCAAGCTCAACATCCCTGCACTGCAGCTTTCCAACAGCATACGCTACAGCCCTTGACAGCACGTCATTAACCCTCCTTCCAAACAAGCTGTGGAAAACAACGTACTTTTTCTTGTCCTCGCTGTAATGCTCTATCAGCAGCTTCTGGTCATGCGGAATTTCCAGGTAATGGTACTGCTCCCAGAAATAGTTGTATATTGCCTCAGCAGCAACATTGTCAACATACAAATATGAATGGATGAAACCGAGCACTTCCTTCTTGCTTCTCTTGTTTTCAAAGCAGTCCTGCATGTATCTCCTGAACTTCTGTATTTCCATTGCTAGGTCAAAGCTCAATGGCAGCATCTCAGAGAACCAGCTTGGAACTGTAGGCCTCTTCTCAGGAGCAGGCCTGACTTGCGCAACCATTCCCCTGCTAAACAGGAACTCATATGTGTTCCCTCCCAATACAAATATCTCCCCTCTCTTAAGCCTTTCAAGGAAAGCCTCGTCAATGGTCCCTATCACATCTTCCTTCACCTTGACCTGCACATGCGCCTCATCAGGAATTGTCCCAATGTTCGTCATGTAAAGCAGTCTTGCAACTTTCCCCCTCTTTCCAAGATCTCCTGTCTCCTTGTCATGCCATATTTTCGCATAGATGTGCCTGTCTTCCAGGCTTGCAAACTCTCCTGCCAGGTAGCTGATGACCTGCATGAAGTCATGATGCGCCAGGTTCTTGTAGCAGTAGCTCTGCTTTATCATGGCAAACAATTCATCAATTTTCCATCGCCGCTGGATTGCAAATCCGTAAATCTGCTGCGCCAGCACATCCAGGCAGTTTGTTGGAATATGTATTCTGTCAATTTTCTTTTCTAAGGCTGCTTTAAGCATGACGCTGCATTCAACCAAGTCATCCCTATCCATGACAACGAGTCGTGCCTTTACAGTTTCGTGCAATGCATGCCCTGCCCTGCCCGAGCGCTGCACCAGACGCGCTACGCTTTTAGGGCTTCCTAAGCAAATAACAAGATCGATATAGCCGATGTCCAAACCTAACTCTAAAGAAGTTGAACAAACTACAGATTTTAGCTTTCCAGCTCTCAAATTATCTTCAATCTCTAGGCGGTGCTTCTTGCTTAAGCTGCCATGATGCGCAGCAAGATTCTCCGTATAGTTTTTAGGAAATCTTTCCTTCAGATGATGCACAACCCTCTCTGTTCCTGCACGAGTATTGGTAAAAACAAGTGTTGTCTTATGTGTTTGAATTAAGTTGTCAAGTGTAGTATAGAGTGCTTCCTGCAATTTTTTCTCATTCACATTTATCAGGTCAGGCAGCGGGCTCATCACTTTCAAGTCAAACTTTTTTAGATATTGCACGTTGGCAACCCTGCACTGCCTGTCATTGCCAGCAAGAAATTGCGCCACGGTCTCAAGAGGTTCGATTGTTGCTGACAAGCCTATTCTTGCCATGGTAGGGCTCAGTTGCTGCAAGCGCTCTAAAGTCAAGCTAAGATGAACCCCCCGTTTATTTTCAGCCAATGCATGAATCTCATCCACGATGCAGAATTCAAGATTATGAATTTTCTCTGAAAATTTCGGGCTTCCCAAGACTAAAGCTGCGCTTTCTGGCGTGGTTATGAGAATGTGCGGAGGCTTGCGCAGCATTTTAGCTCGTTCGCTAGTGCTTGTATCTCCAGTGCGAACCCCAATCCTGATGCCAAAGTTCTTCTGGGCTAGTTTTTCCATTTCTTCCAGTGGTTCCTTAAGATTTTTTTCAATGTCGCGCGAAAGCGCTTTTAATGGACTGATATAAATTGCATAAATTCTGTCTTCCAGCTGGCTTTTTTCGCTCAATTCAATAAGGTAGTCCAGAATGGCGCCAAAAGCGCAGAGCGTCTTCCCAGTGCCAGTTGGCGATGATACTAGAATATTCTCCCTTCGCATTATGGGAAGGATGGCATATTTTTGGGCTTCAGTAAAATCCCTGAATTTATCCTGAAACCATCTTCTTACAATAGGGCTTAAACTCTGGAATATTTCTTGGTCTGTATTAGGTTCATTGATGACTTCAATCATGTTCGCAGTCTTCCGTGCATGGCTTCAATTTCATTCGCAGTCTTTTTCATTTATAATGTTTCACAGGCAATTTGTCGAGTATGTCCAGTATCTTTTCAAAAAGGGCAATGCAAACAGCAAGTAGAAAAACTTGGTTTATAACACTTATGGAAGATCGCAGGCAGTGGCAGAAAATTAGAAAAATCAGAAATTACTCAACAATAACTTCTCCCCTTGCTCCAGAAAACTTGTCCTTGTACTTGTAAATTCCAGGAGCATCAAACGTCGCATCCACAGTCTCTCCAGGATCCAAAACAGTGTCAAGAACAGTCTCTTCGTTGAAAGAAACGCTGTGGTCTTCAGCATCCTTGTTTGTCCATGTAACAGTGCTGCCTGCGCCAACAGTCACAGAATCAGGAACAAATACCCCTCCAATAATATCAATGTCCTCATCCCCAGAAGCGCGCGTTCCAGTATTTCCAGAAGGCTGCGCTGCCTCATTATCTGCATCCCCGTTTTCAGAAGGTGTTCCAGTCTCAGTAGTGCCAGCAGGTGCCTCACTTTTGCATCCTGCCACTAATAACATCAACCCAAAAAAAAGAACGCATCCAATTAAGAATGATTTTGAACGCATAGCTACACTAAATTCCAGAACTGCTATTTAAAGGTTTCTTTCTGAAAATTTTCAAAAAAAGCAAAGCAAAAATCCAGCACAAGACTTAATAATTGTCTCTAAGTTCCAAAAGATGGGAAAGATGGTGCAATCACAAGTAAAAAATCAGGCATCTTTGCTGAAGGATATAATTCTAGGCGGGCAGGATGGGCTGGTCAACATTCTTGGCTTAGTGTTGGGAGTTGCAGCAGCCACTATAGACGCAAGAATAATTTTCATCGCAGGCCTGGCAGGAGGCTTTGCAGAATCAATTTCAATGGCAGCTGTGGCATTTACATCAACACAGGCAGTGCGTGATTTTGCAAGGGCGCATCACAGGTTCTCCCCAGACAAGCCAGGATATTCAGCATTGATTGTAGGCTTTTCTTCACTAATAGGCTCATTGATTCCATTGCTGCCCTTCCTGTTCTTTCCTGTGACAGCTGCGGCAATAACTTCAGTCATTCTCTGCGGGATTATATTATTCATCATAGGTTATGTCAAGGGCAAATTGACAGATGGTCACCATCTCAAGTCAGGCATGGAGCTGCTGATTATTGGTTTATTGGCAGCATTCGCAGGCTATCTTATCGGGCACTGGCTTGGCGTCGCATTATAAAAATTAATGCCAAGAAACACCCAAGATATTGCCTGCTACAGCAATTGCTATTCAGAATTTCCAACTATTACCAGAATGAAGGCAGCGAACAGCGCAACTTCAGACAGCAGCATCGAAAGCTCAGGCGTGAACACATTGATATAGCTCAGTATCCAGAACAATTCAACCAGAGCCCAGAACACAAAAGCTCCAACAATCGTCTTCGGCACAATCTGGTGCGCAATCTTCACAGCAAATATCACTGCAAGGATAAGCCCAAGAAGATGGAATAAAATAAACACCACTTCAGAAATGTTCGCTGCAAACTCTCCAAGTACCATTTCAACACCTGAAACAGGGTATGCATCATTTATTTATTAATCTAACGATTTTCATTGCTCAAGCAAGAAAGACATAAATCCTCAGGATAACAGCAAAAATAGCATGAAAAAGGTTTTAATACTCATTCTGCTTCTCCTTCTTCAGGCGTGCACAAGAGGAAACATGCAAATAGAAGGCATTGATATCGCATGGCTGGGGCATGACGGGTTCCGCATTCAGGCTTCTGGCAAGCTAATCTACTTTGACCCATATCAAATCAAGACAAGCTTCCATGATGCTGATCTCTTGCTTATCACTCACGAGCATTACGACCACTGCAGCCCTGAAGACATTGAGAGGGTAATCAAGCCTTCAACTATAGTCATTACAATTCCGGAATGCCAGAGCAAGCTCTCCAAGATTGCAGGCAATGTTGCAGACATTATCTTGATGGAGCCATTCCAGGAACAGCAAAGGGAAAACATAAAGATTGAAACTATTCCAGCATACAATGTCAACAAGTTCCGCTCTCCAGACCTGGCATTTCACCCAAGGGAAGACGGAAGAGTCGGATTTATAATTGATATAGCAGGCAGGCGCATCTATCACGCAGGCGACACTGATTTCATTCCAGAGATGAAAGAATTGAAGAGCATAGACATTGCATTGATTCCAGTTTCAGGCACCTATGTCATGACTCCAGAAGAGGCTGCGCAGGCAGTGGAGTCATTCAAGCCGAAATACGCAGTTCCGATGCACTACTCTAGCATCATAGGCACGCAAAAGGACGCAGAGAAATTCAGGAATATGGTCAAGTCAAGCAAGGTTGTAATACTTAAGAAAACTTCCTCCTAATATCCATAGCTCATCATGCCAACAGAGCTTCTGCTGTATCTTGCATACCCGTCATAGTATCTTGGGTAATAGTATCTCGAATATGTGGAAAAGTAAGGATCCTGGTAATAAACTCTGTAAGAAGGGTAGTAATTATAGGAATAATAAGGGCGATAATATCCAGGCATCATTCCATATCCGCCGCACCCATACCCGCACCCATAGCCTCCATAGCCCATCATTCCGCCATAGCCACCATACATATAGCCCTGCACGCTTGCCACAGAAGCAAAAAGAAATGCAAGCGCAATGCCAATCATCAGAATTTTTCTCATAAAATTGCCACGCGATTTGCCTATATAAATTCTCTGAATCAAAAAGCCAGAAAGCAAAAAACATAAAAGCACCATAATACTCCAACAAGCCATGAGAGGTGTTCAATGGACTTGGAGTTGATGAAGAAGCTCAGCTTGACATTCGGCCCGTCAGGCAACGAAGGAGAAATCCGTTCGCTTATAAAAAGGCTGGTAAGGCCGTACGTAGACGAGCTTTCAATTGACAAGTACGGCAACCTCATATGCCATAAAAAAGGGTCAGGCCCTAAGATTCTTCTTGCAGCCCACTTGGATGAAATAGGCCTGATGATTAAGGGCATCGACAACTCAGGAGACATCAGATGCTCCCCTATAGGGGGAATTGAGCCTGTCAACATCATAGGCGAGCGCGTGACAATAACATGCAAGAAAAAGGAAATTCGCGGAGTCGTGACAACAACCCAGATCAGCAACAATGAGATGATCACAGATGTTCCAGCTATCCGCGACGTTATTGTGGACACAGGCCTGGCAAAAGAAGAGCTGGAAAGAAAAGGTGTGCAGGCAGGCCAATACTTGAACCTGGAAAGATATTTTGTCACATTGGGATCAAACGATTACATCTGCGGCAAGGCAATGGATGATCGTGTTGGCTGTTATATTCTTCTAGAAACAGCAAAGCGCCTAAAGAGAACAAAAGCAGACATCTACTACGTATTTACAGTGCAGGAAGAGGTTGGCTTGTACGGGGCAAAAACTTCAATTTACGGCATTGATCCGGATTACGCAATCATTGTTGACGTGACAAATGCTGACGACAAGCATCCAAACCCAACAAAAATAATTGGAGGCGGGCCATGCCTGACTATCAAGGATGCAGACATGCTTTCCAACCGCCTGCTCGACGAAGTGTTCCAGAAAGCAGCAAAAAAGCAGAAGATACCATTGCAGCTTGACGTATCAGACGAGGGCACAACAGACGCCCTGACAATCTCCATTTCAAAAGGAGGCATTCCTTCCACAGTGCTTGGAGTTGCATTGAGAAACCTTCACACAACAATCAGCATCGCCCACGCAAGGGACATTGAGCAGTGCATCCAGGTTCTTGAAGGCGTTGTGAAAAGCAACAACCTGGCATCCTTATCAAAGTGAAAGCATTGCTGAGTGGTAACGATAGCAAACTTTATATATCTCTAATAGTCTTCTAAAATTATGCAGCTGGACAGAAAGTTTGCAAATTTCCTTTTGCGCATTGTCTTAGGCATTATCTTTGCATATGCAGGAGCAATGAAAATCCTGGGCTTCTTCAAGATTGTAGCCTACGCCCTTCCGCCAATAGACAGGATAATCACATTCATCCCGTTGGAAACCTCAGGCCTTGCTCTAGGCATAGTTGAATTTGCAATTGGAATTCTATTGCTTCTGGGCTTATGGACGCGCCTTGCAGCTCTTGCAGCCACAGTTGTTTTAATCATTTTCATCATTTCAGGAGCAATTCTTGGATTGTTCATGCAGGCAGGCTTGTTCAAGGATGTTGCAATCAAGGATGTAGCCATGGCAGCAGCTGCATTGCTTTTGGCATCAGAAGGCTGCAGGAAATGGGGCCTGGATTCAAGAAGCTTGGAAAGGACAGGCTGACTATTATTGAAGAAAGAATTAAAGTATCGATAACTAAGTCTAGATTTTTCTGTGAAGGAGATTATCAATCAGGAAACAAACAAATTGGTGTTCTACAGGGTTCTGAGTAAATTGATTTGCTTTTTTCTTCAGACCATCTGCGCGTTCGTCAATAATTCTTTCAATGCGCGGAACACCATATATGCGGGCAGTTTCCAGCACATTGTTCACTGTTTGTGGAGAGAGATCTCTCTGTGCAAATGCTACCAAAAGCTCCATTCCCTTGTCAGGGGGGGCATCAAAAAGGGATTCAGCATAGACCATGTTCATGTTTCCACTCCGCAGATCAACAGCAAGGGGCTTGCCTGTCTCTTCAGGATCTCCAACAACATCAAGCAAGTCATCAGCGAGCTGATACGCATATCCCAATTTAAAACCAAACTCCCGCAAATGTCTCCTGGTTTCGTCTGAAACATGACTATAGATGGCACCAGTAACAAATGGAGCTTCAATAAGGGGGGCAGTTTTATCCTGAGCAATTAAGGCACATCTAGAAGATAAGTTAATAATCTTATCACGCGCAGGAGCAATTCCATAAGAGGCTGTATAAATGTCATGACGAAGATATATCTCAGCCTTAAGCCCGCGCACAAGAGTTCTCATCGCATCTGCCAAAAGTATACGAATGTATCTTCTGGTAATGCAGCGATTGATATAACCAAATGAATCTGCTAAAAGCATGTCTCCTGCTAGAACTGCTGCGCCATCGCCAAGGAGATCATTCAAGGTTTTTCCTCCGCGACGCATGGAACTCTTATCAATAACATCATCATGTAAAAGACTTGTAGTATGAAGCATCTCTGTAACTGCAAGGCACCTGCGCAGTTTCTGTGGAATGGGTCTAAACCCGCTAGCAAGCCCGTAACTAACAACACCACAACGAATGCGAAGCTTTTTTCCTTTAAACAGGTAATCAATATCAGCACCGCGATCTAATTCTTCTTTGAATAGATCCCTTATCTTCTCATCATGGTATTTGCCAATTGCTTCAGTTTCATCATTAACATAATCGATGCCTTCTTCAAGTGTGGAAAGTTGGTAACGTCCGATTTGATTTCCCCCCCATAAAGTAGTCACAATCTGGCCTTATTAAAGTTTTCGCTGCAAAAAGTATAAAAGAAACCAAATCAGCCCAGAAACATGCGCTGGAAGAATGTAAGGATATTCGGCTTGAAGGAGCTTATGCCCTCTCCCTTGGCGCTCACTGTAATATCCCTTGTCATGGCAATCATCATATTGTTCCTAATCTGGACAAAATATGACAATCCTGTAGACATACCTGCAGAGATCCAGGAAGTGTTCCACGAGGAAATTCCAGCGCAAGAGCAGGAAGAAAATAACACTCCTGTCGTAAACGAAGAGGAAGCTGATGCGAAATTCTACTCAGTCAACACTTATTTCTTCTCTTCAGATTGCGTGTTCAGGTACAATTCACTAATTGATGATTTAGAGGACCTAAAAAGCCAGCGCCTAAGAATCCGGGAAGAATTCCAGGCAGCCCAGTCATCTTCTGTCCAAGAAAAGCTGCAGCAGATTGAAGTGTACCTCGCAAACATCAGGCAGGAACTCAGAATCCTAATAACAGACTGCACTCAATAAAGAAAGGTTTAAATAGTATCACCCTAGTAATACTTCTATGAAAACAAACAGCGCAGGCATGGAAACTGTTCCAGCCAAACTAACAAGGCGGATAGTTGACGAGATGGAAGAATTGATTGAGCAAGGATGGTATGCAAATAAATCTGAGCTTATTCGTGACGCAATTCGCGATCTTATCAAAAAGCAAAAGATTGTCCAGCTAGAATCTGCTATAAAAGAGGATATTAAATGGGGCTTGCATGGTTCATAAAGTAGTGTCAAACACAGGACCCATCCTGCATTTAACTGAAATTAATCTCAGGCAAGCCTTGAATATCTTCCCTAAAATTTTAATTCCAGAAGAAGTAGCCAACGAATTAAGAAAAAGCAAGGTGCCTATACCGAAGAATTGTGAAACAAAGAAGTTGGCTTCCGAATATAAAGACGCAGTCAAAATCCTTGCCAATCAGTATAACCTGGATTTTGGAGAATCTGAAGCAATTGCGCTTGCCTTGCAGGAAAAATTAAGAATGTTTTTTACAGATGACCTAGATGCGCGCGAAGTAGCCAGAAACTATCATCTAGAAGTTCACGGAACTGTTGGCATTATATTGCGAGCGTTCAGGGATGGGGTTATAAACAAAAAGACTGCTATTGAAAAAATGAAAGAGATAAAAACAGCCTCATCCCTTTTCATCACTCAAGACCTGATCGAAGAAACAATTAATGCTATAAAAGACTACAAATGAATACAAAGATAGCAAAATCAACCAGCCAAAAGGTATATTAACATCCTATTCTCTACATGCAGAAAGAGGGGTTTGTAATGGTGAAAAAGAGGGCAAAAACCAAGGTAAACAAAGCCAGAAAGCAGCCCCAAAACCCAGAGCCGCAGCATATTCAGCCCCAGATTCCAGTTATAATCATGGGAGCAGCAGGCAGGGATTACCACAATTTCTTGACAACATTCAAAAACAATCATCTTTACAAGGTTATTGCATTCACAGCAGCCCAGATCCCAGGCATTGAGAACAGGGCATTTCCAAAAGAATTGGCAGGCCCAAACTACCATGAAGACATCCCTGTATTTCCAGAAACAAGGCTCCCAGAGCTAATCAAGGAGCACAATATCCAGGAAGTCTACCTTTCATACTCAGACTTGAGCTTCCAGGAAGTGATGGAAAAGGCTTCTAAAATCCTGGCAGCAGGGGCAAAGTTCTGCTTGCTTGGCTTGTCAACAATGCTCAGGACAGAAGCGCCTGTTGTTGCAGTCACTGCAGTCAGGACTGGGGCAGGAAAGTCCCAGACCTCAAGAAAAGTGGCATCAATCCTCCAGGATCTTGGCTACAAGGTAGTAGCTATCCGCCATCCAATGCCTTATGGCAACCTCATTCAGCAGGAAGTGCAGCGCTTTGCATCTGCAAAAGACCTGCAGCATGCTCACGTTACAATCGAGGAGCGCGAGGAATACGAGCCATGGATCAGGATGAGCGTTCCTGTGTATGCAGGTGTTGATTACAAGAAAATCCTGCAGGAAGCAGAGCAGGAAGCAGATCTGATCATCTGGGACGGGGGCAATAATGACTTTTCATTTTACAAGCCAGACCTGCATATTGTGGTTGTCGACCCATTAAGGCCAGGTCATGAAATATCCTATTACCCAGGATTCATCAACTTGCTTACAGCAGACATTGTAGTCATAAATAAAGTCACAAATGCTCCGCGCAAAAACATTCAGCAGGTAATAAAGAACATCAGAAAATGGAATCCAAGAGCAAGAATCATAAAGGCAGCATCCCAAGTTTCTGTCGAGCACCCAGAGTCAATTGCAGGCAAGAATGTCCTTGTAGTTGAAGACGGCCCTACCTTGACTCATGGCGGCCTAAGTCACGGAGCAGGAACAGTGGCAGCTCTGAAGCACAAGGGCAGGATTATCGATGCAAGGCAGTTTGCAGTTGGCAGCATCAAGGACACTTATGCAAAATATCCTCATCTTGGCAGGGAGCTTCCAGCAATGGGCTATTCAAAGCAGCAGGTCAAGGAATTACAAGATACATTAAACAATGCAAAATGTGATTTGATCATTGACGGCTCCCCAGTTAACCTTCAGCACATCATCAGGGTAAACAAGCCTATTCTTAATGTGAAGTACGAGCTGGAAGAGCTAGGCAAGCCAACTCTTGCCCAGCTAATAACCAAGCATTTCAAGGGGTAATCATGGACCTGGCAGAAATTGTGGAATTGTTGGCTGTGGCATTCACAGGCATCACTGTTATCATGGGCCTGGCAGCTTTCTTCGGCGGCTACCTGGTCTCCTATGCAATCTTCAGGATATTCAAGCGCAAGCTTTCTTTCGGCAGTTACACCAAGCTGTTTGTTTCTGCTGTCATTGATGTCCTGGATTTTTTCTTTGCAATACCGGCAGTAGACATTCCCTGGGATGCTTTTCTTGGAATAATAGGCATAGCTCTCTGGGGAAAAGGCTGGAAAGACTGGAGAGGCTGGCTGCAGATGCTTGAAATAATTCCATGGCCAGGCGACAGCTTTGCTCCCCTGTTGACAATTTCAGGAATACTGCACATCATGAAATACGAGGCGCGCGCACCATGAATGATCATGTTCCAAGCTTCAGGAAATCCAGGAAGGAGAAGAAGCTGAAAAGAAGATACAGGATCTACAAGCGCGGAGGAAGGGAGCGCTCAAGCTAAAACGCAGCCAGGTAGCTGAATATCAGTAATAAGATGTTAACTAAATACACGCTGCTGCAGACAATGCAGAAATTCTTCATTTTTACATATGAGATATACGCAAGGATAAATGTTGCCAGCATCCCCAGAACAGCCCCGTAAAACACAAATTCATGCAGTCCATAAAATGCAAATGGAAATAATATAATGTAGAACACTAGCCCATAAAACGCATTTGGCAGCCCAAGCAATTTTCCATAAGGGCTTGCAAATGCCTTGATGCATGAAGCAGCATGGCCAATGTCACAGGCAGCGACATACTTTTTGTTGCTATGTGCTCTCCATTCTACATACAATGCATAGCACGACAGCAGCGCTCCAAGCAGTGTCAAGATAATCAGCATCCAAATCATGCTTGAATGAATCAATTAATGTTAATATACCTTTTGTTTTGAGCTTTTATGCATACCCAAATCTAGCAGCAATTCTCTTAATAGCATGATAAGCAACAGACTCTACACCATATGAAAGAAGTGCAATGCCATACTGCACGTCAAAAAACAATAGTACCAGAAGCAGCACAAACATATGCCCATTCAAGTCAAGAAAAAGATTATTCCTTACAAGATTGTGCCTTCTCATCAGCGCAAAAATACTGTACACAGCAAATGCAAGGCCAAGCACAAGCCAGTCTACCTGCACAGGCTTCCACAGCATTGCCAAAATAATTATCACAATCGCCAATGCATGGTTAACAAAGTCAATTTTCATGAACGCAATCCAGTACAGCAGCATGGCAATCCAGAATCCTGCAAGCAACGGATGCACTCTTATCAGAAATGCAAAAGCAATTCCCCATAATATGCCAAACAGCAGGTCAGCTCCTCTAAACAAGAACAGCCCATGCTCATCAAGCAAGTCTGCAATTTTAATCACAAAAGCAAAAGCAAGAGAATAAACCACAACAGCAACAGGCAGTTCCATATAAGAAACCAAAAACTAGCCATACTTAAGGCTTGCGCTCGCTCAAACTTTTGGAACAGCAACGTTTAAAAAAGCATCTGGGAAAGCAGGTCATATGGACAACGAAGAGCTTGAAATGCAGATCATCAGGATACAAGATCCCACACCTGAAGCGCTAGCGCAAGCTGCACAAGCAGGGGAGAATTTTCTTTACAATGCAGATCCCGCCTGCCGTGCCATGATAAACAGGGAAAAAACGCGCAGCCTGCGCGATATGCAAAAATCACTATGTACTCTCGAATATCAACTAGAAGAAGAGCAATCAGCAATTAGCCTTCTCAAAATAAATCACCAGCTAAAAGAGTATGTAATTTCTCTTGCTGCCATGGAAAGCCTGTTCAAAGACAGCAATGAACTGCAAGGGCGCCTACAGAGAATATACCAAGCAGTCTGCCATCAATACTTCATGGTATACGAAACATTTTTAGACAAATCAAGGCAATTCGAAATTCTGGAATGACAATCTTTAAATAAACTCCTCTGCCTTTTTCTTAGGGTGAAAAGAGGTGCACACATACCTGAACTTCATTGACGGCAGATGGCTTAAGTCAAATTCTGGAATGACAATCTTTAAATAAACTCCTCTGCCTTTTTCTTAGGGTGAAAAGAGGTGCACACATACCTGAACTTCATTGACGGCAGATGGCTTAAGTCAAATTCTGGAGAGAGTTTTATAAGCTATAATCCGGCAAATGAAAATCCATTAGGAAAGTTTCAGTCATCAAATCAGAATGATGTAGAAACTGCAGTCCATGCAGCAGAAAAATCATTGCCTTCCTGGAAGGACACGCCAGCACCTGAGCGTGCGCAAATCCTGTTTGCTGCCAGAGATCTGCTAAGAAAGCACAAGCAGCGCTTAGGCAAGCTAGTGGCAACAGAGATGGGCAAGGTAATGAAGGAATCTCTGGGAGATGTGCAGGAAGCAATTGATATCTTCGAGTACATGGCAGGAGAAGGCAGGAGAATGTTTGGCAGGACAACTCCTTCTGAGCTAAAAAACAAATTCTGCTTCACAATCCGCAAGCCTTTCGGCATTGTTGGCTTAATTACTCCATGGAACTTTCCAGTTGCAATCCCGGCATGGAAACTGGCTCCTGCGCTAATCACAGGCAACACAGTTGTATGGAAGCCTTCTTCAGACACGCCTTTGTGCGCATTAGAGCTTGCTGAGTTATTGCATGAAGCAGGCATTCCAAAAGGCGTTGTTAATGTTATTACAGGCTCAGGAGAGGAAGTGGGCATGCCTCTAGTCAGGCATCAGAAAATCAGGGCAGTCTCCTTTACAGGTCACCGTGACACTGGAGAGAAAATTTTGCAGTCAGCAGGCATAAAGAAAGTAGGCCTGGAAATGGGAGGAAAAAATGCAATAATAATAATGAAAGATGCAGACATTGATTTGGCAGTTGATGGCATTCTCTGGGCTGGCTTCGGGACTACAGGCCAGCGCTGCACTGCTGCTTCAAGGATAATCGCGCATCAAGCAGTCATCCAGGAGTTGCAGGAAAAATTGCTGGCAAGAATTGCAAGATTGCGTTTAGGGCCTGGAACAGATCCAAAAACAGATGTTGGCCCATTGATTAACAAGTCTGCACAGGAAAAGTCCCAGCGCTATGTAGACATAGGCAAGCAGGAAGGAGCTTCACTAGAATGCGGCGGCTCAATTCCAAAAGGAAAAGGCTTTTTCTTCCAGCCAACTCTCTTTGCAAAAGTAAAGCCGTCCATGAAGATTGCGCAGGATGAGATTTTCGGTCCCATAGTATGCTTGATAGAGATGCATGACTTGAAGGAAGCGATTACAATCTGCAATGAAATTGAGTACGGCTTGTCAGCTGCAATTTATACTAAAGACATCAACAAAGCTTTCACTGCAATCAACAACATCGAATCAGGCATTGTTTATGTCAACGCTCCAACTATAGGCGCTGAAGTGCATCTGCCGTTTGGCGGGGTTAAGAACACTGGTTGGGAAAGGGAGGCTGGATGGTCTGGAATAAGCGAATTTTCAGAGGAACAAACAGTATACATTGATTTTTCTGGCAAGCTTCAGAAAGCTCAGAAGATAGATTGAAATTTATTCTCTCTTAAGCGGATCTACAATATATAATGCATAGTTCTTGTCTTGCCTAGATGAAGGAAATATCTGCATTGCGTCAAGAACACCAGACCATGTTACGCCATCAATGCTCTTCAGATGTTCATTACGCGTGCGGCCATATTTTATATAGCTAAGAAGCTCATGAACATGGCCTCCATTAGTCTCAAGACTTTTTGCTGTATGGTATACCGCGCTATGTTTTATAGTTTGCACTTCCTCTTGCGTAAAATCGCCCCTGCGGAGATTTTGCATCTCAGAAAAAATAGCATCCAGGGCTTCTTCAAGCCTTTCAGGAACAACATTAGTCTTAACAGAAACCAATCCAAAGTTACGGCTGGAACTATACTCTATATTGATGCCATAGCAAAGCCCCTTGCGCTGGCTAAGATTATGGAATAATTTCCTCTCCAAGACTGCAGCAGCAGTGCCAAAGGAGTAGGCAATTAATTCTTCTTTTGCAGGAGCCTGCGCATGAACCTCCAGCACAGTGCTTTTCTGATCATGAGAGTACGGAGGAGGAATATGCATCACAAAGTGCTCAACTGCAGGATTCCTTGGAAGAACAATCTTCTGTGATTCTCCTGCTTTCTCAGAGGAAAACAAGGAAGTTATTGTCTCTTCCAGGTCATCAGGAATGCCTCCTGCTATTACAAGGTCAGAGTTGCCAGCAAAATATCCGCGCTGGTGAAATTTTATAAGATTTTCAGGAGTTACAGTGGAGATGACAGAAGACTCTCCTAAGGTTTCATAGTTGCGCTGGTGCGCTGTATGCCCCATGATGCGATTCAAAAACTCCCTGTGTATCCCATAGAATGGATTTGATCTTCTGTCTGCCATCTCTCGCAAAACCCTCTGGCGTTCCTCTTCCATCCGCTGGGCATTGAAAGACGGATGGAATACTGTTTGCTTAACAAAGGAAAGCCATTCATGAAGCTGGTCCTGCACAAAGTCTCCCTGAAAAACAGTTTCAATCGCATTTGTAGTAGCATTAAAGTGCCCAAAGCTTTCCCTGATTGCATCCTGTTCTTCAGGCGAGTATTCCTCAGTCCCTCCAGTCACTAAAAAATGCTCAAGGAAATGGGCAATGCCCTCCTCTCCTGGCTTTTCATGCAAACCTCCAAAATTAACTCTGAAACGTGCATTAATAGTTGATGTAGGAGTGGGCTGATAAGCTAACTTCAACCCGTTCTGTAAGGTAAGCATGCTAATCTGGCTCTCAGGAAATTTCGGGCTCATGAAAGATTTGCGACCTTATAGGTATAAAAGCCTTTCTGTTTTAACTATTTGTTAGTAACTACATATCCACATATGCCTGAATCGCTTCCTTGGTTCGTTCAAGAAGCTGATCCATGGTTTTGGCTTGCGTGTGGCATCCAGGCAGTTCTATCACTTCAGAAACAAGCCATCCTCCCTCATCGCATTCAATGGCAACAGTATAATTCATGGAAACATTCCCCTTTTCCACCCTTCAGGAGTTTTAACTTTCCTGCTGCATGCCTTATGGCTACGGACAAACTTGATCTCCGAATATTTTGGGTTGCGCCGTGAATGCCGAGAGAAGGCAGTAAGCACAGATCGGTCATCCAACTGGTCAACATCCTTTTTGCAGACAACGCATTGCTCGTAGCGTTCTTTCCTATAGCGTTTCTGGGAGAGTATGCGCAACAAGGCATTTCTTTCCCGCTTCAGATGATCCATGCAGGAATAATTATGCTCTAAAACAGGTTTGCAATCCTTTCTAAGCTCATCCCTATGAATGTATTTGTTGCAATCAATATCATCGCACTCTCCTTTAAGCGCCCAAGTAACCACATCCAATCTATAGGTAAGATAAGAATACTCTTCTGCAATGTCTTTTTTCATGAAAAATAGAAAAAATCAGCATTTAATAAACATTCTAGATTACTAATTCATAATCAAAAACTATTTGAACCTTCAAGACGCTTATTTCGCAAGAGGTGACCTATTCTGAAAGCAAAAATCAAGACTCCAATAAGATTTTAGATCTGTTTCTGCAATATGCGCAAGATCATTTGCATTCATGATCTCACCTCTGTTGGGTTAAAGATACTACCAGCCATACTATAAGAAATAGCACAAGTATCATAAAAACAGGCCCGAAAAACATCATCCCACCCATATAGCCAAAGCCCCAGCCAAAACCAAAGAGCAATAATAAAATTAATAAAACAGCTGCAATTATCAGTGTATTATCTTTCTGGTTACTTTTGTTTTTTCCTGCCATAAAAATCCTTCCATAATTTTATGATCCATAGATAGACCAATATTATTAATCCAATTAGCAGTACAACATAGAGAACATTCATAAAATTCCAATAACCAAGGCCATATCCCCAATCTCCAATCATCCCTTGCATCGTGCCACTCTGTATGTCTTGTCCTCCCATCATATTTCCGCCACCTATCATCATATTCATCATGCCTCCTGAACCCATCATTCCGCCAGCATCTTCATTGCAATAAAGCCTTTTTGCCATTGTGATATGCACTTGTTTTAAAGATTCAGAGCCTTCTCCGCCCATCATTTTGTCCATCATCTCATGGGCTTCGCCAGGATGCATCTGCTCCATGTAATAATCCCCAATATCCTCAAGTTGCTCATCTGTAATTTTGCTGCAGCTAATACCAGAATCTATAAGTTGCTTTGCCTCAGCAAGATTATGTTCATGGGCGAGAACTAAGTTTATGTTCAGCAACAAAACTATGCCCATAATAAGTAATGATGATTTTCTCATTTTATCCCTCCTTTTACAGCTGTAATCATTATAAAATTTTTATGAACATTGTGGCCCCTTATATGCCCAAACCCAGACGTATCCAGTATAGATTTGATTTTATTGCTGGAAAACCTAGGGCAGTTGTCCTGTTTCTCCCCGAAATTACGCTCATATTCTCCAACAAATATTTTCCCACCGACTCTCATACTATGCTTTATTTTTGGAAATATGGTGCTTAAGTCTGCCAAGTGGTGGAGAGTATGAATGATCAAAACAGCATCAAAAGTTTCATTTTTGAATTTCTTATCAATGTTTTCAGAATCACAAGAGCGGCATAGTGCCAGCCCTTTAGTCATTCGTTTTCTGAACTTTTCATTTGCTCTGTGTACTCTCCCCTTATCTAAGTCTATTCCATCAACACGGCAGTTCAAAGAAGAAGCTAAATAAAGAGCCATAGCCCCATCACCACACCCCACATCTAGAACCCTTTTTGAGTTGCCAATCTCATTTTTTAAAAATTCATTCATTAATAGCGAGGGAGCTTTTGTTGCAGGCATTTTTATCCTAACTCCTTGACAATTATTCCATTTTTCTTTAACCTTTCAGTTAAAACCTCTCTGATTATATCAAACGCTTTGATGATTTTCGGATTTGTAAGCTTGTAATAGATGTTTTTGCCTTTCCTATTTGATGCAACAATGCCTTTAGACTTCATGATAGACAAATGCTGGGAAATATTGGCTTGGCTTAATTTTGTCTTTACTATTAACTCTGTTACAGACAACTCTTTCTCTCTCAAGAGATTCAATATTTCTAATCTTGTGGGATTTGAAAATACCTTGCACATTTCGGCATGGATCTCATACAATTCTTTCATAATTCTATATTAGAATATTCTAATGTTTATATATCTTTTGGTTTGTTTATTTCCCTCCTCCAAAAATCTCTTATTAACCCTGATTTAAGTGACGTTTACTTTGCATCTCACTGAAGCGCAAACTATTTGAACCTTCAGGATGCTTATTTCAGAAGAGGTGACCTATTCTGAAAGCAAAAACCAGGACTCAAATTCCAGGGCCAAAATCAAGGAAAATTCTGGACAGGCTGAATTTACTTAATGGATCAAACTCCTCAGTCTATCCATACATCCATTCAAGAAAAGGCCATGGCTGCTACTTTGAGGACATAGATGGCAATATCTTCCTTGATTTCGCTTCGCAAATAGCCTCAAATCCCCTTGGCTACAGCCATCCTGAGCTTCTTAAGGTTGTAAAAAGCTATTCTTCTATTCATCCTTTGAAGTACGCAGGCCAGGACTTTGGAATTCCTGAGCATCTGGAATTATTGGAGTCCTTATTGTCCATAGTTCCTAAGCCATTGGACTCTGCATTCTTGATTAATTCAGGTGCAGAAGCTGTTGAGAATTCAATTAAAATCTGCTTGAGAAAGAGACCTGCTGCCAAGTTCGGAATATCATTTCAAAATAGTTTCCACGGAAGAACTTTGGGCGCGCTTTCAGCCACAAGCGCAAAATCTGTCCAAAAAAGAAACTACTGGACATTTCCAATGCAAAGATTGCCTTTTGATGATTCTGCTGCTGACTGCTTGAGAGGCATGGTTTCCAGGGAAGGCGGAGCTGAGAGCATAGGCTTTGTCATCCTGGAGTCTGTGCAGGGAGAAGGTGGCTATAACATTCCTTCTGGAAAAATGATTCGCTCTGTTAGGAAAGTCTGCCATGAGCATGCTATTCCATATATTGCAGATGAGGTTCAGTCAGGCATGGGCAGGACAGGGGAGTGGTGGGCATTCCAGAATTTTAGCATTATTCCCGATGTGTTTTCTTCAGCAAAGGCATTGCAGGTTGCAGCCACTGTATCCAGAAAAAGCTATTTCCCAGAGGAAGGCGCTATCTCTTCTACATGGGGTGGAGGGCATCGCCTGGACCTTGCTTTGGGCTCCAGG
>Ga0209541_10004969_pt1 | contig 23363 bp, 32 predicted proteins | sample RifCSPlowO2_01_FD_184027 | JGI IMG/M metagenome (GOLD analysis project Ga0209541, IMG submission 184027) | Groundwater microbial communities from Rifle, Colorado - Rifle CSP2_plank lowO2_0.1 (SPAdes) (version 2) | ecosystem: Environmental > Aquatic > Deep subsurface > Groundwater | place... | reverse complement strand
CAGATAAATGGATTTTAAAAGATGCTAACAGAGGAGAAGCTGTGTTAAAGGTTTCAGGAACAGCAAGAGTCCTTGTCCCAACAGAAGAATGCTTTGATGGTCCAAGAAGAATAGTTATTGCAAATGTTTTTGACATTCCAGATTACAGATCAGGTGAATCCAATTACAACCCCGAAAACCCGGAAACGTGGGACCCTGAAACAGGTTTCTTCGATTTTAAAAATGGTTTTGATCCAAAAGGCCAGTATTTTGCTTACTTCCCTTCAGGTGAATATCTCCGCACTGTGTGCCTGGTCTGGAGCGGCAGCGTGGACTTCAACTTGGCTCCGGAGTACACGCTTGACTGCTTGGGGTTCCGAGGGGCTGTTAATTCACAGAGTGGAAAAGTAAAATCAGACAGACAGGCAGCAACTGCAGAGAAAGCCGATAAACCAACTTCAATTAGGGCCAGATTGAGGGACTTGAGAGCCTCGATTGATGTTCAATACCGATCTAATCTGGAAGCTTTGGATGCATTGGAAGCTGAGCTCCGTGCAGACGAATAAAACAGAAATGCGTTTTCATTCTTGTTTTGCCGCAGGTTTTGAGGGAATTTTTCAGGGCGCAGCGCTGGAAAAGGTTCAGTAGCTATTTTTAAAACTTGGAATTATAGAACACTTAGGACTACTTATGCCTAGATATAAAGGATTTTTATGTCTAAATGGAACAGATGCTGATCTAAAGAGAATGCATGGCAAGCGAATTATTTCTTTAGGCCCAATTGATCCTAAGGACCCTGTAATTATAAGATGCTACGACGCAGATCCTAGTGGTCTAACTCCTCAAGAACGGCTGAGGGCAGAATTGAAATATACAATGGGGGCTAATGCTTGTGTGGAATATGAAGAATGCAGATCTAATGGGACTGTTACTTTAAGATGCAAGCCAAGGCGTATCGATTACAAAAGAGGCATTAAAAATGCAATAATGGTGAAAACAACAGAAGGTATAACTTATATAGGAGATTATGTGGCAGATTCTGGTCCAGATAGAAAAGCCAAACTACTGATCAATGTGCAGAGATTTCCTCCTAGACCACAAAATATACAAGCTACTGCGAGATTAGATAGACACAGTGAATCAGTCACAGTAGACGTCTCTAATATAGGCACCGTAAATAGGCCGATGACAAGAGAAGAGCTTATCATGATGTATTTCGATGGAGAACAGAGTAAGGACAATGTTGGCAGAGTAGTGTTGTCTGCTAAAATATTTAATAACAATATAATTTATGAATCGCCTGTACAAAAGGAGCTTTTAGATACTGGAAGATTTGAAGATGACAAAAAACCTCAAATACCTTTAACCGATATAACTGGAGAAGACCACAGCGATGGGCAAATATGTGTTTACGAGTTGCCAGGGAGAGAGATGATAATTGGCAGAAGATTGGGCCAGAATAGTGAAAAAACGAGAATAGTTATAGGAGAAGCAATTAGCTTAGATATCAGCCTTCTGACCGAAGTGCCTTCAACTTTTGCAGATGCGATCAGGAAATATCAGATACAGAGAGCAGAAAGATTGGCGAGAGATAGAGAATTAGACACCTTTTATCAAAACCATTTTAGGCTTCTTACAGAGGTACCGGCTAGGTGGTTAGCAGAAGAAATGTTTTATTATGGGCTCATGGACAGGTTGGAATAGTTCTTTCATTCATCTTCTTCGATCGCAACTTCAGTTCTGCGATCCCTCTCTTTACTGACTTTTTTCATCGCTTCTCTTTCCAGCTTCTTCAAAACAGATTGTGTTGATTTTGTCAGATCCCATGAAGTGTCGTCTGCAAAGAAGGCGCCTTTGTTGGAAACTAATTTACCCTTGACATTATAACTTACCCTGCCCTTTGTCTTGGCTCCCTCGCTTGGATTTGCCCTCCTTTTAACATTGAATGACATGTAGTGTATGTGCAATATTTTTGCGAGCTTTCTAATAGAGCTCCTGATTTCAGAGTTTACTAAATTTTGCAAAAATGAGTCTTCATCCTGTATACCCGAAAGGTTCACATAAACACCGGCTATTTCAGCCCCAACTAATTTGAGAATTTCTCTTGGGGTTATCATCCCAACAAGCTTGCCGTCCTCTTCTACAACTACAGTATCATTATTCTTCTCCAGCATCTTTTGCACAACATACTTGAGTTCTGTTTGGACTGGCAGGCTCACATAACTTTCTCTTGTAAGCAGACTTGAAATAGGCACCTCCCTTTCCTTTATTTTCTCTCCTGCCCTTTCTCCACGGGCAGATCTCTTATGTTCAACAAATGCGCCAAGCAAATCCAGTTCATCTACAACACCTTCTACTTTATTCCCAGAACCTACGACAGCAAGCCTGTAGGAATTGGAGTCCCTGAACAAGGATTTTGCAACAGATACAGGATCCCCTGGGCTTACGCATTGGGGGAAAAACATGACGTCAGACGCCCTGTAATTTTTGACTGCTTCTGGAGGAATGAGCTTCAGCAAGTTAAGTTTGCTCACACTCAATATCTCACGGTTTGCTTCTATTGGGACACACCTGTAATTGTTTATGACAAACTTATTCACTAATTCCCTTATCTCTGTGTCAGGATCAAGCACTTTGATGTTCCTTATCATATTTTCTAAAGCGCCGAGCTTGACATTCTCAGGATCTGTAACGCCTTTCCTGTCTATATCGCTCGCAGAAATTATGCCAACAAAGCCTCTTTTATCAAAAACAAATGCTTCGTTTTTGCCCTCGGCTTTTAGCTTGGAGATTGCTTTTGATAACTTTTCGTCCAAATTAAAAACCAGCGGTTTCTCGGCGATATCCAATAATCCCATACATTAATCTGTAGGATCATTGAGCTATAAAGTTAATTCCATAAAAATCGAAACACTAGAAACTAGCGCCGATGTGTTGCCCAAACTTTTTCTGATAGCCCCACCATGGTAACTTAAATTTCCTCGGAAGGCCATTTTTATGGCTGGTCTTTAGCGTCAGGAATTGCCATTTATGCTCCCTGAAGAACGCAAGAGCAACAATATCCCACAGTGGAGGGATTAGTATATGCACATTTCTAGACACCCTTTTCAGTTCTTTATAGAATTTTTCAGGATCTTCAACATGTTCCATTGTATGCGAACAAATCACATTTTTAAATTGCTTTGTTTTAAACGGCAATTTATAGATATTTTTGATAAGGACAAAATTAGGGGCGTTTCTTTCCGCAATATCCGCATTAATGCCGCCCCCATCAATCCCGCCACATGAAATGTTAAGACCCCATTTGTGTTTTTTGAAATAACGTCTTTTTAATAGTTGATAGTCTATTGTGCTTGCTAGTACTGCATAAACAACAAGCGGTAAGAAGACAAAAGAGACTAGAATTAGGATAAGAACCTCGTATATAGGGACAATCTCTTTTAGATGATTCATATGCGTTATTCTTTTACTGATTATAAAGATTATTCAAGAAATAGTTCTTTAAATCCCGCTCTTTTTGATCTGTTGCATTTTAGAAGCAATATAGCCTGCCAAAGAATTCCTGATCTTCTTGGATTTAATGTGCTTTATCTCGTTTAAAGTCTGCTTGTTGTGCTCAAAATCAGCATTAAACCTGTCTCCGTATTCCCTTATAAGGTCTTCTGCTAGATGTTTGACAGCAGAGGTTTTCACTGTTCCCATGATCAACTCCTGTATATATTGAAACTAATATTTATAAATTACTGTCTGAAGAAAAAGCCAGTCAAAAATCAGGAGTATTGTGTAGAAAACCGTTTAACTCGTCTCCTAACCACCTGTCAGCAATCGCGGCTGTGTCAGTGACAACATAAATACCCAAACCAGAATTTCTGAGAGCTTCAGCAACACCGGCTTTTTCATCCCGGAATTTTGCCTCTTCACCATGGACATTATCCAGCCGGATTATGCCTTTCCAATGTTTCCCTTTTGCGTCTACTGGAACTTCTGTTTGTGCAGGAGGATCCATTGAAGAAATTATTCCCATCATTTCGTTCTGATGGAATCCCGCGACGTAAAAGCGCGCCCTCCTCTCAGGCATCCTTGCCAAAAGCTCCTTTTCAACCCTATGCATTCCATCAACGCTTTCTTCCCTCGAAATTTTCAATCCGGGATACCAGTTTTCTAGGCTGCAGAAAAATTTGTCGTTGTTCAAACGCGCCACAAGACTTCTGTAACAGTCAATATCCTCGTGTCCTGTTGTTGAAGCCAATGCTGAGTAGGAGATGCCCCTATAGAAATAAACTTGGGCAGAGTTGGAAAGCACCACAGGTATTCTACCGCTTGCAAGTTCACTGCTCCTTTGCAGATTGTCCAGATAACCATCCAAAGAAACTCCATACCTTTCTGACCCTTCTCTTCGAAGAGGCGGTCTTCGAGGGTTTTCTGGCTCCTGTCTTAACAGGGTTTCATTGTACGCGACTTTCACCATAAGCTCCCCAAAGCCATCGCGGACAGAGGAAATGACAGCCCTGCTTGCTGGAATAAGATTTTCCGGCGTCACATCAAAAACAAGTAATTCTTCGTGCATAGAAACCAAGTATAAATATATTCTAAACTTTAAATTAAGATATGGAATCAAAGGTTTTGAGTGTTGGCGGAAGGGCAGAGGTTAAAGGTATTGTCGTGCCTCCTTATCCTGAGATGCTGCATCTGACAGAGCTGGAAGGCAAGATGGTTGCGCAGGTAAAGGTAAACGGGTTTAATGTGAGAGTAGCTTCCATCGGAAAAGACGAATGGGCCTGCCTTCTGAGGGGAGGGGCCTTTGATAAAAACACCTACCAGCTCCTTAAAGAACATTTTGACAAACCTTTTGTAGATTTTTTCAACGGCAACCCAAAAATGGTTTTATGCATAGAGGTTGTAGGGAAGAAAACAATGGCCAATTACAAGGGCGACAAAGACATAGATTTTTTTGTGTTTGACATAATGGATATGGAAAAGCCGGAAGATGAGAGGTTCCTTCCATCAAAAGGCGTTGAGAAATTGTGCAAAGAATATGGATTCCAGATGGTAAAGACAGTAGGTGTGTTCGACAGTACAGAAGAGCTTGAAAAGGCAATGGCAGATATAGACCCTGTCTTTGAAGGGGTTGTCCTGAAATCGCTTGACGGCAAGACAATATTGAAATATAAATTCGAGGACAAGCCAGACCTTTTCAAAAGCAAGATCCATGAGCGTCCGAGAAAGGCGCATGTGGAAAAGCCAGAAAGCAGGATTGTCGGGCATTTCTTTCAGGGTTACGGGGAAAAAGAGCTCGGCCTTGAAAGCGGGATGACGCCTGAAGAATTAAAGCAGTACGAAGGGATTGTTGACAACCTTAAGGGCGTAGAAAAATCCAAGATAGGCCAGTCTGTTGAGCCTATAATAAAATGGCTAATGGCTGCAATAAATAAGCACGGAAATTTTCCAGACGAGATGAAAGGGAAAATAGAAAAAGAATTCAAATCCCTGCTCGGCAGGAAAATCTCAAAGTTCGCAGCCAAGGCCAATTAAACGAGCCTGTATCCCCATCCATAAAATACTGGACATAGACGGTGAACAATTGTATACGCATCTATGCCATCCATTTTAGTATACAGTATTATCTCAATAAAGCTCAGGGCTCACATGCTTTGCGACAGCAAGTCTCACAATACTTTCGTAAGCTTTTTTCCTGTCAATAACCCCTTTTGTCACAATTCCGATCGCGCCCTCCTGGTGTTTTGTATTTTTTCTTTTTGTCAGCTCATCCATTGCTTTGCCTAACTCCACTCCTTTTCTTATTTTATCGGCAGCGAAGTCAGGAACATGGTAATGCAGGCCGCCACCCAGACTAATTTTCCCGTTCTTATCCACAATAGCGCACCAGACAGTTCCCATCATTCCGTGCTCTGTTTCTTTTACACCACCTTCTAAACCTACTCCAAAATCTGCCCCTGTAGCTTTCAGCGCTTCTTTGGCTCTGTTTATCGCTCCTTTTGAAGTCTCTTCATCACCTATGGGTTGGGCAGAAACACTCGAATTCACTTCTACTGGAAGAAATTCTGCACCGGGAAAAGTTTCTGCTAATCCATCTTTCACAGCCGCGATCTTTACAGGGTTTCTGGAGCCAATTGCGATTTTCATACAAAAAACAACTCTATCAAATCTTTAGTAGAATAGACATGCACAATATCCTGTTCTTTTAATTTTATTTCGTTTGACCAGAGCCCACAATTTAATTTTAGGGCAAGAGAGAAATAGAAAATATCGTCCTCGTCGGGGCAGATTTTCCCAGCTTTTCCCAAAAAACCGCTATACTCCTGTTTCGGAACTATTGTGATTACTCCCAGAAGCAAGTCGAAGGTTTCAATTAGTTCTTTCTCTGTTCTTTTGGTTTTCTGAAGTATATAGTCTTTGTATTTAGAGAATTCTTCAAGCAAAAACTCTGGAGAAAAGAAACGAAAAGTGTCACCTAATAAAATCTCTAATGTTTTACCTTCTTTTATTAGAGAAGCAAAAAGAATGTTCGCATCAACTACAAAATCCATATTCTAGGAAGCCCTATGCCTTTTGGCAACTTGTTTGTTCACTTTCCTCCCCATTTCAAGCGCGTCCTGTTCTGTCATCTCACTGTCTTTAGCGAACTCCTTAAACTTATGCAACATTAACACTTTATTTTTTATAGCTTCCCTTGCGACGGCTGACCAATTGATGTCCGGATATTTCTCCATTTCATTCTTGAGCTCTTCTGGCACTGCCAGTGTTATACTTACCATAGTATCACCTCTTCTAGTACATTACGTTTATTATGTATAAGACGTTTAAATATATAAAGCTTTGCTTATCAAGCCGCAGGGATTTTTGGAGCCGATTGAGATTTTCATGTTTTCTTCAAGACCTTATATCTTAATTGTAAAACGTTTGTGGAAACTTTATCAGCTGTAATTAATTGTAAGTTGCAATCAAAATTCTTCCCCTCGAAAAGTTTTATGCCATTATTGAAAATTCCTTTTCCCTTCAGCTTCCTTGATTATAGAGAGGGCCCTATGCATGTTCGGAGTTTGCTTTTTCACTATGCCATTAATTATAAATTCTTCAAAACTTTTCAGGCTCATATGCCAACAGCGCCCTTTAGCGTTATCCCATTTACTATATTATTTAGCAAGTGGTTGTCTACTGATTTAAAGGACTTGAAATAGTTGATAACTATCGGCCTTTCAAGGATTTTTTCAAATCTGGAGAGATTAGTATCTTTTTCCTTCGAACCTATCACAGCCAAATCTATATCTGATTTCACAGTATCCTCGCCAAATGCATAAGAACCAAAAAGTATAACAGTCGCTTCTGCAAAATTCTCGTAAATAAAATTAACAAACCCGGATTCATATATCTGCTTCAGATTGTCTGCTCTTTTAAGCCAGATGACCTGTGGATTATCCCTGTTAAGCTCAATTGAAAGCCTTTTAGATGTCTTGTCTTTGGAAACTTTAATATAGTTTGTTTTTTCAAGAGCCGGCAATGCTTTTGATATAGCTGGCTGTGATACTTTCAGGATGTTTGCTATATTCCTTGCATTCAGGGGTTCGCCAGTCCTTATGAACAAAAGCCTCAAAATATCCTGCTGGAGAAGAGTTAACTTGAGTTTATACATATTAACTGTAGTTAATATATGTTAACTTCAGTTTATATAGTTATGTGTGGTCTGCAGTCCTATCCAGACTCCCTGATCTCCAGTATCCTGTCAACCCTGAATATTCTGTCATCTTTTCTCGAAAAACAGTATGCATCCAAGCCTGTATATTTTTTCCCCATGTACTCCATTTCCCCCACGCTTTTTGGTAGGATGACCCTCTTTGACTTTACATCGTTTGATTTAAGGTAGACTATCTGAAGTTTTGACCTGTTTTTTATCGCGTTCTGGATTATCTCCATTTTCTTGTCAAAAGAGCAGGACTTATCGGCTTTATTGTACTGGAATTGTGTAAGGAATTTGACGATCTTCCAGTCCATCCAGATGTGTTTTTTCTCCATTGGCCTTCTCAGTACAAGTCCGTCAAAGTTTGTGCATCTGCTTAAGGCAACATACATCTGCCCGTGGGCGAAAGTCCCTTTGCCTATGTCTATAATCACCTTGTCAAAAGTCTTTCCCTGGCTTTTATGGATTGTCACAGCCCATGCAAGCCGTAAAGGATATTGGGTAAATGATCCCATGCTTTCAGAAAACAGGCTTCTGGTTGCTTTATCATAATTCAGCCTGTTCATTTTCCATGTGAATTTCCCGACTTCAGCTTCTCCTCCAGGAAATTTAACCATAATCACATCTTTCTTGTCTTTGCCTTTTTCGATGCCGGTAATTTTTCCTACAGACCCGTTGACCCATCTTCCTGCAGGATCATTGTTCACCATCATTATCTGAGAGCCAGGCTTTATTCTTAATTCGAGGTCAGTGGGAAGATGTCCGCTATCAAATTCGCCTGTTAATTTTCCATGAAAACTAAAAAGTTTCCCTTTCAGCTTAACCAGCTCTAAGTTGTTTATTTCTGCGGCCTGGTTGTTTGTTGAAGTCAGGCTGATATAGAACTCCCCGTCTTTTGGCTGGAAAAAAGGTTCTAGCCTTTTGTTCATTTCTGCAATGCCCTTTTCTTCTACCGAGTTGTTTCTTATTGAATTCAAGAGGTCTATAAACTTTTTATCTTTCTGCCTGTATATTTTTTCAAGCTCTACGAATTCCACATTGCAGCCAAATGCAGGTGAATCAAAAAAATATTGGCTTTTGTAGAATGACATGAATATCTCTTTTTCTTTTCCTGTGACAACTGGGGGCAGCTGGTAAAGGTCTCCGATAAAAATCATCTGCACGCCTCCAAAAGGCTCATCTTTTCGTTTCCCGTTAATCCTGAGGAACCTGTCAATGCAGTCAAGAAGGTCTGCCCTGACCATTGAAACCTCATCAATTATTATTGTGTCAATGGCTTTGTACAGCTCTGCCCCAGGCCAGTCTGCTTTTTCAACAGAACTTATTGTCACATCTGGCCTGAACCTGAAAAAAGAATGGATTGTCTGGCCCTGCACATTAAGGGCTGCAACGCCTGTAGGCGCGACAACAGCAACCTTCTTTTTGGTTGTTTTCCTGAAATAGTCCAGAAGGGTTGATTTTCCTGTTCCGGCTTTGCCTGTAATAAAAAGATTCCCTGAAGAATTCTCCATCAGATCCAGCGCGCGCTTGAACTGGTCATTTAATTCTATCTCTTTTGCATGAATAGGCTCCATAAATATAATTTACCTTGAATTATAAAATATCGTTTAGTAATTTATCAACCTCATCCGGTTTCACCTCAGTAAAAATCTTCTGCTCAGGATAAACAGCAATTGTGGTTCCAACAGGATTGCAAAAGCCAAGGCATTTTGTTTTGGTCACCCAAACTCTGGAAGTCAGGCCATGCGACATCACGAAGATTTTTATTTTCTGGAAGATCTCGACTCCGCCTACTTTGGCACAATAGTCGCGAGCAGGGTCTCGCTCGTTCACACAGACGAAAATATGCTTTTCTGGGAGAGGTGAGTGAATTTGTTTCATAAACAGGACTCTACTTTTCTACATTCTATATGAAATGGAAGATTTGGAATAAATCAGAAATCGCTTGGCGGGGCTATGATAATTTCATCTATTATGGTGTTCTTCGGCTGTTTCAAGATGAAATTTATACACCTAACAACCGATTTTACATGAACCCTGCCAGATCCGTGCTTTTTGAATAAAGCTTCTTCAGGATCATCTATATCAAGATCGCTTGCAATGCTCCCAAGGTAAACAGAAGTCACTTTAATGCCTTGTTTTATTACATCTTTCTTCAAAGCTTCTGTCATTCCGGAAACGCCGTATTTTGCTGTGTAATATGGTGTCAAAACCTTGCCTTCGAATTCTCCAACGCCTCTTCTGAATGAAGATGTCAGAAGGCTGAATATGTGGCCAGATTTCTGTCTAACCATCTGTTCAAGGCAAAGTTTTGTAATAAATGAGGTCCCTTTTATGGTGGTATCGAAAAGCTCGTCAAGCTCTTCCTTTGAAGAATTCAGAAGGGATTTGTCAACCCAGCCGGACGCGTTGTTTATCAGCACATCAATCCTGCCAAATTTTTTAAGAACAGCTTTTACCAGTTTTTGGCAATCCTGCCATTTGGAAATATCGCATTCTTGGATGAGATGGCTTCCTTTCAATCTTTTACTTACTTCTTTGAGATCATCTAATTTTCTTCCGGCAGCTACAACATCGAATCCGTCTCTTGATAGGCCAATAGCCAGTGCTTTTCCTATCCCTTTCCCGGAGCCGGTGATTATTGCAATTTTCTTTGACATAATTACCTCTTTATTATAAAAGTGAGGGTGGGGTGGATCGAACACCCGACACCACGGTATCAGTTCTTTGGTGCAGCTTTCTTTTTAAGAAAGGCGCGTCTTCAGCCGTGTGCTCTCCCAATGCTCATCCTTTTCCGTGCACGCTTTCGTGTCTCGTCGACACGAGACATCTCAGCATTCACCTCATGGTGAGATGCTGATTTTGATTTACGACCCGAAAAAGGGTGCTGAGCTACACCCTCAACGCCTCGAGGAGGACTATCTTGCACCGATCGGGTTTGTATTGTAGTTTTCTTTGAACCCGCGGGCCTTTCTTTTTCTAAAAGAAAGGGGCGCACTCGAACCTCCGACCTACCGATTAACAGTCGGTTGCTGTAGGTTTCAATAGATCTACCTGCTGCTCGTCTTTTTCCGGGTGCGCTTTTTTTAACCTATGCTCGGAAAAGGGGCTCTGAGCTATCGAGGCTTGATTGCAGTATTAGATTTAGTTAAATATATGTTATAAGTATAAAAGGTCTATATCTGAGTTATATGGAGACTGAAAAAGAGACCAGAATCCCAGAAGGCAGCCTTTTAGAGAACAAAGTGGTTGTCCATAAAGGTTTTGATGAGCTGGAGCAGAGAAGTTATGGTAAAAGAATAGAGGACAGGCTTGAGCTGGCTCTAGTCGAAGCTGCCTACCTTTCGGAAAAGAAAAAACTTGTGATCAAAAAGGGGAAGACAAAAGTTTCGTTAAAAGGTTTTTTTGAGCATTCTTTGGGTTTGGACAGGAGATTTCATGAAAGGTATACTGTGTACAAAGATCTCAGGGGTCGCGGTCTAGTTGTGAAAACAGGGTTCAAGTTCGGTTCAGATTTCAGGGTTTACAGGCGCGGCGTTTTAGTGAAAAGAGGGCCAAAAGCCCCAACTGAACACACAAGATGGATTGTATACTGCGTTCCAGAAGATTATGCCTGCAGTTTCCAGGAACTTTCTCGCGCAGTCCGTCTTGCGCATTCTATAAGGGCCACCATGCTCTGGGCGATAGTTGATAATGACGAGGACATCACATATTACGAGATAACAAGGCAGCTTTTGTAAATTTAAAACCATCCCCCAATTCTTCTTATGAACCAAGACATTATCAAATATCTTGAAAAGAACAAAAAAACAATAGATGACGTTATCAAGAAATATCTTCCTGAAAAACTGACGAAAAAGGATCTTGAATGGATTTTTGGGAAGCCGAATTATGCATACGATTTGGAAGCTATACAGAAATCGTTAGTCGACCCTGTGTGGGATCTTTTGAATCGTGGTGGCAAAAGGTGGAGGCCAGCCTTATTGCTTCTTATAGCAGAAGCTGTTGGCGGGGATCTGGAAAAAATAAAAGATTTTGTTGTTATTTCTGAAGTCGTGCATAATGGATCCCTAATAGTCGATGACATAGAGGACCGTTCAGAGATGAGGAGAGGCCAGCCATGTTCGCACTTAAAATTTGGAGTCGATGTTGCTGTAAACGCAGGGAATTTTATGTACTTCTTGCCTGCGCTCTCTTTGATTAAAAATAGGAGTAGGTTCCCGGAAAAACTTTTAATCAGGGCGTGGGAGGCATACGGAGAGGAGCTAATAAATATACACTCTGGTCAGGGAATGGATATAGTTTGGCATAATGGAAAGGCGAGTTCGGATAATTTGACAGAACAACAATATCTCCAGATGTGCGCATATAAAACAGGGACGCTTGCAAGGCTGTCAGCAAGACTTGCTGTCATACTTTCAGGCGGGTCAGAAGAACTGGAAAAAATAATGGGGAAATTTGCAGAATCTATTGGAATCGCTTTCCAGATACAGGACGACATCCTCAGCGCAAGCGGAAAAGAATTTCAGGAAAAGAAAGGTTATGGAGATGACATTACAGAGGGAAAAAGAACCCTTATAGTAATCGAAACTCTGAGTAAGGCTAATAAACAAGACAGAGAAAATCTGATTTCAATACTCAACTCACACACAAAAGAAAAGGGGAAAATAAGCGAAGCCTTGGAAATCATTAGAAAATACAAGGCAATAGATTATTGCAAAAACAGGGCCAAAGAGATAATTAAAAGTTCCTGGAGTGAAGTCGATAATTCAATTAAGGAATCTGACGCAAAAAACAAGCTGAAAGCTTTTGCAGATTACCTGATACAGCGAGAGATTTAATATACAATTTACTAATTAATAGCATGTTAACTCTAATCAAAGGTTTTGTTGAGTTTGTATCAGCTTTGCTTGTTCTTATAAGTGTAAAGATCCAGTTGGTTTCTTGGCTTGCAGGCACATTCGGTGTAGCTGTCCTGATAGTTGCAGTTTATTTTGCTTCCAAGAAAAAGATCAGGGCTGTAATTCAGGCAGGTACAGGGGCGATACTCTTGCTTACGGTCTTCCAAGTCACAACACCGGGTTACATCTCTATACCTGTGGGTTTTCTGATGTTTGTAATATCAATTTCAACTATTCTGCCAACACTTGTAGAGTAATATGGATTCAACACAAAAAAACCTGAAATCAGAGACAGAGAAGTGGCTAGAAAAAATAGAGGAAAAAGCAAGGAATATAAAACTTATTGATAATAGAGGTCTGTGGGCTGTTGAAAACATCAAGGCTTACGTAAGCGATTGCAAACACTTTTATAAAAAAGAAGATTTTTTGAGGTCTTTTGAGGCAGTTGTATACGCTTATGGGATATATGAGACAGCTTTACACTCAAAGATTATAGAATAGATTAAACAAAAGGCTAAGATATGCTCATAGTTGTTCTAGGAATTATAGATATAGTAAGCGCGATTATAGTTTTCCTCTCGATAGGAAAAATTACAGCGCTTTCTGGGATAGGGGTCTTCCTTTCAATAATCCTGATTCTAAAGTTCCTGATAAGTATAGCGCCCCATGAAAAATCACTTTTTGGCGGGATAATAGACATTATTGGAGCAGTAATAATCCTGTTGTCATCTGGAGGAATCTATATCCATTACATAATACCGCTTGTTGTAGGCTTCTTCCTGTTTCTAAAGGGCGTACAGAGCGTTATACCAGAAGTAATAGGCTAATCATATATATGCCATAAGCCTAATCCTATTAATGGTAACGTGATTTATGTATTTCTCCGATAAACCCCTATTAAATAGGGTAGCCTTGTTTAAGGGGTTTTTGGCAGGCAGCCTGTTTGCAGGCTTTTTTATTCTCGAGACGTCTTTTCTAGTAAAGCTCGTTGTTTTAGTTTATGGTCTTCTTGTAATACTTGATGATCTTCTGCCATCGAGGGAAATTAATGACTATCCTATGTTAGCTCTTTTAGGATTAGGGTTGGGATTTATCCTCGCTTTTTTGATATCTTCTGTCATAAGTTTTTACATGTATATAATAATCTTAATTACAACAATAATCTACATTATAAAAATCAAAAATTCTTATGCCGCAGGAATTTAAGAGGTCCACGTCTGTCGAGAGAAAGATTTCTGAGATCAGTAACACTGATATAAGGGTCAGGATCCTGGGCACGATAATAGGGACAGAAAACCAGTCTGTAATCTTGGATGATGGCACAGGAAAAATAAAGGCGAGTTTTGAATTTCCTATTGGTGAAACCAACCCTAAAAATTTAGTGAGGGTTATAGGCAAAGTTGTTCATTCTGAAAATGGGATAGAGATTAACGGCGAAATTTTGCAGAATATGGAAAAACTGGACCTCGATGTTTTTAAAAAGCTTAGTTCTATAAAGATATTAAACTGAACCAATTGGATGTGTAAATCCTTTTCTTTGGGATCTCAACACTTTCTTTTGGAAAAGAAAGGGCTGATATGAAAGTAACCCTAAACAATGCAGACGTTTTAAAAAATTCAGTAGGAATAATCTCAGAGATTATTGACGAAGCTATTTTTAGTTTTGATGCTAACGGAATGAGCCTGCTTTCACCTGACAGGAATATGGTCGCAGTGGTTGATTTCAAACTGCTTTCAACAGCTTTTGACGAGTATAAGGTGGATAGTGAAGTAAAAATAGGGTTGAATCTTCCAAATCTTCTGAGCATACTTAAGAGGGTTAAAGGGAACGAGAAGATAACGTTGTCGATGCCGAAAAACAAGCTCGAAATGGTTGTGGAAGGTTCTGGAAAAAGAAAGTTTGAAATCCCAGTTCTGGACATTAAAAGAGACAAACCTCCTATAGAACAGCTTGCCTTTCCTGGAAAAGTCGATTTGGAATCATCTGTACTCGAAGATAGCATAGAAGATGCTACAATCATCGGCGATTCTGCTATTTTCGAAGCTGATCCAAACACTTTCAAAATCTCCTCAAAAAGCGACACTTCTTTGTGGGAACTGACGATGCAAAAAGGAGAGCAAGGCCTCCTGAATTTAGAGGCAAAGGAAAACATCAAAGCGAGATACCAATTAGAATACCTCAAGAAAATGGCAAAAGCATGCAAGCTCTCTAAACAAGTGACAGTCGAATTCGGTACAGATTATCCTTTAAGGCTTTCATTCAAGGAAATAGACAAGGTCAACCTTAATTTTATTCTAGCGCCTTTGTCAGAAGAATGATTTTTCAGGAACGCTTTTTAATCATGAAATCAAAAATCAGTCTATGAGCTCTCAGAAGAAAATACTGGTTGATGTTGACGGGACAATAGCTGACATACACACGCTTTTTTCAAGCACGATATCAAAGGATTTTAATGTGAATTTTAGTGTCGAAGATATAGATTGCTGGGGATTTGGGGCAAAGGCACGAAATTTAGGCCTCGATGAAAAATTCTGCGTTAATCTTGTCCATGAATTATGGAAAGAAAAGTGGGAGGAGGTTGCCCTTATAGACACTTTTGTAGTGAATGTACTCACAGAAATAAAGCAGAAACATACAGTTGATATTGTGACTGCAAATGAGTCTTTCGAATCAATAAGGAAATGGCTTTCAAAAAACTCTGTTCCCCACCACAGCTTTATCTTCCATCTAAACAAACATGAGCTTGATTATGATGTCTTTATAGAAGATAACCCAGATCTACATTCAAAATTAAAACCCCATCAAACTGTCCTCTTAAAAAACGGCCTTGGAACAAGCATGTAAAAACAAGCAGTAATGTGATAAAATTCAATAGCTTTAGCGAGGTTCCGGGGATTCTGGAGAAACTGTAATTATTCTTTCCAGACCCAGCCGTTTTCTGGTTTTGTCCCGTCGCTTTCTAAATGGACATAACCGATCCCGACTTTAGGGCCTTCTGGCTGAGGTTTGATTATTCTGCCTATACCTATTAATAGCCTGTCTTCAGGATTGCTTCTCACTAAATAAACCCCGACAACACGCTCACCTTCATTTCTCATTTCTATATCAGCTTCAGCAGTTCTTTCGTCTAATAACCCTTGAACAAAGTCCAAAGGGTTTTGAACAGGATATATTCTTGTTTTAGGTCCTTGAACATCCTTACCTATTGCATTACATGGATGCTCATGCCAGATCCTCCTTTCTCTATCATAAACATCGTCTGTTACCAGAAGGAATCTTCCTCCAAGATAACTTCTATCTAATCTATCCAGCACATCTCTAAGTGAAGCAGCATTTTCTGGTAAACCATAAGGCCTCCCTGCTCCCGGGAATTCCCTTATGCCTCCCCTCTCCAATAAAACCAACCTTGAGGATTCAGCCATATCCAAATACTTAGCCTGAAATATGCTTAAATACATTATCAAAGGAGTACGTCACTTTGCTAATTTTTATATTTGCTCAGGAAAATAGTATCTATGATTGATTTAACCCAGAAGGCTGTGCACGTAATAAATAACATGCTCGGCGGTAAAAAAGAATTTGGGCTAAGGTTAAAAACAGTTGATGATTGCTGTGGAATCAAGTTAAACCTGTCTTTTGATAAAAAGACAAAATCAGACAGGACCATAAAAAAACACGAAAATATCCGCATATTTGCAGATAAGCTGACATTGCAGACTATTGATTTTTTAATAAAGAAGAAAGAGTTCTCAAAAACAGTGGTTGATTACATATCCACACCTGTGGCAAAGGGTTTTGTTTCAGGCAATAATAGGCTTAACATTAATATCTGGGAGCATGAACTAATTTAGGATCTAATTCTATGGGTGAAGATGTTTTAACAAGAAAATTTGCAGAAAATATACCCTTTTCTTTTAAAAAAGAAAAGGCTTATAACCCAAAAGAAAATATATAGTATTTATGATAGGCGATGTTCTGACTAGAAAATTTGCAGAAAAGAGGGCAGCTTTGGTAAGCGATATTGGTTATAAAATAGAACTGATTCTAAAGAAAAACAGCAAGACTTATGCTGGTAAATGTGAGCTAAGATTTTTTCTGAAAGAAAGCAAAGAAAATCTGAAAGTCGATTTTATAGGAAATCCTAAATCTGTTATAGTGAATGGGAAAAAATCTGATTTCGAGAAGCAGAAGTATGCAATAATAATGCCAAAAGCGGCTCTCGCAAAAGGCGCAAATGCTGTTTTGATTGAATATGAGAATGAGTATGATACAACAGGCACAGGGTTCCACCATTTCATTGATCCAGAAGACAAAAGGGAGTATATGTACACACAATTCGAACCTTACGATGCGCACAGGCTTTTCCCCTGTTTTGACCAGCCTGATCTTAAGGCAACTTATGAATTGACAGCCGCGCTTCCAAACGAGTGGATTGTGATATCGAATAGCCTTGAGGAATCTACTAAAAAAGAAAATGGAGTTAAAATAATAAAGTTCAGGAAAACCCCGAAATTCAGTACATATCTCTTCCATCTCAGCGTTGGGGAATTCCATTGCGTGCAAGACAAGTTTGGGAAAATACCCCTTAGATTATTCTGCAGGCAGTCAATGAAAAAATATTTGAGGGATAAGGACATGTTTGCCTTCACAAAACAGGGGCTGGAATTTTATCAGAATTTCTTCGATTTCAAATATCCGTTCGAAAAATATGACCAGATATTTGTCCCTGAATTCAACCATGGAGCAATGGAGAATGTTGGCGCAGTTACATTTACTGAAAGATTTTTGTTCAGATATGAACCTAGAAGGACAGAACGGTCAATGTTAGCAGATGTGGTATTGCATGAGATGGTGCACATGTGGTTTGGCGACCTTGTTACAATGAAGTGGTGGGATGACCTTTGGTTGAATGAGAGCTTTGCAGATTTCCTGTCATATTTAGGTTTGGTAAAGGCAACAGAGTTCAAAGATGGTTGGCAAAGTTTTTATGCAAGAAAGGCGTGGGCATATGTAGAAGACCAGTGGGTTACCACACATCCAATTGCAACTGACGCAAAGGACACAGATGTTGCTTTTAGCAATTTTGATGGGATAAGTTATTCAAAAGGCGCATCTGTCCTCAAGCAGCTAATGTTTTTTATAGGGGAGGAAGCTTTCAAAAAAGGGCTTTCAATCTACTTCAAAAAATATGAGTGGTCTAACACTTCACTCAAAGACTTCCTTAATTGTATGGAACAGGCTAGCGGGAAGTCTTTAAATTCCTGGGCAAAGATGTGGCTTGAGACTACAGGCGTTAATACAATAGAACCTGTTTTCAAAACAAAAAAGCTTGTAGAGCAGTTTGAAGTAAAACAATCCCCCTCATTAACAAACAATCTGCTCAGGGAGCATAGGTGCCAGGCAGCTTTTTTCAAGGATGGAGAGAAGCAGAAAGAAATATCTATTGCTTATACAGGGGAGTCTACAAAGGTTCCTGAGGCTAATGGCCTGGAAAAACCTGATCTGGTTGTGTTGAATTATAATGATCACGATTATGTAAAAGAGAGATTAGATAAGGATTCAGCTGATTATGCTCTTAGATCTATAGAAGAACTTAAAGATGATCTTACACGACAAATGGTTTATGGTTCGCTCTGGCAGATGGTAAGGGATGCGCTTCTCGATCCAAAAAAATATCTCGAGCTTGTTATGGAAAAGACCCCTTCAGAAAAAAACCTGTTTATCCTAGAATCGCTATTCAGCAGGGCTTCTGGGATTTTAGGCTCATATATTACAGATAAAGGCTATTTTGAATTTTGCGAAAAAATATATGATTTTGCTTTAGAAAATCTGGAAAAGGAAAACAGCAGGGAGATAAAAGATGTCTGGTTTAATCTGCTCTCTTCTTCTATAGGCGGCTGCAAAAATCCTGAGAAGATAGTTCAACTTCTAGAGAATAAAATTAAAATAAAAAACTTCCCTTTCAACCAAGAGCAGAGGTGGGCAGCTATCAACAGGTTAGCTGTTTTTGGCCATCCAAAAACAGATGAGCTGATAAAAAAAGAATTGAAAAAGGATAACACTGACAAAGGAAGGAAAGAAGCTTTTGCAGCAACTGTGGCTAAAAAAGAAAAAAAGAAGGAGCATTGGGAGCTGTTTGTTAAAGGTGAAGGGCAGTCCTTGGATTACCTTAGGACAGGGATGTCCAGGTTCTTTTCAAGAAAACAGAAAGAAGGCCTTAGAGGCTTTGCCGATTCTTTTTTCAAGGAAATACTCGGCATCTTCGAAAAAAAGAACAGGAAATACGCAGAGGATTTTTTTGATAATTTGTTTCCAAGCGTTTATGTTGAAAAAATCTTCCTAAAAAAATGCCAGGATTTTGTAGAGAATAACAAGCTCCCACTTCTGCTAAAAGAAAGTATGCTGGAATCGATAGATGAGTTGCAGAGAAGCCTGAAAATACTGAAGAAGTTTGGGAAATAATATTTCTTGAAATTAAGAGTTTTATGCTTACTCTGGGCCATCTTCTAAAAACTTGTCAATGTTCCTGTAATAGATTTTGCTGTAAATGTGCTTGATAAAAAGATTTCTTGGCTTGTCAAAAGGTTTTTTCACTGCCATTAAACTGTGAACTTGTTTTGACCAGCTTGCGAGTTTGTCCACTCTTTGTTTTCTTTGTATGAAATAATTTTCGAGAGCCCCTTGGACATCTTTGTTTTGAGATAGTTCTTCTGAGAGGACGTAAGCGTCTTCCAAAGCCATAGAAGCCCCCATGCCCAAAACAGGCGATAATGCATGGGCTGAATCGCCTAATAAAACGACCCGGCCTCTATACCAACTTTTAACTCTGGTTTCATCATCGTCGTGATGGAATATCTCCTTGCTTTCAGGAAGGTTTTTTATCAGGTTAGGGACGCCCCCTTTTATGTCGCTAAAGCGCCTTTTCAAAAACTCGCGGGGATCTTGGTTTTTTAAAGAACCCTGTTTAGTTGCCAGCATAAACAAGATGCCTAATTTCTTTTTCGAGGGGAACATGCCCAAAAATTTTCCATCGCCAAAATAGTGGACAACGTTTTTAGGAAAATTGAAAACTCTAGGCGACCAGAGTATCCAGAAAGTGAAGCCTGTGTAGCGCTTTGGTTTTTCAGCGACCTGTTTTTTCAATACATAATCCCTTGTTCTGGAATCTATTCCGTCTGCGCCTACAACCAAATCAAACTCCTCCTTTTTATTGTCACTGAAAGTTACGCGGACTTTGTTTTTCCTTTCCTTAAGCGATCTTACTGTCAACCCAAGCCTTATATCAGCGCCTTTATTCCTATTTCTTAAAATTTTGTGGAGTCCGTCCCTTTCAATCTCTATTAGCGGTCCATGTTTTTTCCTCATTTCATTAAAGCTTATACCTAGGAGCCTCTCTCCGTTTTCATCCCTCACTTCGTAACCCGGAAGAGCTTGTCCAATTTTCCTGAGCTCCTTGTATGCGCCTAATTTTTTAATTATCTTCACCCCGTTTGGAAAAAGCCCTATAATATAGCCAATTGTATTCCATTTTCTTGTTTTTTCTATTAGTGTAACTTGAAAACCCTTCTTCCTCAAAAACGAACACAAAGTCAACCCTCCTATACCACCGCCGACAATAAGGATTTTCATAGTTATTTATTCAATCCCTTCCTCCTTATAAATCTCTTAACTAATCTAAAATCATGGACAGGCAGCAGATTCTTGATTATTATTCCAGGCCAGATATACAGCAGGCTTTATTGAAGGTTTCTGCTGGCAGGGAAGTTGCAGGGGTTTATGAAACAGGCGCTTACACAAAAAGGCCCGGCGCTCTCATTTTTCCAACAGATCTAACAGCATTTGCCAAGTCAGGTGTGATAGAGTTTCACGGATCCCTTGAGCGCTGGTCAAATCCTGTGTCTATCAAAGAAGGCAATTATAATGAATTGAGGATAGGATGGGATATTGTACTGGATCTTGATTGCGAACTTTTTGAGCATGGAAGAATTGCCGCCCTTGTGATTTCTAGAGAGCTAAAAAAATTCGGAGTAAACAACCTTTCTGTCAAGTTCACTGGTGGCACAGGATTCCATTTAGGCCTTAGCTGGAAGTCGCTGCCAAAGAAAATAGACTATAAATCGAGCGTGAACCAGTTCCCTGATTTGGCAAGAAAAGTTGCAGCTTTCCTGAAAACAAGAGTCAGGGATGAGCTGGAAAAGGGATTGCTGAAAAAATATAATCCAGAGGAATTAGCCCAGCAGACAGGAAAACCTTTAGGAAAAATAATGGCAGCTGACGGGATAAACCCCTTTGAAATAGTTGATATAGATCCGATACTGCTCTCTGCAAGGCATCTTTTCCGGCTGCCTTACTCAATCAATATGAAAAAATTCCGGGTTTCTGTCCCAGTTAAAATAGACAATTTGCAGGATTTCAGGCAGGAGGATGCAGTCCCTGAAAAAATTACAGGAGAACTGGGGTTTCTCGATCAAGGCGAGGAAGGTGAGCTCGATCTTCTCATCGGGGAGGCTCTCGATTTCTCAAGCAGAACAGAGAAAACCGAAAAAATTGTGGAGAAGAGGAGAAATTTTGAAATAAAAGATCCTATAAAACAGGACATCTTTCCTCCGTGCATAAAAAACATTTCAGCAGGCCTGACAGATGGCAGGAAAAGGGGTGTCTTTATCCTGATTAATTTTTTGAAGTCGGCCAAGTGGGCTGAACAGGGCATAGAAAAATACATATCAGAGTGGAACCAGAAAAATAGCCCCCCGCTTCCAGAATCTTATATAAGAAGCCAGTTGAGATGGCATTTGAACAAGGATAAGGCGCTTCCTCCGCCAAACTGCCCGTCAGAAAAGTCAGTAGGCTGGTATGACACTGTCTGCAAGCCTGACAGAATTTGCGGCACCCCGAAAATAGTGATCAAGAACCCAATAAGCTATCCAATAAAAATCATGAGCTCGTACAAGCCAAAAGCGCCGCAAAAGAAGGGACACCCCTCAAAAAGAAAAATAGAGAGAAATGAAAGTTGGGATTCTAAAGAAACTATCTAGGCCATAACTGAATTTAAGATTTACTTCTAACAATATCACATGCTCACATATGAGTCTATCAGAAAAATCCTTGATGAGGAAAAGGCGACTGGGCGGCTGACTGTAATCCCAGACGACTTTTTTACAGAAGCCTTGAATTATCTGGATAAAAAAGCAAAGGTTGCTGATGAAGAGTGGAAACTGGAGTCTGCGCGCAGAAGGTTGCAGGATATAATAGACATACGGGAAAAAAAGATAATTAATTCTGCAATAAACGCAGTAAAAGCTAATGTGACTCTGGATAATCTCACTGCTGAGGAAATGGAGTTATTCAATAATTTAGTAAGTGTGATCAAAGCCTTCAGGCAGAAAGTCGAGAAGCAAATGGACATAAAGGAAAAAGAGGAATTTGTTGCAATTTTCCAGGATATAGAGGAATTTGTTGGAACAAACCTTAAGAAATATGGCCCTTTCAAGTCAGGTGACATGGCCACTGTCCCAAAACCAGTTGCTGATTTCCTGGTAAAAAAGGGAGCAGCTGAGAGAATAGAAGGCAATACTAAGGCACAGTTAGTATGATAAGCAATATAAGCCTAATATCCTAATTTGAGGGATATGAAAGCGCCGAAAACAGTGAGGACAATCTGCCCGAGGTGCAGGAAACACACTCAACATACAGTCAAGATGGTCAAGAAAAGGGCCAGAAGCAGTAAGCATCCGGAATCACAGTCACAGAGAAGGTTCGAAAGGAAGATGGCAGGTTATGGCGGTTTCCCAAGGCCAAACCCAAAAGGCGAGGGAAAGCCAACAAAGAAAGTTAATTTAAGCTACCAATGCAATGTCTGCAAAAAGCAGCATCTCAGAAAAGGTTTCAGGGCAAAGAAATACGAGTTACAGTAAATTACTGGTAAAAATCACCGATACGAAAAGTGTAAATCCTTTCTTTTGGGATCTGCATCTCTTCGTGAGAAAGATGAAGAGATGTCTCCTGTCTGGAGATACACTAGGAGACAGGATCTCAACACTTTTCTTTTGGAAAGAAAAGGGCTGATATGGCACAAGATTTCATGAAAGTCAAATGCAAATGCAAGAACGAACAGGTAATTTTTAGCAGGCCGGCGATTGTTGTCAAGTGCCTGGTTTGCAACGAAGTTTTAGCAGAGCCAAGAGGAGCGAAAGCCAATGTAAAGGCAGAGGTTATAATCCCAAAAGTTGCTTAGTTATTATTAGAAAAGCCGACATAGATTCTTACATTACAGAGCAGAGAATCTATGTCTTCCTTTTTAGTATAGAGTGCTATGACAAACGGCGATCTTCCAAAAAGACATGATTTGGTTATCTGTAGGGTGACTAAGATCGATCCACACTCTGCTTCTGTTGAAGTGATAGAGTATAAGAAAGTCGGGCTGATCCATGCATCAGAGGTTGCAAAAAGATGGGTCCGCGACATCCGCGAATTTTTGAAAGAAGGCCAGTATATTGTCTGTAAAGTGATGGACGTCGACAGGCGAACAAATACTGTCATATTGTCTGCAAAGAGATTGAGCAGGGAGGAGTCTGACAGGAAGCTTAATGAATTCAAGAGAGAGAGAAAATCTGAGAAGATGCTCGAGCAGATTGCGAAAACTTTAGGTAAAACACTAGAGCAGGCTTACAATGAAGTTGGCTTTACTTTGCAGAATGAATTTGGTTCACTCACAAAAACATTTGAAATGGTTGAGAAAAACCCAGAGCTGTTCAAGAAAAGGGAATTACCAGAAAAATGGAAGGCA
>Ga0209541_10004966_pt1 | contig 23378 bp, 23 predicted proteins | sample RifCSPlowO2_01_FD_184027 | JGI IMG/M metagenome (GOLD analysis project Ga0209541, IMG submission 184027) | Groundwater microbial communities from Rifle, Colorado - Rifle CSP2_plank lowO2_0.1 (SPAdes) (version 2) | ecosystem: Environmental > Aquatic > Deep subsurface > Groundwater | place... | reverse complement strand
TTAACAAAAACAAAACTTTAACCAAAACCTGAAAGGAAGGTATCTGATGAGTGAAATTGTTTTACCAAACGGTTATTCTGGAGCAATTCTAATCCCGAGGGGTAGGCCAACTTTTCTGGGCACAGCTTGGGGTGTTAAAAAGAGGTCAAAAGCGCTCGAAGTTCTTAAAAAAAGCAATCCTTTCGGATTAACTCAGGAGGACTTGGCGCGTTTGGCGTTGCGGAAACTCCTCCGTGCTGATAAGGTCAAGGGCGACCTTACGTGGGATGAGGTGCTAAGGTGGGCGGAAAAATATTTCCAGCGGACGAAAGAAGATGCTTACAATTTTATTGGGGGGAGCTTCGATCCTATCGACTTCTCTAAGGCAAGGGCTGACGGACGACCGAATGCGTTTGCTCGGCGATGCCTTTACCGGGAGCTCGACGAAGAGTTTTTCAAGGAAGGCAGTAATCCCCAATTTTCACTCGAGTATCTTTTTACGCTGATCAGGAAAAGTTTCGGAGAAGGCGGGGGTAGATACGAGGAGAACTTTTATCTCCTCCATTTCGCAGGTGAGCTTAAGGAAGATGGTTGCCCGGATGAGACGGATGCGCCGGAGATTATTCCAATGACCTCCCTCTATCCCGAGAAGTTCGCCAAGAAGTCCGCCTTCGTTTTGAGGATGTTTCTTCGAAATATGGTTGAGGAGCGCAAGCTCCGCGAATATGAGGCGCCCCTGCGACATATTTCTCGGGTTTTTGGGGAATCTCTCCAGGGGTTTAAGTTCGAAATTAGAAATAAAGAAAGTGCCCTAGACATCTCGGCTGAGCCTCAAACTTGGGAAGCTCTTGCACAGGCGAAGGACTTTGTCCCTATGCAAAAATAAGGAGGCGACAACCAGCCGAGGAGATTGCTCCGCAATCTCCTCGGTATTTTTTTAATTTTTTGGTATAATGCTTCAATAATCTGTGAGTAAAAAGAAGAAAGACAAAAATAAAAACGGTAAGTCCAAATGGCACGAAGGAATAGGGCAGGAAACGAAGCAATCCATCTTCGCGGTTTTTTCTTTCGCGGCGGCGTTTTTGCTAACACTGGCGGCTTTCGGAAAAGCGGGGCCGGTTGGAAACGGGCTACAAGGCATATTTGAAATCCTTTTCGGGAAGGCCTTTTTCTTAGTTCCCTTGGTCTTTCTTTTTGGGGGATTTTCATTTCTTTTCGCTTTCCGCAGGAATTTTGTATGGGCGACGACAATTGGGGCCGTATTATTTTTGATATCGACTTTAGGCATTGCGGATCTTGCATTCAGGGATATGGCTGCGGGATACGTTGGGTTCGGGGCAAGCTACCTCTTTTTAAAACTTTTTGATTTTTGGGCGGCTTTAATTATTCTTCTAGCTCTCGATATCGTGGGACTTTTTATAATGATGAATTTTCACATCCCTGGTTTATTTAAAAAAGATGAGGCTGAAGCAGAAGATGATGAACCCGCCGAAAGACAAAGGCCAGTCCCCGTAGTCAGGGAAGAGTTAACGCCAATCGCGGTTTATAATCCGGTCGTTAAAGAACCAGAAGCGAAACCGGCTCCAGCTGATGAATTCGGAGTTTTATCCCTAAAAACAAAAAGGTCAAAAGGGCTTCGCGAAATGTTCGGCCTCTTGCCGCCCCTGGAGCTTCTTGAAGATGACCGCGGAACTCCTTCATCGGGGGATATCAAAGCAAATTCGAATATTATAAAGCGCACCCTGCAGAATTTCGGCATCGAGGTTGAGATGATGGAAGTAAACGTCGGCCCCTCGGTTACGCAATATACCCTTAAACCGGCGGAGGGGATGAAGCTTTCCAAAATTACCGGACTGCAAAATGACCTCGCCTTGGCGCTCGCCGCGCACCCCTTGAGGATTGAAGCGCCGATCCCCGGGAGGTCTCTCGTCGGGATCGAAATTCCAAATAGGTCCATCGCCTTAGTCGGGCTCCGATCTCTTTTGGGGTCGGAGGAATTTCAAAAGTCAGATAGGCCGCTCTTGTTCGCGCTCGGGCGCGATGTCTCGGGCAAGGCTGTTTACGCCGATCTCGCTAAGATGCCGCATTTATTGATCGCGGGCGCCACAGGGGCCGGCAAATCCGTCCAGATACATTCGTTTATCATGAGCCTTCTTTACAGAAATACTCCGGAATTTTTAAGGCTGATCGTTGTCGATCCGAAAAGAGTTGAACTTTCTATTTATTCGAAAATCCCGCACCTGATGTTTCCCCCAATCCATGACGCGAAAAAGACGATTTTGTCTTTGCGATGGGCGGGAAAGGAAATGGAGCGGAGATACGAGATCTTATCCCAGAGCGGAGTGCGTGATATAAGTTCCTATCACGCGAATATCCTCTCGAAAGATAAAGAAGCGGAGACGATGCCGTACTTGCTGATAATTGTCGATGAATTGGCGGATATAATGGCAACTTACCCGAGGGAACTTGAAGCCTCGATCATTCGTCTTGCGCAGATGTCGCGCGCGGTTGGAATACATTTAGTGCTTTCAACTCAGAGGCCTTCGGTTGAAGTTATTACCGGTCTAATTAAGGCGAATATAACTTCGAGAATCGCCTTCGCGGTTGCCTCGCAGATAGATTCGCGGACGATTTTGGACACTTCCGGCGCGGATAAACTTCTTGGGAACGGGGATATGCTTTTTCTCGCCGGGGATGTAGGCAAACCTAAACGAATACAAGGGGCGTTCGTTTCGGAGAAAGAAGTTAAGAAAGTTACCGGCTGGATTGAAGAGCACGTGGAAGACATCGGAGAAGTTATCACGGAAATTTCCGGGGATATTCCAAATGGAAATGGAATTTCTTCAGATGCGTCCGGTGCGCGTCATATCAATCTTGACGGGGAGATAGAGGACGACGAGGACGAGGAATTATTTGAACGCGCAAGGCAGATCGCGATTGAATCCGGCAGTATTTCCACTTCGCACCTTCAGCGCAGATTAAAATTGGGATACGCGAGAGCCGCTCGAATTGTGGATTTGCTTGAAGAGCGCGGAGTCGTCGGGCCAAAGGACGGTTCGAAGGCGAGGGAAGTATTAATCGCGAGGGAAGATTTCACGCCAAGCCACGAGCCGAAGCCCGAACCAAAACCCGAAGATTTTTACGAGAGTTTTTAGATGAGAATTTCAAACAAAAAGCTTTTGATTGGTTTTGTCGGGGTTTTAGTTTTATTTTACGGCCTCTGGCAGGCGAGAGATTTTTTAAGAGGGCCTCGCGTTTATATCGAAAGCCCAGAGCAAGGGGGAGTTTTTGATAAAAATCCCATGGTAGTCAAAGGGCAAGCTTTCGACATCATAAAATTTACGTTAAATGGCCGAACTATTTTTACCGATGAGAACGGAAATTTCCGCGAGGAAATTCTGCTTGCCAAAGGGGTGAACGATATAGAAATTTACGCGGAGGATAAATTCGGGCACGAAAAAAGGATTTTGCGAACAGTTTTGTTGAGATAATTTTGAATGGTATATTCCTGAAATAATTTGCATAGATTTTGGCTTGCGCCACATCAAGTTAATTTGCTATCGCTTATTGATTGGATATCATTAATAATATAATTTATGATATAAGATGCGATATTATGCGTAAAATAGATTCATGGGGGCCGGTCGCGCAGAAAATACTGCTTCTTCTTTTGGGAGGCGTTGCATTGGGTTTGGCGCGCTCGCCGCGCCAATATTTTTACATCATCAAAAACATAAAAAAAGATTGGCGGACTATCGAGAAAAGAAAATTATACTACTCGCTTAATAAACTTCGCAAAGAGAAATATATAGAGATAAAGAATAGCCGTGACGGGTCCGCAATGGCCGTGCTTACCGAAAAAGGAAGAAATAAAGCTCTCGCGTATAGCATTGATGAAATGATGATTCCTCCAATGGCCCGATGGGATAAGAAATGGCGCATTATTCTTTTTGATATTCCAGAAAAACATAAAAAGGCGAGAAATGCTTTAGCGGCAGTTTTAAAGAGAATGGGATGGTACCAATTTCAAAAGAGTGTATTTGTCCATCCGTTTGAATGCGAAAATGAAATCAATTTTGTTGTCCGCTTTTTCAACATTGAGCCATATGTGAGTTTAATTAAAACAGAGGACATAGATAGGGAGACGGAGTTGCGCGCTCATTTCAAATCGTTGATGTTGAATTAATTTGCGATCGCTTATTGATTGGATTCGGTTTAGTGGTGGAGAATCGCTTTTGCACTTTTTTATTGATCGGTATAATGGAAGGATATGAAAAAATCTGAAGCTATAAGCGAGAAAAAGTCGGGGGTGGAAGGTGCCTTGCGGGAAATACAGGCGAAATACGGGGAAGGGGCGATTATGAAGCTCGGAGACGCCAGAAAAGTGGACGTGGATGTTATTCCGACGGGGTCGCTCGCTGTTGATATGGCGCTTGGGGTGGGAGGAGTCCCGCGAGGAAGAGTTATTGAAATTTACGGGCCGGAATCTTCCGGAAAGACGACGCTTGCTTTGCACATAGTTGCAAACGCGCAGAAGACTGGCGGGCTTTGCGCTTATGTGGATGCCGAGCACGCGCTGGACCCGGAGTACGCGAAGAAAATAGGAGTCAAGATTAATGATCTTTTGATTTCCCAGCCGGATACGGGGGAGCAGGCGCTTGAGATTGTAGAAAGTTTAGTTCGCTCCGGTTCCATCGATGTGATAGTAATTGATTCTGTCGCGGCACTAACCCCGCAGGCGGAGATCGAGGGAGAAATGGGGCAGTCGCATATGGGGCTCCAGGCGCGATTGATGTCGCAGGCATTGAGAAAATTGACCGCGATTATCGCGAAATCAAGAACTGTCGTAATTTTCATAAACCAAATTCGCATGAAGATCGGAGTGGTTTTTGGAAACCCCGAGACAACGACCGGTGGCAACGCGCTTAAATTCTACGCCTCGGTTAGAATCGAAGTCAGGCGCGCCGCGCAGCTGAAGAAGGGGGAGGATATTATTGGAAACAGAACGAACGTCAAAATCGTGAAAAATAAAGTCGCCCCGCCTTTCAGGCGCGCGGAATTCGACATAATGTATAACGAGGGGATTTCCTACGAAGGCGACCTGATTAATCTCGGACTTAAATATGAACTGATAAAAAAATCCGGCGCGTCTCTTTCTTTTGGAGAAATCAGGTTGGGGCAAGGATTCGAAAACGCTAAAGAATTTTTGAGGCAGAATCCTAAAGCCGCGGCCGAACTAGTTAAGAGTATAAAAGAAAAAGCAAAAGGCTAATCTGAAACCCGCTCTTATAATTCTAATAATCTTTATTATTATCGGCAGTTTTATTTATTTTAAAAAAATGGAAGCGCCTCTGAGAACCGATGAGGAGATAAAGTCAATTCATGTTAATGGCAAGAAAATTTCCGTTAGAATCGCGGATACGGCCGAAGAACGCGAGCGCGGGCTTACCGGCATTACGAAAATTGAAGGATATGATGGCATGCTCTTTATTTTTGGGAACGATGACGACGTTTCTTTTTGGAATAAAGAGACGCCTTTGGATTTGGATTTAGTTTGGATAAAAGATAAGCGCGTTCTTGGCGTTGATTTTCTTCCCAGCGAGCCAAGAAATGGCCTCAAAATCGTTCCATCGCCGGGCGCGGTTGATATGGTGCTTGAACTCCCGCGAGGGCGGGCGGATGAATTGAGTATTATGTCAGGAGCTTTAGTTTCGCTTCCCCTTGAATTAGAATTAAAATAAGGTGAGATTTTTTAGGCTACTTATTTTTATAGGCGCGGCGCTAATTTCGTTGTTTTTCATATCTCGCGCATCTGCCCCAATCGAATACATATCCGACCGCTTTAGGGGAAAGCCGGAAGAAAAAAAAGAAGAAATTCGCAAGGTTGAGCATTTGCCAACTCCGAATGCCGTGAAAGGAATTTATATGACAAGCTGGGTTTCGGGCACTAAAGACTGGAGAGCCGATATGGTTGACTTTATTGATAAAACAGAAATAAATTCTATCGTTATCGATGTGAAGGATTATTCTGGGCGCGTTTCTTTTGATACGGGCGACGAGAAAATTAAGGAAATCGGTTCCGAGGAGATTCGAGTTAATGACCTTCCTGAATTTATCGAGAAGCTTCACCAAAAAGGCATTTATACAATTGCCAGGATAACTGTTTTTCAAGACCCGTTTTACGCAAAGAAATATCCGGCAAGCGCGGTTAAAACAAAAAGCGGCGGAATATGGAGAGATAAAAAAGGGCTTTCATATGTCGATCCGTCCGCGCAAGATTTTTGGGATTACATCGTTTTCTTGTCGCGCGCCTCGGAGAAAATCGGTTTTGATGAGCTTAATTACGATTATATCCGCTTCCCTTCGGACGGGAACATGTCCGACGCGGTTTTCTCTCTTTCGAGAGATAAGAATAAGGCAGACGTTCTTGATTCATTTTTTTCTTATTTAAGGTCACGGCTGAAAGAGGGCAAAGACCAGATTTCGATCCCGTTGTCCGCGGATATTTTCGGAATGACGACTAATAACACAGACGATTTGGGAATAGGGCAGATTCTTGAAAGAATAGACAAACATTTCGATTATATCGCTCCAATGGTTTATCCTTCCCACTATCCGCCAACCTTCCACGGCTTTAAAAATCCCGCGGAGCATCCATATGAGATTATTAAATTCGCGATGTCGAGAGCGGTTTATCGCCTTTCCGCGCCGACATCAACCCCTGCCAAACTCCGCCCGTGGATACAGGATTTTGATCTGGGCGCGAAATACGATGCGCCTATGGTCCGCGCTCAAAAAAATGCGATTTATGACTCCGGACTCTCGAGCTGGCTTTCATGGGATCCGGCTAACAAATATACGAGGGGAGCTTATGATTTAGAATAGATGATTATTTTCTCTTCAGTTCTAATCGGAATACTTCTAGTCTTTTTAGCAAAGAGCTATATTGATTTAGCGCGCCAGATTAAACTTTTTCGCGCGGAGAAACAAAATAGAGAAGCAATTCTGGCGTCGCTTTCAGACGGGATTTTGCAGTACGGGGCGGATAAAAAAGTTATTTTTATGAATCCGAAGGCGGAGGAATATTTTGGCGTCCGGCAAAAAGACATCTCTGATTTAAAAATCGTTCCGGATCTATGGGACGACAAGCCGATATACCGCGCCTTGGTTGAGATAATCTATCCGGAGCTAGCGCCATTTACTCTCTCAAGAGGGGGCGAGAGTTTTTTGTCCGAAAAAGGAACGGAGATACATACTTCCCGCCCAGAATTGCGGCTTTTTGTCCTAAGCAAAGAGATTAAGAATGCGTCAGGCGAAGTCGCTGGATACGTGAAGATAATGCGCGATATAAGCCACGACGCGCTTATATCGAAGATTAAGTCCGAATTCGTCTCTGTGGCCGCGCACCAGCTTAGAACGCCTCTAGCGGCCCTTAAATGGACGATAAAGCTCTTTTTAGACGGGGATATGGGAAAACTGGAGCCAAAGCAACTGGAGTTTTTAGGCCGCGGTTTTGAGACGACCGAGCGCATGGTCAAGCTTGTGAACGACCTGCTCGACGCCGCGCGGATTGAAGAAGGACGATTTGGATATGAGTTTAAAGAGATGGATTATCTTGATTTCATAAAAAAACTGATCAAGAATTACGAGCTTACCTCCAAAGAAAAGAAAATCGGCGTTATCCTGCTCCCCATTAGGGATTTGATCTCCCCAATTTACGCGGACGAGGAAAGACTTTCTCTTGCGATTTCAAATTTGATAGAAAACGCCCTTCGCTACACGAGTATGGGCGGGAAAATAGATATAGGCATTTCTCTGGAAAAAGATTATGCGAAAACTGTTATTTCGGATACTGGGATAGGAATTCCCAAAGAAGAACAGAAAAGAGTTTTTTCAAAATTCTTCCGCGCCTCAAACGCGATTCGACTCGAGACGGAAGGAACCGGGCTTGGCCTTTTCATCGTCAGGAATATTATAAAACGCCACGGCGGCGAAATTAGTTTTGTTTCCGAGGAAGGAAAGGGCACGATATTCACGGTCTTGCTCCCGCTCAAGCGCGAACTCATTCCGAAAAAAGAGAGCCCGGCCGTCCAGGAATTTTTAGAAGGGGTTTAGAATGAGTTTACAACTTTTAATTTATGCGTTATCATAAAGTTGTCAACTATCTTTTATGGATTTGAAGAAAATAATATTGAGCAAACTCAAAAAGCGTAAGGAAATCCGTGCGGCGGACATAATCAAACGCACGGGTTTTTCCCGCGCCTACGTTGACAGGTTTTTTAAAATTTTACAGGAGGAAGGGGAGATAGCTTTAGTGGGGAAAGCTAATAGGGCGAGATATGTTTATTCAGGAAAGCAGTTTTTGTTGAGGGCGAAGAAAGGGATCAGGAACACCCGCATCATTTTATCCAATAAAAATCTTTCCGAAGATATTATTCTGGAACAGATAAAAAGAGATACGGGAATATTCATCGATATACGGAAAAATGTCGCGGAAATAGCCGATTATGCTTTTCTTGAAATGCTCAATAATGCAATCGAACATTCCAGGTCCCGCAAAATAGAAGTATCGCTGAATAGAAATTCTCGGCTTATGAAATTTGAAATTTTTGATGCCGGGATAGGAATTTTCAGGAATGTCATGCGAAAAAGGCGCCTGAAAAGCGAATTAGAAGCCATTCAGGATTTAATAAAGGGCAAGCAGACTACCATGCCCCGCGCCCATAGCGGAGAGGGCATATTTTTTACCTCTAAAGCCGTAGATACGCTGATATTCCAAAGTTCTAACAAGAAATTAATATTCAACAATATCATCGGTGATATCTTTGTTCAAGATACGAAAAGAATAAAAGGCACGAAGGTTATTTTTACCATTGGTTTAAAGTCAAAACGCGATTTAGCAAAAATTTTTAGGGAATTCTCTGACAGGTCTTTTGAATTTAATAAAACTAATGTTACCGTCAAGCTTTTCAAAATGGATACGGAATATATATCACGATCTCAGGCGCGCAGGATTTTAGCCGGGCTGGATAAATTCAGGAAAATCGTTCTTGATTTTAGGGATGTTGATACAGTAGGCCAAGCATTTGCAGACGAGATTTTCAGGGTGTGGAAATCGCATCACAAGAGCGCCTCGGTTGAATACAAAAACGCAGATGAGAATATAACTTTTATGATTAAAAGGGCCCAACGATGAAATACGCGAAAGCCCGGTGGTGAGGAATTTTTGGAGGGGGTTTAGATGAGAGAGCGACTTTTAATTAAGAATATGTTATAATAAATTCATGCACAATTGGTCAATTGATAAAAATTTATCCAAAAGGCGACTCCCGGAAATGTTTCGACCGCTTTTGTGGTCGTTGAGATGGGAAGATATAGACATTGATGAAGATAAAGAAGATATTATAGTAAATGCGGTGAATGAAGGAACTCTTAAACATTGGCGTTGGATTATCAAAATGTACGGCGAAGAAAAGATAAGAGGAGTGCTCAAGCGCCGCCTCGCTTCGGAATTCTATCCCGAGTCGCGAAACTTAGCAAAAGTTATCTTTTCGGTGCCTCAATTCCGCCATGCACGAAGAAGCTCTCACTAAAAAAGCGGCAGAGTTATTCCCGCTTTTCAGAAAGTTCAAAAGATTTTATCTGGTCGGCGGCACGGCGTTAGCGCTTCAGATTGGGCATCGCATCTCGGTTGATTTTGATTTTTTTACTTCTGAAAAACTGTCTTCAACACTCTTGCAACAGGTAAAACGGATATTTTCTGGGCATACTCTTTCTGTTACCTATCGCGCTCCCGAACAGCTGAATGTACTGATTGATAATGTGAAGACAACATTCTTTCGCTATCCATATCCCGTTGTTGATCAGCATATAAAATATAAGATGGTACAAATTGCAACGGTGCGGGAAATCGCAGCGATGAAAGCGCTTGCTGTAGGCAAGAGGTTGGCATACAAAGATTATGTTGATTGGTATTTCCTGCTTAATGAGGAACACGTTGATTTGAGGGAAGTTATCGCTAGCGCAAAGAAAAAGTTTGAAGATGATTTCAATGACCGTCTATTTTTGGGACAGCTCGTCTCGCTGGAAGATATCTCCACGCAAAAAATAGATTTCCTGCGCGAAGAAATTAGCCGCAACACCATCGCCGCTTTTCTCAAAAGAACGGTCCGTCAGTTCAAATTGTAGAAAAAATTAGCCGAGTTCAGCGTGGCGGAGAGATAGTGCTTTGCCGCGGAGGAATTTTTAGAGGGGGGGTTTAGAGGCGACCAGTTCTAGAATATATCTGATTTCAGCTCTTGAGCCTTTTCGCTGAAAAATGTTTTTAGTTCCTCGACCGTAAGTCGCTTTATCATTTTCGGCAATCCCTCGACTCTTTTTACTTTTGCAAGCTCGCCGCCCAAAAATATTGGATCGATCTTTATGCCGAATTTATTTTCAGCATCTTTCCATATTAATTTTAGTTGCGTTCCTTTCATTAAAAAATAAAGATCTACGAAATCTTTTGGATCAAAACGATCAAGGAGAGCCATTAGTTTTCCAGCGGCTATGTCTCTTATGCTGGCTATTTTGACACCGTCAATAATTTTATGCCCTTCCAAATTCGGGAATGGATAGTAAGTGAATTCTATTTTTAACTCTTCTTGGGCTTCACCCCTTTTGAGAGAAAAGAAAAATTGATTTCTGTCGTAGAGGCGCGTATATAATATTTCCTTGGCTTCTAAAATATTTTTTAGCTTCTCGGAAAAAGCGTGCAGAAAAACTAGATCGGGTTTTTCTGGAGAGAAAAAATCTAGATCATCTGACAATCTATGCCGAAGGTAATACGCCGCTAGCGCGGTGCCTCCGGAAAGATAGAAAGAGGCGAGTTCCGGCGTACTCGAAATATGTGTGATTGCGTCTTTTTGCTTTTGGGTTAAAACCTCTTCTCCCATAAAAGTAATTCGAGAAATGTCCTTCTGTTTTCTGGTATGCGTATATCTTTTAAATGCTTTTCCAATAGATCACGGTCGAGGCGTTTTCCTTTTAGGCCATAGTTAATAAGACGCTCAAGTTTCCATTTCTTGTCTTTTTCCTGCTTTTTGTATTCAGTTTCGGTGTAATCCCAAGTCATTATACGTCAAATTTTAACAGAAAAGAGCTTATAATTCAAAAAATAGAAATTTATAATAGTTCCATGAAATCACCTCGCCGAGGAATTTTTTTTGGGGGGGGTTTAAGAAAGCAAATAACTAAACTTTAACGGCATAAATTTCGTTAGCGTATGTGGGGACAAAGAGGATTTTTGATTCAAGATCGTAAGCTGGCCTATTTGTTATTCGTTCCGTTGTTCGAAATATGCTCAAAAGTTTTCCGGAGCTTGCTTCAATCTCGTATATTGCTCCGTCTGTAGCTCCTACCCAAATGGATTGTTCTACGATTAATGGGGTAGTCATGGCGCGTCCGCCGCATTGATAATCCCAATTCAATCCTTTCGTATCTAAATTTATTGAATAAATCTTCTTGTCTAAAGATGAGACAATTACATTATTTTCATATATCACAGGCGCTGAATAAATCGCGGCCAACGTTTTAAATTTATAAAGAAGCTCTCCGGAGGATAAATTAAGCATGTAAATATATCCGTCAAAAGCGCCAAAGATTAATAACTTTCTTTTGTCGTCAATGCAGAGAGACGCTTTAATTTCTCCTCCAGCTTGAAATTCCCAAAGGAGTTTTCCATTTTGCGCGTTGAATAAGTAAACTTTGCAATCATTGCTCCCAATGGCTACGACCCCGCACTTCTTATCATATACCGGAGATGAATGCGTATATTCTGACATGATAAAATCCCATTTTTTCTCTCCAGTTTCAAGATCAAGAGCCACTATCCCTCCGCGCTTTCTCCAAAGTCCGAACTCAAGGCCGATAAACACAAGGCCAAGATCTGGCGCGACGGCGGGCGAAGAGCCAACCCAATCCGCTTCCATAAAAATCCATTTCACCTTTCCGGTATTCTTGTCTAAGGCGTAAACATTTCCGTCGTATGAGCCAAAATATACGAAATTGTTCCAAAGAGCAGGGGAGGAAAAGATGCTTTTTCCTTTGGCGTGCCAGCCCACTTTATATTTCCAGACGGAAGAGCCGCCCTTTTTATCTATCGCCCAAAAATAACCGGAATCGCTGCCAAAATATAGTTTTTGGTCATCGATAACCGGAGCGGATTTCGGAACTCTATAAAAGTAGTTTGGATTTGGGCTTTGAAAGCGCCACAATATTTCAAAATTCGTTCTGATCTCATCCCTTTTCTTCGATAGAGAGAGTTCAAAATCTTCCAGCGTAAAAAGGGATACAGCCTTGATGCCGTTTTCTTTTAAGAATTCGTAAGAATCCAGCGGTCTATAGCGGATGAGCGTAAAAACAGCATCAACCTTTTTCCCAGCCTCTTTTAGTATTTCGATTTGATGCGATATCGTTTTTCCGCTATTTATCAAGTCGTCGATGAGTATAATTTTCTCGTTGTTTATTTCTCCCTCGATTATCTTTTGAAGACCGTCGGGCTTGCGGCTTTTTCGAATAAAAAAACCATTGACGGGTTTTCCCGCCCCCGCGCTTTTTAGAACAATTGCCCCGATTAAAGGAAGGGCGGCGGTTTCCTGCCCGCATATCTGGAAGGGGTATTCTTTTTCAAACATTTCCCAGAATATATTTACCGCGAGCCGAAGAGCCTCTGGACGCATCAAAGCGTTCCTTGAGTCGATAAGCCAAGTACTCTCATCGCCGGACTTAGATACAATTTTGCGGTCGCTTTGTTTTACGATTGAATACTTCTGAAAGATTTCTTTTAGTTCCGATAATTTCGGGTTAGGCATGATAAAAATTATATGTTAATTTTGACAGATAAGTAAGATAGAATAACAATGGGGCGATAAAGTTATAATATTATCGTATAGGGAAAATGAAAATACTAATAGTTGGTTGCAAGGGAAGTGAACATGCGCTCGCGTGGAAACTGCGCCAATCCGCGAGAGTAAGTAAAATCTATATTGCCCCCGGAAATGCCGGTACCGCTACCCTTGGAGAAAATTTACCTATTACGAAAACGGCAGAAATTGTCGATTGGCTTAAGGTAAATAGCGTGGATTTAGTGCTTACGGGCACGGTTTCATATTTGAAAGATGGGTTGGCGGACGAAATCGAAAAATTAAAGGTGCCCTTTTTTGGGCCAACGAAAGCAGCAGCCCAAATTGAATGGTCCAAATCGTTTGCCAAAAAATTTATGCAGAGAGAGGGAATTCCAACCGCACCATTTGAAATTTTCAATGATGTTGAGTGGGCAAAAAATTATCTGAAAAATCAGCGTTTCCCGCTGGTTATAAAAGCAGACGGCTTAGCAGATGGTCTCGGCACGATCATTGCCAAAAATCTTCAGGAAGCCGAATTAGTTTTACACAATCTGATGGTAAAAAAAATATTTGGAAGAGCGGGCGAAGTAGTCGTTATTGAAGAATTTTTAGAAGGACGAGAAATATCCGTACATGTGTTTTGCGATGGCGACGACGCCGTTCTTTTCCCAACATCTCAAGATCACAAACGACTTTTGGATGGCGACTTGGGGCCTAATACTGGAGGAATGGGAAGTATCGCACCTGTTCCTTGGGTAACGTCTGAAATAATAAATAAAATCAAGGAAAAAATTGTTTTGCCTAGTCTTAGGGGACTCAAAACGATGGGTAGACCATTTGTCGGAGTTTTGTTTCCTGGGATTATGATAACTCCGATGGGCCCAGTGGCGCTAGAATTAAACGCAAGATTTGGAAATCCCGAAACCCAGTCGTATATGCGAATTTTGAAGACTGATTTAGTGGATATACTTCTTGCTTGTGTAAACAAAAATCTGAAGAATTTTTCTATTGAATGGTCTGATAAATTTGCATGCTGTGTAATGGCGGCCACCGAAGGATATCCGGGGAAATACAAAAAAAATATTGCTATCACCGGTTTGTCAGCCATTGACAGTGACTCAGATGTCGTTATATTTCAAGCTGGGACAAAAATTATTGGTAGTGACATGGTTGTTGGTAATATGGGGCGAGCATTGGGAGCAAGCGCGCTTGGTAATAACTTGAATGTAGCAATTGGAAAAGCTTACAAAGCATTAGACAAAATAAAATTTGACGGCATGCAATTTCGAACTGATATTGGCAAAGAGGCATTAATACCGCCCAAATGAATTATCAAGAAAAATTAGAATTTCTTATTTCTCCTGAAAAGTTTTCCCCGTCACCTTTTTGGTTTGTTTTATCAATGAACGATTTTTGCTTGCCTGAACTTGTTGTTTCAATTGACTTCACTAACTCAATTTTAAGTTCAGCCCCTCCACCCAAGTATTTTTTTATGTAATTTGCAATATATTTTTTTTCGCTCTCTATTAAAGAACTTAGCGGAACGATCCTAAGGGTAAAGTGTAAATCGGAGTCTTTGGTGAATTGAAATTGGAGGATTTTATTATAAAGTCCAGCGAGAGGTTTAGTTAATTGGAAAAAATGGCCTATTTTCCCGCTGGGTAATTTAAAAGAGTAAATATCTCTTCCTTCAAGTATTATTCTTGGGAGGGTGCGGCCGCAGGCACATTGACCATTTAACCACTTACCTCTATCGCCGATCTTGTATCTAAGTAAAGGCATGATCTCATTATCAAGGGATGTTATCGCTATGTCGCCTATTTTGTCGGGCGGAGCCGGATTATCGGTTTTATCTAGGATTTCTATGAATACAAATTCTGAATTTATATGGATTCCCTCATGAATCTCACATTCATTCCCGATGGATATAACTTCTCGACTTGCGTAGTAGTCAAATACTGGGGCGTTAAAAATTTTCTCTAAATATTTCCGTGTCTCGCTGTGCAGATGTTCGGCATGAGATATAATAGCTTCAAAATCAACCGTGGGATTGGTCTTTTCAATTTGTTGGGCTATAACCAGAAGAATTGAAGGAATCGCGTGGAGTATTATTTTTCGCTCACGGCATTTTTTGAAAAAAAGATCCTTATTTCTCAAAAAATCTTCTTGATCTCTGCAAAAGAATTTTTCTCCCTCACCTTCTAACCCAAGGAACTCTCGATCGATGACTCTAAGTAGGGTAATCGATTTATTTAAACCAGCTGTCCTTAACATTCTTCTGTACAGGGCTCGCCTTCGGATCAACATGTTGGGATCAACTAATATTGAAAGTGGTATCCCGGCTGTCCCGGAAGTATATTGCTTGAGCCCCAATGATATTAATTTTTTATTGAAAATAGACCCTGATTCTATTCCTCGGCGCAAGTCAGTTCTTGTAAGCGGAATAAGTTCATTAAAATTATCAGATGAAAATATATTTTTTAATCTTTCTGCATAGAAGGGCACGTTATTTTTTGAGATCTTAATTAGTTTTTGTATTCTATTTTTCTGAATCTTTTTAAATAAATTCTGGTTTGCAAATTGTGTATATGCAAAAATGTCATCATATAGCTCGATCGAAGCACGACTGAACACAGATCCATCTAAAACATTAAAAAATCTCGGGTGGCTTCTACGTATAATTTGTTCATACAAATATTCAATCATGTCCCAATATTATAAATCCTTTAGCCTTTAATCAACTTTTAAAAAAGAACCTCGGGAGATTTCTGCCTCCCAAGGTTCTGATTCTCGCGGCACTAGGGAATTATTTTATCCCAAGTTCGCGTTTTGCTTCAAGTTGGAGCGAATCATCTAGTAAATCCGCCAGGTTGGTTGTTTTTTCGATTTTTAGCGCCACCTTTAGACTGGTGACCAGTTCAATGAAGCCTGGCTTAGAAACATCTCCATTTTTACTGAAAACGTCGACTGTTGAGTCATACGTTGCTGCGGCCATCTCATGCCTAGTCTTGGTCCAATCTTCAATGACTTTAATTGTTTCAGCGCGATCATTCCTGATTGATAGATTGGCCTTTATCATCGCTTTTATCATTTTTTTTACCTCATTGCGCTTCTCCTTTAGTTTTTTTGATGTCGTGCTGAAACCCGTGAAGGGCATGTCAAACACTTCATGAGCGCGGGCGAGAACATTCATGCTCCATTTCTTTCCTTCAAAATCGGCCGGCGGGGAGAGAATTGCTCCATCAATTAGGCCCTTCTGTAGGCTAATGAATCTTGCCTCTTCGGAACCCAGAAAAATAATTTCCACGTCTTTTTCAGGGTCAATGCCGTAGTGTCTAAGTATCTTTTTGGCTGACTCATAAGCGCCGACGCCAGGGCTACTGACTCCGATCTTTTTCCCTTTTAGCTCTTCAACCTTTTTGAATTCCCTGTTAGCCAGCAACATGTGAGTTGAGCTGTTTAGAAAAACAGCGACGACTTTCAGCGGCATCCCTCTTAAGCCGGCGCCTACAACGCTACTAATTAGCATCGTATAGTCCAGATTCCCATTTATCAGGGCGCTTATATTGACATCCCTTCTCGCCCTTATAATGTCTACGTCCAGACCTTCATCTCGAAAGAAATTTCTTTGTTGTCCTACCCCAGCTGTCAGGAAAGCTACATCGAATGTTGCGACAGAAAGGATTATTTTTTCCGAAGCTTCGGCATTACCATGGAAAACGACAAAAATAAGTAAGCTGGGAATAAGCCATTTATTCATTTTTTCCTCCGTATGCGTTTTTTTGTTCGGCGCTTAAACGTTTTGGCGGCTCATGGAGCATGAGCCGCCTTAGTTAGGGGAAGGATGATTTCATGTCTTTTTTCGCCCGCGAAACCACCAAGGAAAATTCCAACTACTTCACCTCGCTGATTTGTTACGGGGCCTCCGCTGAATCCTCCGGGCACTTCTTTTTGAGGTGTTACCATTACATATCGTACCTCTGGGCCTTCCTGTTTAAAAAAAGCGCGAAGAGAATCCTTACAGAGATTGGTTGAAATCATACAGCCCGTGACGTCCATCTCAGCCACTCGTACCGCTACTCCGTGTTGCCACAGATCTTTTTTCGGATTGTGCTTGTAATACCCGCGTGCAATACCCCAGAATTTAGGCGATGTACCGGTCCCGTATATAACAAGCCTGTCCCCGATACGGAGTTCGGAAGCGATTTTCGCGGGATGTAATGTCGCATTGGGAAGTATAATTTCCGCAAGATCGCTAACTGCGTTCCATTTGGTTGAGCTAAGCGCTTGTACTTCTAGCACGGATTTTTTCAGGAAGATGCGGAATTTTGCTGACAAAAGATCCTCATCCTCTAATTTAATCACGTGTTTTGAGGTAACAAATCGCGTTTCGCCCCCCGCTGTCTTCACAAACCCGCTTCCAAAAGAAATCGGTTCTCCTTCGACCTCCACCATTATTGTCCCAAAAAAATCTGGGACGTCCGGGTTGATGAACGATTGGCCTAGAGTTAGGTCAGCGTTGAAAATTGTTAAACAACTTACAGCAAACAATGCAAGTGCTCGTAGCATATGCCCTCCTAGTTATTGTTATGATCAGCCCCTTTTCTCCGTAAAATAGCACCATACCAGCTGAAAAGTCAAGTTTGTGTCGATAGGCATCTTCATTTTTAGGACCCCAGTCGCACAATCTGATTAGTTTGACTTTTATTCATGAAAATTTGAAATTGTATAAAATAAAACTTATCTTTAAAGTTATGGATGATAAGTTTACTATAATTATTTCACCAGAGAAATTCATTCCCCGCGACCTGTCGTTGGATTCACTCATTGGAAATGAGAAATTTATTACTACAATAAATGCCCACGTCAACGCCCTTCGTTCTAGTCAATATTTATTGCCAGAAGAAATAAAAAGGATCCAAGTAGATCGTTTTCATATTCTTGTTTCCAATTTATCGTCCGCTTCAAAATACTGGAGAGATTATTTTGCAGTGTTGGGACGGAGTAAATCTAAAGTCTCGCTTATGAAAAATTTTTCAAAACTTTCTCTATTGAACAGAGATATTTTAAATAAGGACAAACAACATTTTTCATTAGTGAGCAACGGTGATAATCAGCCATTTTTTAGAAAGACAAGCGGGAGCACCTCTTTGCCGATCAGGATAGGAGTTGATAAACGCGAAGCAACAGTAGCATACTTTAGTTATTTGTTAAGGCAAGATGTTTTTAAAAACATTGATATTAGCACACTTCTCTCGCGAAAATTTATTATTGGCCTCGGGTCAAGTGGGTTGAGATACTGGATGGGAGACTTTATTCATATGTTTCCTATCTCGATGAAAGAAATTGAAGATCAGGATTACAGAAAGAAAATATACGATGCCTTAAAGAATATGGAACCTGTGATTCTGGGTGGATTTGCATCGCTAGTTTCGAGATTCTGCGCTCTTATGTTTGATGACGGAAATTATAATTCTTCGTCCTTTCTAGCTATAAAGCTTGGGAGTGAACCATTGGTTAACGAAGAAAGAAAAAATTTAAGAAAATTATTAAACATTCCGGTTATTAACGAGCTGAATTGTGGCGAGGTAGGGACTATAGGTTTTGAGTGCGCCAGCAATTTAAATCGCTTCCACCTTAATGCGGAAAGGATAATTCTTGAAATTACAGATAAAAATGGGATCAATCTGCCGGATGGCGAGAAAGGCTTAATGGTTGTAACTGCTCTAGATCGCAAGATCACTCCTATTATAAGATATGAGCTGGGCGATATGGGCAAGCTTATCAGTGAAAAATGCCCATGTGGACTTAATCTTCCGCTGTTTGAATTTTGGGGCAGAAGGGGGGATGAGATTTTACTTTCAAATGGCAGAAAAGTAAGAGTGGTTCAAGTGTATGGAAATTTAATGAAGGCCGGATTAGCTAGAAAGGCATCCCAGTTTCAAATTCAGCAAAAAAATATAGATCAGCTTATATTTCGTATTGTTCCTACGGAACATATTCAAGAAGAAGAAGAGATCAAACTTAGACTATCACTTAATGATCTTTTTTTTGATTGTAGGATGAATATAGATTTCGAATATGTTGAAAATATTACTCCTACTCAAGGAGGGAAGAGAAAATTTTTCATACCTTTAGATGAGGATCGACAAAATTTTGAGATTTAAGAAAAAATTATAGGAAAACAATATCTTGAAACTATATTTTTTTCAAAATATATATTGGAAAGTTATCGGAGACATAATCGGACGCGATTGCGCTTGCTTCCAATAAAAATTCTTTTGATATAACATCCGCAAGCTCATCTTTGGTTTGAGTGATGAATGGTAAGTCCACTTCAGCGCGCCTTAAAGTCATTTTAAGGACCGATCTCAGAAATTCGAGCTCTTTTTCGTTTTCGGTTTTATATCGTAATATCTCATCAACTATTATACGAGGAGAAGTTGCTTGAGTTTTTTTGTCTCTTAGGCGATCTCTTAATCTATAAAGCAGGGCGAACCTTTGTTCGACGGTGTTTTCGAAAGTTTTCGAGAATAAAATCCCTTCGATAATTTTTTTTGGGTCTACATTATCGAAAGCTGTATTACATATGCACATTCTTACAATAAAATTTCCATTTTGTTTCAAGAGTGACGAGATTTTTTTTACAAATAGTGGCTGCTTGTCTGGTTCGATTTGAGTGAATACGAAGTCACCTACTACATAATCAAAAGATTTGGGCTCCAGCGGCATTTCTAACCAATCTGACTTTAGCCATATTTCGTTTTCAGCATCAAGATCAATGCCGAGTTTATCAAGTTCTTTTAAACTATTTTCAATCGTAGCGAATGAAAAATCGGCTACGACATAATTTTTGAAGTCCAATTCGTTTAATAAACTACGCAATAAAGGAGTAGAGCCCAATAAAAGTGTCTTTTGATTATTCTCCTCATGTTTTAAATATTTTTTATAAATGTTTAGGTCGTCTTTGGATGGATTTGCTAGCGGTATGCGCAGGTTCCGCGTATAACCGTTATCATCCCAAAACAGCTTTGATTGTTCGCGGTAGGGAAGTTTAATTGACAAAATATCCGTTATAAGTTTTCGGATGCGCAAAAGATCCCTATTTGAAAACCGTTTTAATATAGAATACATTAGATGCATAATGTAATGTGAATAGTATATACTAATACCTTGATAATCGATATTCATAAAAATGACCGAGAAAGAAAAAGATATTTTAGTTGGAGATTTTTTTAACTCGTTACCCAAAACGATTAATTTGAAGAATTTATTGGGGAATGAGGTTTTTATAGATTGGTTTTTGCCGAGACTGAAGCTTATAAAAGAAATCCAACGCTGGCCCCAGGAAAAAATAAATGAGCTTACCGAAATAAGATTAAGAAATTTACTCACCCATCTAAATAATAATTCCACTTTTTGGCGCGCGCGTTTTAGCGAATATTTTTTAGATCTTCATTCTACCGATATTTTTCCAGAACTTCTTAAATTACCAGTTGTAAATAAAACGACATTGATTGAATGGGGCGACGATATACTTGTTACAAATAACGGCACGCCAAATACCTATTATACGAGCGGAACTACTGGCGTCCCGTTAAAGGTGAGAATTGATGAATTTGAATGTATTAAAAACGAATTGGTGTACATTTTTGAGCCAGATGCTTTTGAGTTTCGTAAAGTCGGCGAACTCTTGCGCCGGAAATTCATCCTTTTGCTGGGGAGGAAATCAACTGGGCAGTATGCTCCCTACTCGGAATATTTTCCCCTCGACACCTTTTCTTCTCTAGGCGATAAAAAAACAAGAGAAAAAATTTATAGCAAGATTCTTAACGATTCTTTGATTTATCTTTTTGCGTATTCTTCAGTAATTCTGGAATTAATGAAATATGTGAGGGAAGATGGCGTAAAGCTTCCTGTTATTGCCAATCTTTCAGGCGAAGCAGTCTCATCAGAAGAAGAAAAATTTATATATGAAACTACCGGCATTCCCATAATTTTTTCCTACAATTGCAAAGAAGCGGGCAAGGTAGGAGAAAAATGCCAAGCAAATATCGGCAATAATTTTTATCATATTTATCGAGAGCGCGTTTTGGTGGAAATTGTCGATGATGATGGTCAACAACTTGAAAATGATGAAGAGGGAGATATTGTTTTAACTGTATTGGATAGGACAACAATGCCTATTATTCGATATTCCATTGGGGATAGGGGCAGAATTTTATCGAAATTATGTTCATGCGGCAGACTTTCGCCATTGCTGGAAGTACAAGGTAGAAAAAACGACAATATTTTGTTGCCAGATGGAAGCACTTTCAGCGTTCTCTTGTTTCGACCTCTTTTTCTTAAAGAAATTGGACTTAAGAATATAATAAAATATCAAATAATACAAAAAGAAATAGATAGTTTGCAGATAAATTTTGTCACCCCCCAAAAAATTAGTTTTGAGAAATTAAAAATTATTGAAACAATTCTGGAAAATAATTTAAAAAAGAAGGCTAAAGTTAACATTCGGAAAATTGGGCACATAGAAAATTACCAGAGCGGAAAAAATAAAATGTTTGTTCCATTAGGTGAATACAAAAAAAGTAATATATAAAAAACAAGGCCCTCAGTCGAAGACCTTGTTTTTGCTGATGAAATATTTTTTATTTTATGAAACCTTTTCTAACAATGCGTTGCCAGTTGTGCTTCTCCCATCCAATACATTGCTCTTACGGAGCAAGGTATAAGTATGAGTATTCCCGGAACTTAAAAGGTAGACCTCGAGATTGACCTTGTCGCCCTCCACTTTCCCGTTTATGTCTCCGAACCACTGTCTGCCATCTGGACCTGTTTGAATATTTGTGCCGATGACTTTGTCCCCGTCAACGACTCTCAAGTCAAGTTCGGTGGTCCAACCCGAACCTCCTCTGACACCGAACCACTTTCCGTTCAGCCAGTTGTAGTCGGGGTTGCCGGGAAGGTGTGTTGAGCAACCTCCCAAGAAAATCACAAGGCATATAAGGGAAATAAGCCCTTTTAGCATGTTAATATCCTCCTTTCAAAGATATTTATTTATAGATTACCATATACCTTATACCTTGTTAAGATACAACATAAATAGTTAATATTAGGTTATGGATCAAAAGTTTTCTATTAGGATTGTCCTATGGCTTTTTCTCGCCATATCAATTGGCGCAATCGGATTTTATTTTTATACCTCCTATGAGCCATCGGTAAACCATTTAATTGATGGAGTTCCTTATTATGGCGTATATAATCTATATCCGGATTTTACAAGTTCGGCAATTTCAGTCGCGACAATCCTTCGCTACTATAATGACGAAAGAGTGCCGTTTAATGAACTAAAAAATGAATTTCCTGATTCACGACAGCGAGATGAAGATGATAAAGAATCGCATTTTCAAAAATCGTTAAAATTTCTTGAGGCCCAAGGATATAATACCTTTAGCACAAAACTCTTAGACGATAAATATAAGGATAGAAAAATTAACGAGATAAAGAGATACATCAAAAAAGATATCCCGGTAATTGTAATTCAGCAAAAACGTCTCGATGCAAAAAGTGAAGATATAGAGAAATTTGGTTGGAGAGTGGTCATAGGCGTATTTGACGACAAAAAAGAAATAATCGTGCACGACGCGGGTTTGGGGAATAATTATGTGTTTTCGTATGCCGATTTCGAAAAATTATTTGTCCCGGGCGCGTCGCGAATGCTTGCAATATGGCCAAAAGATGATCTAGCGCAAGGCCTGCCGAAGCCGGGAAATGGCTTGCCATATCCAGAACGACCGACTGTCATGGAAAATGCGTATGATATTATTGGGGCCGCGGGAAGAGCAAGAGCGACTGTGTTTACTGCAGATGCCTTGTGTTCCAGTATTCTTGATGATCCTACCCCTGAACAGGTTAGCGAATTCATCAGATTGAATAAAGAATCTATCCGATACAGGGATGAGGTGATCAATAATCCTATATTTAAGAATATGCCCGCCTTTTTTCAGTTCAGAAATAAATTTTATAGGGCGCGATCTTTAATGCGTATCGGCAAAATATCACAAGCGCAAGACATATTGATTAATGAACTCATCCCAGCAAATAAGAATCTTGATAAACCCGCCGAAGGATTTGAGTCGGCAATTGATTTCTCTGAACTTACCGCCGACGCGGCTCGATATGCCAGAGTTATTGACGGCCAGATGCCAGCTGTTTACGAAGTATTGATGGTTTCGTATCGCTATGAAGGCAAGTACAAAGAGGCATTAGACGCTTATATGCCTTACTTCAAGCTTGATCCGGATGATGCAGATGCGTTAAAAAACCTCGCTTTATTACGCGATGAGTTGCGCGATCCTGCCCTAAGAAAGACTCCAAAAGGAGTCAAGTGCATGGGCGGGAGAAGTGTGATAAAATAAAAAAATGAAGAAGTTTTTTAGACTGATTAAATATTTCTTTTTGGGTATAGTTTTTGTTGTTTTTGCTTTCTTTCGTTGGATTTTAGGAGGTCAATCT
>Ga0209541_10004964_pt1 | contig 23387 bp, 25 predicted proteins | sample RifCSPlowO2_01_FD_184027 | JGI IMG/M metagenome (GOLD analysis project Ga0209541, IMG submission 184027) | Groundwater microbial communities from Rifle, Colorado - Rifle CSP2_plank lowO2_0.1 (SPAdes) (version 2) | ecosystem: Environmental > Aquatic > Deep subsurface > Groundwater | place... | reverse complement strand
CTTCCAAATATAGCTTATAATCTCGCATATTTCGCCTCTTTTATAACATACTTTAATCTTGGTTTTAATCCTTTTTCCCCTGAAAAATACCTATCCGATTTTGAATGGCGGCCATGGTGTAATGGTAGCATCGAAGCCTGTGGAGCTTTGGGACCGGGTTCGATCCCCGGTGGCGGCCCTTTTGATTCAAACCCAAGAAATATTAATGGGAAAAAGAACAAGTGATTCACATGGCTTCGAAATTTCAAACGGTTCGCGGAATGCGGGATTTTTTGCCTGCGGATTGCCGGAAAAAAAAACAAGTGGAAGCGGTTTGCCGCGAAGTATTCGCGTCTTTTGGTTTTGAACCGCTTCAAACTCCGGTAGTGGAGCCGTTCGAATTGCTTTCGGCCAAAGGCAGCGCCGGAGAAGCCATCAAAGACGAAGTGTACTGGTTTAAGGACAAAGGAGACCGAGAAGTGGGTTTGCGGTTTGATTTGACGGTTCCGCTGGGTCGCGTGGTCGCGTCGAATCCCCAGTTGCCAAAGCCGTTCAAGCGGTATCAAATCGGAACGGTGTACCGTTATGATCGCCCGCAAGCCAAGCGGTACCGCGAGTTTACGCAGGCGGATGTCGATATTGTCGGAGTGTCGGATGTAACCGCGGAGTTTGAGATTATTGCGATCGCGGTTAAAATCATGCAGCGGTTGGAACTGGATTTTTTCATCAAATTGAATTCGCGTCCGGTGCTCGAGCGAATCGCATTGAAATGCAACGTGAAAAAAGAGCAGATTCCAGATTGTTTTCGTTTGATTGATAAGCAGGACAAGTCGGATTGGAAAACGATTGACGCGGAATTAAAACAAAAAGGAATCGACCCGAAGATCGCCAAGGTTTTGCAGGAAAATAATCTTGTTGAAATCGAAAAACTGGTGGGACGCGATCCGTCGTTCGAATCGTTGTTGGGTTTGATGGAATTGCTTTCCGAAAGTGGGTTGGATAAATTTGTCAAGCTTGATTTCGCCTTGGCGCGCGGACTGGATTATTATACCGGAACCGTGTTCGAGGTGTCATCCGAAAACACGACGGTTGCGGCGGGCGGGCGATACGACAAACTTGTGGAACAATACGGAGGACCCGCGACTCCGTGCGTTGGAATTTCGTTTGGCGTGGACCGGTTGTTTGATTTGGTGTCGCAGCGATGGGTGTTGCCAGCCGTTTCCCGAGTGCTGGTCGTGTGTCTTGATTCCAAGCAACAAGGCTATGCGTTCAAAGTGGCGGAATCGCTTCGAAAAGCGGGAGTCAACGTGGAATCGGATTTGCTTTTCCGAAACATCGGGAAAAACATTGAGTATGCCGTCAAAAAAGGCATTCCGATGTTGGCGATTGTGGGAGAAAACGAAGCCAAAGAACAAAAGGTGACTCTCAAAAATTTGGCGAAAAAAACCCAGTTTTTGGTTCCTTTATCCCAAGCGGGGTCGTTTTTGGCGAATTCCAATTAAAAGCTTTTCTTTGGCCAAATTGGTTGGTAAATGGTTCTTTTCGATTAAAGACTTTTGGGCCACAGTAGCACAACCTGGTGGTGTTCGGCATTGGTAATGCCGAGGTTGGGGGTTCAAATCCCCCCTGTGGCTTTCCATTCAGTAATTTTTTGAATGTTTTTGGGGTTTGAAAATCCGATCAATCGCTCCCACCGTGAAAAATTTTTCGCCCCATAAAGAAAGATTCTCCATGTTTCACAAGGGGTGTTCGTCAGATAGTGATTTTGCAATTGGCGCGTGATTGAAAAAGTAAATCCGTTCACTTTCAATACTTCGCCAACTTTGTAAATCAATTTTTTACTCTTACTGGTAATGTCCAAGCGGGGATACGGACGCGCTTTTTTGTTTCGATTAACAAATCGTAGGTACCCATCTGTATCGAAGAGACCTCGCAGGAAATCAAAAATATACGGACTTCCAAAAAGCATTCCCGAAATCTGAATATTGTCCTTTCGGCCAATCGGAAAACCGATTGATCGTTTAAACTCGCATAATCCTTTGGACGTGGCATAACACCCAAGACAACTATGACCATTCCGAATATGCAGGTTAAGGTTGTATATTTTTTTGTACAAAGGAACAAGTATATTATCGATATAGTCGCGTTCCTTTTTACTTGAAGCAATTTCGTAAATGTATTTTGTTCCCCAAATCGATTTTTTAATACTCAGATATCCATCGCCCGTATGAATTCCCATTTCTTCTGCCAACTCGTGTGTCATGAATTCGGGAACAGAAAGTCCTTTTTCAATATCTGTTCGAGAGAGATTCACGGTAATCGTTTGATTCTGTGAATTTAATATCGGAAACATGATGAGATAACCCGGTTCCTGCGATTAATCTTTGCAGGCACTCTTCATTGCCGGTGATTTGACAAGGATATGCTGGAGTATCTGTGTTTTTCGGGACACCAACCTTTTTATTGGAAAAACTCCTTCTATTAACCGATCTTCATGGTTGTGGGTTTGGGCGCGTTAACCGAAGTCGGAGTGATTTTGGGGTTTGGCCTGATTTTAAGCATTTTTTTCAAGCGCATGGGCCAGAGTCCCGTGCTTGGATTTATTTTGTCGGGTTTTTTGCTTGGGCCTTTTTTGTTGAATTATATCCAACCGGGAAGCGAATTGCTCTCTGCGTTTGCCGAATTGGGTTTGTTCGTTTTGTTGTTTTATCTTGGAATCGAATTGTCGTTTAAGGATTTTATCAAAGCGGGGGTTCCGACGTTGGGACTCGCGTTGGTGGATATGCTTTTTTCCGTGATCGGTGGCGTGATTCTGGCTTTAGTACTGGGGTTTTCGTTTTTGTTTTCCGTGATCGTCGGAATGATGTTGTTTTCAACCAGTTCCGCGATTGTCGGAAAGTTTTTGCTTGATCGGGGAATGATGAAAGAAAAAACCGCGCAATTGGCCATGGCGATTTTGATTTTGCAGGATTTTTTGGGTATTTTGCTGTTGGTTTTCATTTCGAGTCTGTCGAGTTCGGGTTCCGCGGTTTCTCTCGGTGTCACGGCGGTCGTGTTCGCGGCGGTCGCGTTTTACGCGGTGCATCGTTTATCCGGAGTCGCGGAAAAGATTTTTGAAAAATTCGATTTGTCCGCAACGGAAATGACTTTGTACGCGCTTGGGATCGGATTGATCGTCGCGACATTGGGCAGTTTTTTGGGTTTGTCATCCGCATTGGGCGCGTATTTTGCGGGGTTTGCGTTGTCCGAGTTCAAAGCCGGCGAGCACGTCAAAAAAGAATTGAATTTTTTGCGCGAATTTTTTCTCTTGTTTTTCTTTGTCGCGTTTGGAGCCACGTTGTTTTTCGACGCGGAACTAGGCGCCGTGGTTGTTCCCGAGTTTTCCCAGTTGATTTTCGTGACCGGGTTTACGGTAGGGCTTACCATTGTCGCGATGATTGCGCACGGGGCTTCTTTGACGATGTTTGGTCCTTTGTTTGGTTTGACGAATCGGGCGTCAAGCGAAGTCGCGATTTTGTTGGGGCCCTTGGGTGAGTTTGTCATCATCATTGCCCTTGCGGCAATTCCGTTGTTGAGTAAAAGCGAAGCGACGTTGCTCTCACCCATCGCGTTTTTGCTGATTTTGTTGACGTTGTTCTTGTTCCAACCGGTATACAGACGTTTGGATTGGCATGATCGTCTCACGACCCGAATTCCCGCGTTTGCGCCGCGACCTTTGGTGGAAGAACCTGTCAAACAGTATTCGGATGAAGGTCGAGATGCCTTGCATTCATTTGGAATCAATTTGTTGATTATTATTTTGCTGGCTTGGATTACGATCCAGTTGTATTCCGCGGTTCCTGAGTTAGGGATTCCGATTCCGTACGGCCGCTTGATTTCAACCGTGATTTTATTCGCTTTTTTCGCGGTGGTTCCTTTTTTTAGGGTGATTCGCGCCAGTCGCAAGTTGTTTCATTATTCGATGAACCGACAAGATCCAAAATCCCCGGAAAGGCCTCGAAACAATAGTTTTTTAAGCCGTTAATGGTGTTTCTTCGGTATGTGGGGCATTGCGTTTTTGCTTTTCCTGGTGTTAACGGTACTTGGTTTTTTGGTTCACCCCGCGATCGGAATCGTTTTGGTTATCGTTGACTTGGTGTTTATTCTCGTTTCGATTCGCGTGATTATGGAGTATCAGCGCGGAGTGGTTTTTACCTTCGGAAAGTTTACGGGTAATCTTTCGCCGGGTTTTAATCTGGTTGTGCCCGGAGTCCAGCGTATTGCCATGGTGGATTTGCGCGTTCGCGTGGACGATGTTCCGGAACAATCTCCAATCACCAAAGACAACGTGTCGCTAAAAGTCGATGCCGTGATTTATTACAAGATTCTTGAGGAAAAAGCTCAGGATGCCATTATTGAAGTCGAGGATTACCGGTACGCGGTAAGCCAGTTGGCGCAAACCACGATGCGAAACGTGATCGGAAACATGCTGTTGGATGAAGTGTTAAGCAAACGAGACGAAGTCGCGAACAAGATTCGTGAAGTCGTCGAAGTCGCGTCCGGAAAATGGGGCGTAGACGTGGAAGCCGTAAAGCTTCGATTGATCGAATTGCCGGAAGAAATGAAACGCGTCATGGCGCGTGCCGCGGAAGCCGAGCGAATCAAGCGCGCGGCGATTATCAAGGCGTCCGGTGAAGCCCAGGCGGCTCAGATTGTTTCCAAAGCCGCGGAAACGATTGCAAGCGTCGAAGGCGGATTGAATTTGCGTACGATTCAAGGATTACAACAGATTTCTTCGGATCCGTCCAATGAAGTCGTGTTCTTTGTTCCCATTGATACGATTAAGCCGCTCGAAGGATATCCCGAAGCCAAGGAGGGAAAAAAATGATTGTCGAAACCCTTCTTTGGATCATTGTCTTTATCATCGTTTTCTTTTTGTTTGGTTCGCTAAAAATCGTGAACCAGTACGAACGCGGAATAAAATTTACATTGGGTCGTTATGCGGGCATTATGGAACCGGGAATCAATTGGGTGGTTCCGATTTTCCAATCCTGGATCCGAGTGGACATGCGAACCATTGTTCGCGATGTTCCGCGTCAAGACATCATGACCCAGGACAACGTTTCCGCGATCATTAACGCGGTCGTGTATTACAAAGTCGTCAAAGCGGATTTAGCGGTTTTGAAGGTTCAGGATTATCATTTCGCGATTTCACAATTGGGTCAAACCTCCATGCGCGACGTGATCGGCGAAGTGAGTTTGGACGAATTATTGGCCAAACGCGAGTTAGTTGCCGGAAAAATCCGCGAGATTTTGGACAAAGCGTCCGATCCGTGGGGAATCAAGGTTGAAGCCGTGGAATTAAAAGAAATCATTTTGCCCGAAAGCCTGATCCGCGTGATTTCGCTGGAAGCCGAAGCCGAGCGCGACAAGCGCGCCATCGTGATCAAGGCGTCGGGAGAATTCGAGTCCGCCAAGAACCTCGCGCAAGCCGCCAAGGAATTGACGCGCGTCAAAGGCGGAATCCATTTGCGCACCCTGCAAACGATTAATTCGCTTTCAACCGAAAAAAGCAAAACCGTCGTGTACGCGATTCCAAGCGAATTGCTCAAGAGCATCGATATTCGCGTATTGGATTTTTTCAAGGAAATGAAGAAAAAATGATTTTTTCTTTTTCGAAAAACCCGGAAAAAGGGTTCGGTCAAGCGGTTGAAATCCTGATTTTTGTATTTTTGTCAAGTGCGGTTGATTACTCGTTAATTCTTTGGGTTTTTTTTATCGCTTGCTGGAAAATAATTGTGAGGTACGGTAGCATGGAAGTATTCTAAAATGCTCCATATCCCAGGAAGTTTTTCTGGGTCAATGGATTTTCCGTTCAGAGTGACTTTTCCATCTGGTTCGATTTTTAGCCCTGTTGGATGAAGTCTGGAATTAATAAAAGCAAGGTCGCCTTTTCGCTCCGTAATCCCTCGATACTGTGTATAGGTATCTCTTGAAACCGTTCTACTGTTGAGATCAGGGGTATTCAGTATGGGCTTAAGAGGTCTTTGCTGGTAAGAAGGAGCACGATCTGTTCTTTTTCGCTCTCTTTCAGAGGTAAAATGAATGCGCGTAACTTTAAGAACGCCTTCATCGTTTTGTAACATTAATCTCAATTGACCCCCTAAGTTTCTTGTTCTTAAAGCGGGGCTTCGTGGAATCACAGCGGTGGGGCGACTTCTGGGTTTTTTCGTTGGTTTTGGTCTCGGTATTTTATCACCAAAAGAATTTAGTGTTTTCCCCTTAAAAATCATTTCGCTTGGGGGTTCTGTCTAATCCTCGGTTGAAATCTTGATTTGTGGATTTTTGTCAAGTGTGGTTGATTTTCCTTAAATTAGGCAAATTGGCATTTCAATAGTACTGCCCGATAGTTTGCCAGATAAATACATCATCCCGCCGGAGGGAAAAGTAGTAGCACCTGATATTGGTCTATTTCCTATCTCGGTGGGAGTTATCCATGTGTGACCGTGTGGTTCAATGTGTGAGTAACCATAGTAAATGTCGAGTCGGTCATCAACTTTATATCCAGAGGCAAAAAGGGCATTATCAGGTATCCAACGGATGTGTTTCATGTTCAAATTTTTTGTTGCTTTGTTTAATTAAACTTATCCACCGATTTTGTCCTAATTCGATTTGGATTCTGGCTTTTTGTGCGAGTGTTTCTCGGTTTAGTGCTTGGTGGGGGCGCACGAAGTTGTAGAATGTCCGATAATCGTTTGAATGACGGAGCAGGCTTTTTTGGTCGGCTAATCCACGCATGACTTTGAGGCACCCGAGCTGGTTTCAAAATCAGTCGTTACGACTGAAACCAAAAAGGTGCTGAGGGACGTTCGAAAAATCAAGTCCAAATAATCAAATCAACCGGTCTTGACACGTACTCCATCAACCGATTACTTGACAGAACCGGAAAAAGAAATATTTAAATAGTAGAAAGCTGCACGTAGGATCATTGATGAATCACCGCGCCTTATTTGGAGTCTTGTTATTAATGGGGATAATCAGCCCCACGGTTTTCGGCACGTACATTACGCTTTCCGCGGTCGGCGGACCGTTCTCCACAGATTCAAATATTCTCATCATCGGAAAAGTGTTCGACAACAACGGGTACGCAAGAGGCTATGTCGATGTTAACTCGTATGTCGTCAGTGATTCGAATGTGGCCAGTGATTTGAATTATCATGGAAGTGTTTCGGGAACGTTTATTCGAACGCTTCTGCCGGGCGATTTGGCTGCGGGAGATTATAACATCGTTGCCGTGGATCTCAATCGCAATATCCGCACCAGCGTACGCATTTCCGTGCGAAGCGTCAAAGGCGGCGCTATTACGTTTAACACGCATAATCCCCCGTTCAACAAGAGCACCGGCGAAGATATCAATTTTACTTTGCTGGGAAAAGGCGCGGGAAATGCGGATACCAATGTCATGGTTCAGGTACGCTTGATTTCGGACGCCAACAATTCGCAGGCATCGCCGTACATCGACGTGAATGCCAATGGATTGGACCAAAATGTGATTGGCACTTCGGGTCTCTCCCAGGGACTATATTATATTGATGTGAATAATGGACTGGCCTTGTTCCCGGTTCCGGTGTTCCAATTCAAGGGATTTTTGGACATCAAGGACGACCAGAACAACGCGACGAACGTGTTCGGTCCCGGCAAAACCGTGTATGTCACGGCCAAAGCTGTGAATTTCGATGGGAACATCAACCAGACAATTACCGCGATCGACGTGACGGTACGAAACCCCAGTGGCGTGAGCACGACGGTCACCTGTACCGGAACCGCCCAAAAAACATGCCCGTATGCGATTCCCGCGGATGCAAATTCCGGCGAATACCTCGTGTCCGCAACGATCACGGTGGGAAGCGATCCGTTGCGTGTACGCAGGTCGTTTTTCGTTCAGGCATACCAGTTGAAATTTTTTCCGCAGACCTTTATCGGCGGCGATGCGGGCCGCGAAAAGATGCCCAGCGTTTTCCCAAGCGGTGCAACGGTGAATTTCGAGATGCGTATGGTCAACACCGCAACCGGGACCGAGTTGTCGGGATCCAACGACCTTAATTACCGATTTTGCCAGGACCAGAACGTGCAGACCTTCATTTCGCTGGCAGGCGCAACCGACCGTAACCGTACCACGGCCACGATGGTTTACGCTTCGGCGACGCCCAATTACTGCGTGGTAGCCATCACGGCGCCCCAAACACAGGGAACCTATCAGGTCACGGCCGAAGTCCAAAACGGGACCGAAACCATGCGCCGGACATCGGTTCTCGTCGTGCAGAATTACATGATTTTCTCGAGCCCCGTTTCACCAGACACCTTTGATCCTTCGTCCCCCACGGGCAAATTCACGTTCTACAAAGGCGAAAGCGTGGGTTTCAACCCGAGTTACGTGGACCTCAACGGAAGCCTTAATCCCAAGATTTCCGCGGTGCGCCAGATTCGCGTCCTGGAGGACGGCGGAGCAAAAACCTTCACGGCGGCCGGCGACATTACTTGGAATTCAGACAAGAACATTTTGACACTGAGCGCCGCCGCGGTCAACACCTTAAGCGGCGGGTTCAAGCAGGTCGAGATGCTTGTCGATGTGAACGCGGCGGATGCCAACGCCTCCAATATCACCGCCTTTGGCATGTTTAAACTCCAGTTGTTGAACCTGTCCGCAACGCTTTGGAGCGGATCCAGCGCGGACGCGAACAGCGCCAAAAGCGGCCAATTCGGACCGCCATCGGTCGGATTGGACGAAAACATTTTTATTCGAGTGTCCGCCACCACCGGTAGCAGCACGGGAATTTCCGGCGCGACCGTCCAACTGCGATCGATGCGCAATGTGGATACGTGGGAAGAAATGACCACCAGCGCAGTGTCTTCGCGCGTCACGGACGCCAACGGAAACGCGGTGCTGGATATCGGAACCCTGATCGGCCTTGGGAAAGGAAGCGGCGGATACATGGTCGAAGTAGCGGTCACCACTTCGGACGGCAATTCGGATACCACTGAAATGTTTTTCGACTCGCGGCGCTTTTCGGTTTTCCTTCAGCCGCTGGATCGGACCTCGGGCACCCAATGTCAATTCGCCCAGGGATTCCGAAAAGACGAGAACGCCTCTTTTATCATCCGCGCGTTCGACCCGCAAAGCGGTTTCGGAGCAGGCGACATCAATCTCATTGTTGCCGACAGCGGCGCGCTCAAACTGATGTATTTCGGGTCGCCCACCAAGCCCCAGTTCCCGCCGCTCGTGGACACCAACGTGTATTACGACGTGAATGCCGCATATCCCTGCATGGCCCAGGGCGGATCCGGCGGAGGGGAACCCGGCTCGCCGACCAACTTGATCATGATCACGCTACGAAAACCAAATGACACCAACTGGACCACTGGATTTTTTGACGTCTCGCTTCAAACCGATGCGAACGGGGGCCGATTCGATGGCAATCGCGAGACCGGCCGCGGATTCATGCGTATCCAATCCTTTAGTTTCACCGCCAACCCGAACGAAGTCGGCCAATACGGCGCGCCGACTGCCAAACCTGGCGCGGTTTTCGACGTCAATACCGTCATCTTTGGCACCACGGGGGATGTTAACATCACGGCCCAACTGGTGGACATGATGGGCGGCGGCAAGATGGATTTTGGCGAAGCCGCAGGCTCGGACCTTAATATCGGCCTACGAAACCCAGGGCTTAACGGAGACTGCAACGCGACGAGCTGTCCCTTGAAATATCTGCAAAAATCAAGCGATTCCAACTCGCAAGATGTCAACGTCATCAGAGTATTCATTCCATCCGGCACGAAACTGCAGGACTATCTCATCATGCTGACCGCGACCGACAGCGCCGGAAACACTGCCGAAGCAGAGGTATTCGTGAACATGAAGTTGTTCAAACTCGTGAACTTCGGCTGGTACAATTCCCTGTTCGGCACGCAGGGACAGGATAACCCGCAAGTGGATTGGAATGTAGCCGGCCAGACCTATGACCAAGTGTACTGGGCGCAGAACATGAACCAGCCGCCTGGAGCGCCTCCGCAGCTCGATTTCAATTTCCTCATTAATTACTCCGCACGCACACTAAAGGTAGACACCAATCGCGACCGCAACTTTGGGGACAATCCCACGCTGGCACCCGGAGCAGACATCAATAACATGTATCGGATCACGGATATTTCCCGGATCGGAAGCCAAAAACAGGGAATCAAATTCATCCGCACCAGTTCCTTTTCCACTACGGAGAGCAGCTTCGGTTACATCGGCGAGTATCCCGCCGATATCAATTTCATGGTTCCGCTCATGGTCAAGGACGTAAATGGCTCGGCCATTGACGCGAACGTGATTGTCTCAAACGTTGCCAGGTTTAGGTCCGGAAGCTTTTATCCGGAAAACCTTGCGATCCGCAGTTGTTCTTCTTTGTCCGAGCTTCAATCGTGCACGATCAGCAATGACTTCAATTCGTGGCGTCGGCAAACAGACGGAAACGGATTCGTATTGCTGCCCGTGCGGATCGCCAAGGCCGGAAGCCGGATCATGCTGGAGATCACGGTGTATACGAACACGGGAACCGCAGTGATTTCCACGCAGAAACTCCAACCGTTCGAAGGTCCCACCCTCGACGTCCTCAAGTACACTGTGACCACCAAAATCGCGGGTGCGACGTTTACTGTTAACTTTGACCAGAATTACCTGGACACCACCACGTATCCATGGCTGTCCGACCTTAATATCACCTATCCGTCCGACGTGAACGTGTTCATCGGACAGATCACCGGAACTGGAGGCAACAACGGTCCCGCCGGAAGCTTGGGAAGCGATCGCAACTGGTATTTCATCAGGACACTCGACGGAAACCTGATTATCGACGACGACCGCAATATCAGCCCGCCCGTGACGCCGTTTGACCCGGGCAATTACCTGGATGGGAACGCGGCGGAAGCCGGAGCCATCAGCGAGATGCTTTGTACGGATCTAAACACGAACTGCCAGGTCGTATATGATGACGGCATCGGGTCACCAAGCAGGTATCTCGACGCGAACGCAACGGATGCCAATATTTTTGATGGAAACGTGATTTTTTACTCCGTGTACTCGGACTCCTACGGATCCAACTCGCCAAAAGCGGATTCGAACGTCCAGATATACGTCTTGCCTTCGACGCTCGCCGGTGTTCCGGTAACCGACACCTATTCGATAACGAATATACGCCTCGAGAATTTCGGAAGCTGGTCCACGAGCGCGGTGAGCTGTACCAATTGCTCCAACCGCACGGGGCCCCTATTGCTTAACATCGGGAACCTTTCGACCGCGGGCGGATACAACGTGACATTCAACCTCGGCGTTGGCAGCGAAGAAGCCACTGAGAACCGGGTTTTCTTCAATCTGGGAGGCTCTTAAATGCGCTTTATCTGGCTGACGAGTCTCGCGTTTGTATTGCTGGTTGCCCCCGTGTTTGCGACTGGAAGTCTTTCGATTTCTCTTAATTCGCTCGACGCCATCAACGCGGGCGATTCCACGTCCTTGGTGGCCACGGTTTCGGCTTCCGGCGACTCGGTGTCAAACGTACAGGTCAGCATTTCGCTTCCATCCGGACTGACGACTTCCGATTCAACCACGCAGACCGCAGGAACACTTTCAGCCGGCCAAAGCACGACCAAATCATGGACGATAACAGGTAACTCCGCCGGAACCTATACGATCACCGTTACCACGACCGGCACCAGCGTGACCACGCAGACTGCCAATGCCACTCTGACCGTCAACAGCCCCGGGTTTGTCACGGTAAGCGCCCAACAGTCGCCAGCTTCCACACTGGCCGCCAGCGCGATCACGACGCTGCAACTGTTATACGCCAACACCGGCGGAAGCAGTACAACCGTCTCGACAACGATCACGCCTTCATCAGGCTTGACGGTTTCAAGCGGTTCCGCCACCCAATCCTTCGATCTTAACGCGGGACAATCCACCTCCATCAGCTGGACTTTTTCGATGACCGGCACCGGAACCCAGACCATTTCAGCGGCGATTTCGAGCACAGCCAACAATCCAGACGACTTGTCTTATTCCATCACTGGACCTGCGGCCGCCGTCCCTGACAACGGCGGAACAAACCCTTTACCCCCTGCCAATCCGACCACAGCACCGGGAGGAGAAACGAATTCGCCGGGTTCCAGCGGATCTTCCCCACCGTTAGAAGAAACCGGTCTTTGCACCACCGGAGAGACGCAGGTTTGCCGGACCGGAAAAGAAGGAATTTGCAGTATTGGAACCCAGACCTGCTCGAACGAAACTTGGAGTGCATGCGTCCAAAAAAACCAGCCGCGAACCGAAGACTGTTTCAATACCATTGACGACGATTGCGACGGTGCAGCCGATGCAAATGATTCCGACTGTGATACGACCCCTGGAAGAACAGATGATACGGGTCCGTCAGCGGATCTGATCACTCCACCTCCCTCGGAACCGGGCTTTCCGATTGAAGTGGCACTTGGCGGGTTGGCGCTTATCGTCTTGGTTGGCGCAGGGTACCTATATTACAAAAATCAAAAGCTCATCAAGCCGCCGCAAGGCAAGAACCGCATGGTTTTAAAGTCAAAACCCGAATAAACCGTGGAAAATCTATTTATAGAAGGGTGCTGTTGTACATACGGATTCATCCATGCACGAACAAACCATCGAAGAACTCGTCGCCAAGTATATTCCGGCGGATTCAGTGGTCGCCTTGGGCACGAGTCACTTGGCGGAAATTTTTTTGAAAAAACTGGCGTTTCGAACCCTTACGGAAAACGAGTCGTTTCAACTGGTTCCGACTTCGATGCGTTTGGCCGCGCTTGCCGCTGAACTGCATATCCCCATCACGTCCATTGACGAGCATGAAATTGATGTGGCGATTGATTTTGTGGATTTGATCGACCGCGATTACAATTTTTTGAAAAGCGATTCGCATTCCTTGATTCGCGACAAAATGATTTGTCAAAGCGCAACCGATTTTATCGCGATTTCGGAACGAAAAAACCTGGTGACAAAATTATCCGGAAAAGTCGGGTTTGAAATCGCTCAATTCGGCCACCGCCACACCTTGACGGAATTGTCCCGATTCGGAAAAACGGAAATGAAAAAAGAAGGAAAAAAAGACTTCAAAACCGAGTCCGGCAACCTGCTTGCGTTTTGCCAGGTGGACGCCATTTTTTCGTTGGATGATCTTGAATTCCAGTCCAAGCAGATCCCCGGCGTGATTGAAACCGGTTTGTTTATCGGGTATGCGGACCGGATGATTTTGTATAACCCGGGGCTTGAAGCATTAAGTCGGATTCGAGTCACGCAAAAGAGGTGATTCAAATGACGGCACGATCAAGTTTCTTTGCATCGACAATCAAGAGACAGAAACCGAAAGCGAAAAAAGAAGGAAAAAAAATTACCAACTACACCCAAAGAATGTGATGAACAAGAACCATTCAACCGGTTGACCTCGGATAAAAACAGAAATTCTTGTTGCTAACCCATAGTTTTTATCAATTAACCAAACGTATATTTTAATATAAGTTTGGTTGTTTTAGTAGTATATGCTGATCCCACTTGAAAACCGCCTCAAAAAACAAACGCACCGCGATATCGCTCGCTTGCAGGACGAGGCCATGGAAATCCTGTACCAGACGGATTCCAGTTTGGTATTTCACGGAGGCACCGCTATCTGGCGCTGCTTTGGAGGAAACCGGTTTTCCGAAGACCTGGATTTGTACGGAAAAAACATCTCAAAACTCGCCAAAACCCTGCCGGAGATTTTTTCGCAACACGGACTTGACACCACCAAAATGAAGGCGACCGACTCCACGTTGTTCGCCAAGATTTCGGACAAAAAAACCGAGATCCGCGTCGAAATCAGTTCACTGAGTCATGCAGAACCCGTGGCCGCCGCTTTTGAGAAAGTCGACGGGCAATTCATGGAAATCCTCACAGTATCCGCACGCGACTTGCTGGCCGAAAAAATCGGAGCGTACCAGAACCGCCGGCGAATCCGGGACCTTTATGACATTTTGCATTTAAGCGGCCAAATCACCGCAGACGATCAAATCAAGAAAGCAGCCGCGAAACTGCTGACGAACCCGCCCAAGCCCGTGGACGAACCCAACCTTAAGACGATCCTGTTTTCGGGCGCAGTCCCGACTTTTGCGCAAATGATCGAAGCGATCCAGAGGCGATTACGATGAAATACATGGCGGATGTTCGTCGCCGCTTTGGGAACCGTTCCGGCTTCACCTTATCGGATTTACGGGTTTTTCTCCAACAAAAAAAAATTCCGCCCGCATACCTGTACCAACTAGTGCACCACTTGACCGCGCGCGGCGAACTACACCGGATTTCCAAAAGCGTGTATTCGTTTTCGGAAGAATTAAACGTGGTCGGCGAAGCGTTTCACCCAAGTTATCATGGCTTACAAGACGCGTTGTCTTTGCACGGCTTGTGGGAACAAGAAACCGTCCCCGTGATTCTCACGCCGCGAAAAGTACGCACCGGCATCCGAACGTTTTTGGGACAGAACTATTTGGTGCGCCGGATTTCGCGAAAAATGTTTTTCGGATTTCGATCGATAAAATGCGGAAACCTGTGGCTGACCGTTTCCGACATTGAAAAAACCCTGATTGACCTCGCGTATTTCCGACAGCCGCTTGAGAAGGACGCTCTGGCCGAAATCAAGGCGAGATTGGATGGGACGAAATTGCGGAAGTATCTCAACCAATGCGATTCCAAAACCAGGCAACGAGTCGAAAAATGGCTCCAAACCGGAGCCAAAAACAAATCTGGATAGCCGAAAGCGAATAGACATGAATCCCGAAGTCAAACCGTACATGTTTTTCCCGGATAAAACCGGGCAAAACCCTTTTTTCCGACCCTTTTTCAATGATTTTGAGCAAGTCTTAAATAGCACCCTACGCTTTTTCTTGCATGAAACTTGTTGACCGCGGTCAAGGCGGAATTGAATATATTCTTGGCATCGCCGCCGCCTTAGTCATTGCCGTGACCGTGGTTTCCATGGTGGGCGTTTTACCCCAGGGTCCTTCCGAAACCATCAAACAAAACATTCTTTCTATACCCACCATCGACGATGTGCTGAACAAGAACCATTCAACCGGGCCCGACTCCGAAAAAAAAGAAGAATCACAAGGAAAAGGGCTTAGTTGAAAATCTCTATTTTTGGAATCAATTTTAGGTTGTGTACTATGAAGCGGGCGAATATTTCTGCCCGCGCGCCGCGGGCAGTGTGAGAAGCGACGTTCCCGCCGCACTTGCGTTTGACACAAGAGATTACAGTCTCGACGAGTGAGCGTTTATGGTAGGTTTCAAGTTTGAAGAATCGTTCCATGTAGTGGCGGTAGAAGCCGGTGTGGGTTCCTTTGCGAATCGGAATCATGGACAAGAAGCCGTGTTCTTTCGCGTACTGGTGGAGGTTGTTGATGTCGTATGCCTTGTCCGCGACCAGTACGCGTGGTGGCGGTGCATGATCGAGCAAGTAGAATCGATCGGTTGCGTCGTGTCGCCGGATTGCGCGAACCTTCATACTCAAACACTGCTTCGTGCGTGTGTTCACCAGTATCGTTGCTTGCACAGGTTTTGAAACCGGTAATGCTCGGTCTATTCGTTTGAGGTAGTGATACGAGGGATTGGTGCGGGAGAAGAACGCCGCATCCATCGCGGCAATAAAGCCACGTGAGAGTTTAATCGTTGCAGACAACAACGCCCGCCAGAGTACTGGCGGGATGCGTTTGTTCATCCTGGCCAACGCAGAATAGGTCGGTGTTTTGTGGCCAAGATCATTCAACAGATTAGAGGTTCTTCGATACGAGAGCTTGCATTCTTGTTTGAGAAACAAGCCAAGGACGTGGTCTTTGAACTCATACGTTTTTGGACCCAGCCGATGCAACCGCACCGGTATGCTGGCACGCGCCAGCAAATCGATTATTTTTTCAACAATACCTTTCTCTTTCTTCACTTGGGAAACCACCTGAACTGGTTTCCCCCTTAACCTTACCCAAACCACAAAACCCGATTCAACTTAAAAAACAGACATTTTCAACAGAGCCGGGTTTAACCCAAGTCTTAAATATCGCCTTTTTCTTATTGGAAGCATGCCGGAGCTGATGGAGTTATTGCCGTTCGGCTTGACGGCGATCATGTATTTGATTTACCTGGCATTGCTGGTAAACTTCGTGTATCAACCCAATAACGAATCCCGCGTGCGGTTCGGTTTGATTGTGGTGTCCGTGCTGTTGGTCATGTGGATTGCCACGGGAGACATTCCGTTTCGACCGTTTTTGTTCGGTCCGGAGTGGCCGTTTATGTTAACCCAAATGGCCTTGGTGGTGGTCCTGGCGTTGTTTGACGTTCCGCTGATGATCAGCAAGCCCACAACCGCGTTGTTGTTCGTGATTTTTGTGGTGGCAGTCGGAAACCAGTTTTTTATCGCCCAATTGATCGGAATGACCGTGTATTTGATTTTGTCGTTTGGATTCATTCATTCGGCATGGAAAAAGCTATCCGAAAACCAGACGTTGTTCCAGTAAAAAGGCAAAAAAGCTTATTAAGACGGTTCGCGTTTTTCTTGGGTATGGATTCGGATTATTCCACGCGTTTACTTGAATTGGTTTCCCGCAGTTTTGCCTTGTGTATTCCGCGGCTTCCGGCAAAAGTGCGTCTTGAAGTCGGCAATTATTACTTGTTGTGCCGGTATTTGGATTCGATCGAGGACTCGCGTCTGGATCGAAAACATCGGGAAAAAGCGTTCAAACGTTTTTTGGAATTGTTGCGGTCGCGTGACCCTGCGCGGCTTGAAAAATTGAACGCCGACGTGTTGCCGTTTGTGATCTCGGAAAACGACCGCACCATGATCGCAGGTTTTCGGCCGGTGCTTGAGGAATTCGCTTCTTTTGATTTGAAATCACAGCGGATCGCGATGCGTTGGATTCGCGTCATGGCCTCGGGAATGAACGAGTTTTCGCGTCGCGAAATCCGGACGTTTGCGGACCTGGACAAGTATTGTTATTACGTCGCGGGAACCGTGGGCCATTATTTGACGGATATTTTCGCGTTCAAATTTGGATTGGAGCGCATGCGAGAAGAACTCAAAGAGCGTTGCCTGGATTTCGGGTTGTTGCTGCAAAAAGTGAATATTATCCGGGATTTTTCGCGGGATTTCAAGGAAGGCCGGGTGTTTTGGCCGCGGGAACTATTCGAAGCCAAGGGAATGACGGTGGCACAGGTATTTGCGGAAGAGAATTCACAAAAAAGCCAGGCCATTTTGGAAGAAATGGTGCGTGACGCCAAAAAACATGTGGAAAAATCCCGGGAATATATTCGGAAAATTCCGTCGGATCTTCGGGGCGTACGCGAGTTTTGCGCGATCCCGTTGTTGATGGCGATTCCAACCCTTGAGAAATGCGAAAAAAATCCATTGGTGTTTGATTCAAGCACCAAAGTCAAACTCAGCCGGGTTGAAACCGTTCAGATTATTTCGCGGATCGGCGCCTTGGCCTCAAAACAGGATTGGCCGAAGTGACGATTAATTCACCGTGAATTCTTGTTTTGCCGAATTGTTTAATTCGTTGGTTTCCATAACGGTGTTGTTGGCGTCAATGGCCATGGAAAACGTGTATCTTCCGGGTTTTAGTTTGGCCCTGTAACATGCGCCGCTGTCCACGGGGTTTATCTGGTAAACGACTTGTTGGAGGATTTTTCCGGTGGAATTGTGATCGAACGAAAAATCACAAATGATGTTTTTGTCGTTTTGAACTAGTTGAACGGTCATTGGAAGCGTTCCGACATAGGTTTCTCCGCGCATTTCCAGGGCGTATTCGATGATGCGAGGAGAAAAATCGAGTGGAAAAGGACCGCGAAGACCAAACGCGTAGGTGCGGGTATGGAACCATATATCGAGTTCGGAGTTGGTTGAAAAGAATTGCGGCGCGGAAAGCGCTTCGTCGATGGGGTTTGGTTTTGACGAGGAGATGCGTGCCGCGATGTCGGGTAGACGCGCCATGGTTTTGTTGGTGCTCGAGTAGACGCGCAAATAGTAGGGTTTTCCGAATGCGAGGTTTTCCAGTTGAACAAGGTGATGAACGGCGTTTTCCGAACCCAGGGTTCGATAGTCCAGTTTGTCGGGAGAGGTCCCGTAAAAAACAACGGAAGTGGTCGCGATGTTGGTATCCCAGGTCGCCAACGCGGTTTTGTCGCCGGTTTCGGTTATTTCAAGTTTTTCAATGGCAAATAACCCGGTGGAATAGGAACGAAAAAGGCTGTAATGCGTGGTAAACGACAATATTTCGGAAGAAGCGTTGTAATCGGACGTGGAATCGGTTCGGGGAATTTCAGAAAACACCCGGTAATAATACGTGACCGCGGGTTCTAACGGTGTCATGACTACTGAATGCTGGATCGAGAGGACATTGGAATCGATTCGTTGGGTCAAATTGTTTTTGTCGGTTCCGAACCATAAAACGGAAGTGCTTTTGGAGCTGGTTTTCCAGGCGATCACCGCGTTTTGATTCGTCAAGTCGGCGATTTTTAATTCGGTGATGAACAAGCCTCGGTTGCTGTTGGAATCGGGTTCTGGGATTTGAGATCCCACGGGTTCTAGTTTTTGGCATTGGATTTGTTGGTCTTGATCAAACCAAAGATACAGTTCTTCGCGTTCTCCCTGTAAGTGAACGAAATAAAAGCGTTCGCCGGAAAGGCTTTTGACGCATTTTTGTTGCACGAGTTGGCGGTTGTTGGATAGTTTGGCCCGGTCCCATGGCTGGGTGTTGATGATGGCTTCCGGATTTTTTTCGAAAAAAGTCTTGACGGGCGGAGTGTGTTTGATCCAATCGGTGTTGTTGTCGGGCAATGCCGCGTACGGCGTGGTGCATCCTTGCAGGATCAGTAAGCCGCACAGCGAAAAAAGGATTAGAAACGAGAGTGTCGGTTTCATCGGATAAAAATGATCCCCGATACATTTTAAATTATAACTAATTTATAGTTTGCGGTTTTGGTCGTTTGGAGTAGATGATCCACGAGTACGCGATCGGGGACAACAAACAGACAAACCCCAATACCACGGCGGCCACGGAAAAGGGCCCGGTAAACAACGCGGACACGACAAACAAGGCGCCGCCAGCCCAAAACGCTTTTTGTCCGAACACGTGCGTCTGTTCCCACACCGTGTCATCGGATAGCGTCCACGGCGTGCGGATTCCGAAAAAAAACATGCGTTTTATTTTGGGAAGCATTGTTCCGATTCCCGCGATCATCAAACCGATGAGGCCAAAAATCATCCGCGTCATGGGAAAAACAAATCCGGTGTTGTACAGGATCATCGCGCCCAGCAGAATCAAGAGAAATAACTGGACCATCAACGCGGTGGTCCAGTACCTGTCTTCGGAGGCTTTGAAATTTTGTTTGTTGACTTCGAGTTTTGGAACCGCCCAAAAAAGAATCGCTGTTCCGATCATGAGCACGGGAACGAAAAAAATGTGATCTTTGGTCGCGGAAAACCCGTCCGCTTCCGAGGACAAACCCCAATGAACCGCCAAAGGCAACTGGAGAAACGGAAGACTGTAATACGCAAGCGCAAACCCGATCAGGGCCAGGAATCCCAAAACAAGTAACGGTCGTCGCATGACAAAAATACTGCCAAAGGACGTATAAAACTATATTCGACCGTTTTTTCGCCGAAGATAATAGGCGATGGACAATTCGTTTGCGCGTTCAAGCACCACAAACGTGAGGGGAATCAGGTGGCGGGCGATCAAGAGACCGGGGTTTTTCCATGTCGCGCCTTTTAGGCGCTGAATGGCTTTGATGTCTTCAAATTGCCGCTCAATCTCGGGCAGAAACCGAAGCACGATGTATACGGGAAGCGAAACGGCTTCGGGAATTTTGAGGCGACGCAATAATTTGAGGATGTCAAACGGATCCGTGACGGTGGAAAACACTGCCGCGGAAAAAAACACGACCGTCATTCGAAGATTGGTTTCAAGCAAGAACCGATCGATGGGCAAAAAATCCGAAAAAAAGATGAAGAACCATACGTCAACGAAAAAAAGGAACATTCCCAACCCGAGTACCAACTGGAGCAATGATTCGTACCGGATGATCAAGAGGCAACCAAACCCAAAAGCGGCAAGCAAGATCAATGCCCACGGCGCATGCAGGACAAACGCGAGAATATTAACGCCGGCAAACAACGCGAATTTCAATTCCGCCGGATAGGGTGAAAGAACCGTCTTGCGGTTGAAGCGGAACATTCTTTGATTCCTCCGTTTTCGACTAAAAATATCCGGTGACAATATTGCAACAATTCTTCGTCGTGCGTCGCGATGATCATGGGTTGGAAAGCACCGGAAATGAAGCCGTACACGTTTTTTCGCCGTTCGGCATCAAGCCAGGTGGTGGGTTCGTCAAGCAATAAAACGGAGTTATGGGGAGTTGCGGCAAGCGAAACGATTTTTTGCTCTCCTTTGCTTAGTAACAGTGGATGCCGTTTCGAAAAAGCCGTGATCCCAAGTTCAGCCAATCTTCCCGGCGCCGCGACGTCTTCAACCGTGGACTCGAACAGGATTTGGCCGGGGTTTTGGGGCACGAACGCGTATCCAAGGGAAGACGAAAAGGTTCCGAAAACGGGAAAAATTCCGGCGAGGGCTTTTAGAAGCGTTGTTTTTCCGCTGCCGTTTTTTCCGATGAAAGCGATTTTTTCGTTTTCGGAAAGCGAAAAAGAGGCGTTTAGATGAAACGATTCGCGGGAAACGGAAAAATCCGCGTGTAGAACGGTTTTTCCGGTCGAAGGGAGGCGAGGTTTGGATAAAGACGCAGTTGAGAGCGGCGAAAGCGGGATTTTTTTCCAGTTTTTAACGAAGCGCTCGTCTTTGTCGAACCAAACCACGGTTTTTTCTTTTTCTTTTTCGACCAGGGTTTGGAACCGGTTGGCTTCCTGCGGATCCAACAGTTCGAGCGGTTCGTCCAACAGAATCGCAAAGCTTTCGTTCATGAGATTGGCGACGAGGTTTACTTTTTGTTTTTCGCCTTCGGATAACTCGAACACACTTTTGTCCCAAAGCGAATTCATTTCAAAGCGGGAAGCCGGTTTTTTTCCGAGTTCTTGCTCGACGCTTAGCGCGAAAAACTGGCTGGATGGATTCTGCAGAATCAACGCGGTTTTTTCCGGAACCTGTTTTTTTCCGCCGACCTGTGCTTCGATCAGATCTGGAATCACTCCGGCCAGGTATAAGGCAAGCGAGCTTTTTCCGCTTCCGTTTTTGCCCAGAACCGCGACGTGTTCGGATTCCCCGATCGAAAAGGATAGATCCGAGATCACGGGTTTTCCGGAAAACGCGATCGATGTGTTTTCCAGACGGATCATCGAAGCGTCTCCCGTAGCGGCGTTTTAAAAAACAAAAACGCGCAGATCGCAAATTCGACCAGGGAAAGAATCACGTTGGGGATGATGATCCACAAGGCGGGAAACTCGGCCATTGCGGTTTCTGTCGGAATATTGAAAAAAACCGGGATCGCGAAATAATAGTTGAACAGCACCATTCCAAGCGAGCGAATCGCAATCGCTGCGACGGCGGCGATGACGGCGTTTCGAAACGTTAGCATGTGTCGGTCGGCCAGCAGTCCGAATAAGACGATCATCGGTAGCGTGGCGACGATTTTCATGATGGCTCCGACCCACCCGGTCGGGGTGAAAATCAGCAATATGCCCATGACGATCGCGGATACGATTCCGCCGACGGTTCCAAGTAGCATGGAGGCAAGGATGAGGGGGACTCCAACGATGTCGATTTTGATGAATTCGATTTTCGGGTACGGAAGCGGCAAGAGTTCCAAAACGATGCTCATGGCCGCAAGCATCGCGGCCGTGATCAGGACTTTGTATCGGTTCATGGGTTTACCTCCAGGGAGTCTCCTTCGCTTAATCGGAATTTTTTTCTCAAATAATCGGGGGAAACAAGCTCAAGGATGTTTAAGTCGTGCCGGGTTCGGTCAGGAATTAGGATGGCACCGATGGATGATCTGATTTTGACGGGATAAACCGTGAGCCCGCCGTAGGTGCGGTCGCCGCGGGTAAACGCTTCGACGCGAAGCGGGGTCAACTGGGAGATAAAGAGGCGGGCTTTTTCTTTGTCGACTTCAAGGTTGAGTGTTCCGGGGAAAGCCAAAAACCCAAGGGTTTTTTTTAGGTGAGAATTGTAAATTTTGATGTAGTGGGCGCCTTCGCCGAATCCTTGACGGACTTTTCCGACAATTGGCGGGGTTTTCGGATCAAATAGCTGTACAAGCGAAACGAATTGGGTTCGAAGTTCGTCTTTGCCTTTGTCGGAAAGCGATATTTCGGTTCCGCCCGGAATGGTTTTTCTCAAAATGAATCCGTGTTGTTCTAGGGTCGTGATGCGCCGGGAGGTATTCTGCTGGGAGAATCCAAGTAGCCGCGAAAGTTTTACCGTGGAGGTCTTTAACGGCTTGTTCAGTCCGGACTGCGCGGCAATCAAAAGAAGAAGGTCCCGGTCAGAAAGCATACCATAGTAGCGGAACGTACTACTTAAAAATAAGTAGACTACAAAAAAAAGAGTAGCGAGTCAAAAAAAATAAAAAAAGACCGCCTACAGCTGTATTTTCATCACTTTGGACGGGCATTTTTCCTGGGCGCAGAGGGCAATGTATTGCGTGCAAAAGCATCGCTCTCCAGATCGCTTCAGGTGACCGCATTTTGTCCAAAGCGTGGGGTCGTTTAGGAGTTGGAGTGGAATGGATGGACCCTCGGCTTCGTCCGCACCGATGATTTTTTGCTGAGAAGACGGCTTGTTTTGAAAAACAGGTTCGTGTTTTTTTGCTGATTCAAGCATGAAGCTAAGTGACATAGCAAATCTCGATTAAAATAAATATAGCAAGATATAAAAAGATTTCTTTTAGCGGCTAAAGAAAAATTCGGCCAGCGGTTTTTTCGAAAAAAAATCGCGAAAAGGTATAATCTATTTAACATCCTCGTTCTTTGGTGATAGCGCCATGGATACCCCGTCAAAACCAGAGTGGCTTCGGATCCGTCCCCCGACCACGGAGCAGTTTGATTGGATTCGCAGACAAGTGGCCCACCAGTCTCTTCACACTGTGTGCCAGGAAGCGCATTGTCCGAACATGACGGAGTGCTGGAGCGCGGGAACCGCGACGTTTATGGTGCTCGGGGACACGTGTACGCGGGGTTGTCGGTTCTGTGCCGTGAAAACCGGAAGGAAAGGCCTGTCCGTTGATCCGTTCGAGCCCGAAAAACTCGCCGCCACGGTGACGCGGATGAATCTGAGGTACGTGGTGATCACGTCGGTTGACCGGGACGACTTGCCGGATCAAGGCGCGCATCATTTTGCGGCTTGCG
>Ga0209541_10004961_pt1 | contig 23393 bp, 22 predicted proteins | sample RifCSPlowO2_01_FD_184027 | JGI IMG/M metagenome (GOLD analysis project Ga0209541, IMG submission 184027) | Groundwater microbial communities from Rifle, Colorado - Rifle CSP2_plank lowO2_0.1 (SPAdes) (version 2) | ecosystem: Environmental > Aquatic > Deep subsurface > Groundwater | place... | reverse complement strand
CTTACAATTCATACAATTTTAAGAAAATAAAAATCCCAACCACCGCAAGCGGTGGGGTATTTTTAATGTTTAATACCCCGCTACGCTGTGGGAAGAAAAGTTAACCCAATCGCCCCAATGGGAGGGGTATCAAACAAATGAAATTAAAACGAAATTAACTAAGAACATACATATAACTTATAATTATCACACTACCAGTGCGGCAAGCCTTGGCTTTTCTTGAAATTTTTGTATGTCTGGTATATGGCTGATCTTGCGCTTGATATTGCTATATTTCTTTCTAATTCAATCTTATGAGATGATGGAGCATGCTCTGCTTTTTTCTTCTTAGTAGTACCGCCCCATTTAAACATCGCAGAAAATGGCTCAAATAATCCCGAAGGCTTCTGTTCTTTTTTAGTTTCTGTCTTTTCCCTTTCAAGAGTTATTGTTTCACCAGCTTCTTTTAGATATTTCTCCAGCTCATCGCCTAAAGACTCCATTGCAACTTTCACAGAGCCGTCAACTGATGCAAGAAGCTCCATATCTTCCTCATCTTTCATCTTTATGTAATTGTCGACTTGTTCCTTTGTCCATGCATATGCGCCCATGTAAATATCTGCCTTCCCTGTGTGTATAGGACCTTTTTGATATTCTGCCTGAAATGACATTGCCGGACGGGATCTAAATCTGATATAAAGAAGGAATACGCCATAGACATATTTGTTCCTTACAATCTCCTTCTGGATTTCCCTGAATGTAGGAAGATTTTTTGCCAATACTTCAAGCTCTATTATTGCAGTTTCAAATGCAGAAACCATATCGACCTCTTTTGTCCTGTCGATCATCTGAAGGCGGTGAATATTTTTCAAGTATGGCTTTACCCATGAAACATACATCTTTATTATATCAAAATGCTGTCTTAAGTATTTTAATGTGAATTTGCGCCTCGTCTTAAGCTCGCCATGCGTTGCCTTCTTCCATTCTAAATAAGTACGAAGCTTTCTCTTTAAAACTTCCTTTACTTTTTTATTGAAATCCAGCTTATCCACCATCACATCTACATCTACAGGTTTTTTGGGATGGATTGCAAAAAATAGATCTGGCAGCACAGTAAACTGAAGCTCTCTTGCCATGCCGTAAACAGAAGCTGGATTTTTTGAGCCCTGCTCAACCAAATCAATCCATATGCCTTTCAATGTTATTTCAGCGCTCTCGCTGCTCTTGCTTGTAGTTATGCTGTCATCATAATAAGACAGCCTTTCATCAAGAACACGCAATTCCCTGACCAACTGGAACAATTCTTTTACCATTTTTCCTATTGTAGCAAGAAACTGGGATACTTTATCCTGCTGCAAGCCAAGCCTCTGCTGTGCGCTTCCAAAGAATGAAGAATGCTCTGAAGCAGAAAATATATCAGTTATTTTTGTTATGTCTGCATAGCCTTGATCCCTTTTCATATGGCCGGTAAACCAGTAATATATAGATTCTATAGCCATATTATAATCCTGCAAAGATATCCTGTAATAATGGTCTGGAGCAGGAAACCCTGAAGAGCCTTCAACATACTCCCCTTTATTAGAACGGGCAAGTTCTATAACATGCGGCTTAAAACCATATTTTTTTAATAATTCATCGCTTGTCATCTGAGCATCTTTTGGATATTAATGGATGTTGCTATTTATTAAACTTTTTGCTTAAATAGTATAATTGGATGTTAAATTTAATATGTCTAAATAATGCTTACTACCATATATTATTCTCCAGTAGAGCTATTCCTCTAATCTTGGCTGCCATTTGTAAACGTAATCATGATGATCATAATAATAAATATCTACAACTTGCTTTTCATGATCTACTTTGAAAACTAGGACAAAATATTTGTCGATGTGAACTCTATTGAATCCTTGAAGTGGTTTGTGTAAGAACTTGTAACCATAAGGACATTCTCTAATGTCTTTGACTTTTTTATCAATTATCATTAATTGTTTTGGATTTTTCTTTGCAAGTTTAGAAAAGATTTTATCTGCTTCCGGCTTAATCACCAAATCATACATTGGTTATCATCTCTTTATTTGAATCTGCTTATTATCATCTGTTTATCATCTGTTTATCATCTGTTTATCATCTGTTTATTTGGATTTACTTAAGAACTCTTCAAACCATACCGCTCAGCAAAAGAATCAACCCTAATACTTTTCTGTTTTTTTATTTCTTCCATTTTTCTAATAAACTCCGGCCTAAGTTCAGGTTCATTTTCGAATTCTATATATTCAGATACGACGTATTGAATAGCCTCTCCCTTATCCTTAAGTCCAAACTTTGCTTTCACAACATTCAACACCCTATTAGTGTTATCATCCAATTCAATCAGCGCTTGTACCACATTAGTTCACCTAACACGGACTAAGTATAACTTATTTATAAAATTTTTGCTTAAATTGACTAAGCATTTTGAAGCCGATGGCTGAATGCAAACAAGATTTAGGCGAGATTGGGTATAGAATTGCTTAAATAGCATATAGTCTTAGGCTCATCTGTCTTAAGCTCATCTCTGCGCATAAAAAGTGATAGTATTCCCAACTTTGGAAACTACAGTCGCATAAGCATATTTCTCAATAACTTTATTTACAATAAACTTCTTAATTTCATCTTTTGGCATTGTTTCAAATGCGCTGCTCAAGATTTTTACCTTTACAAGATGTTTTTTTTGGAGCTGTAATATTATCTCATTAATTATTTTTTCAGTGACTCCAGATTTGCCGATCCTTACAGTTGGAGAAAGTGTATAGACTTCACTCATCAATTTCTTTTCATGCATTTAAACACCATTATATTTATGTTCGTGGTGTATTCTTTTCAATTCATTAATATGTTTTTTCTTTATAGAACGCATTTTACTTAGGTCGAGATGCTCTATAAACAATGCTGCATAATCACCGCTCAAATAATAAGGAACAATTACATAATCTGCTCCATTTTTATACAATTCAAGCGCATCAATTATGCTTTGCGCAGTAAGTATGATGATTCTTCCTCTTTTCTTATTCTTTTTCGCCTCACCTAGAAGCATTAAAGATGCATCATTGTCAGATATGGTTGATATTAATATTTTAACAACAGAAAAATCAATCCTGTCGAGAGTTTCTGGATTTTCAACATCTGCGTATAAATAAGGTATTGATTTGTCGCGAAGTTCTTCAATTACTCTTGGATTATAATCTATCACTAAAACATTCTCTTTGCCTTTATCCTTAATAATCTTCTCTAATATGCCATGTCCGATACGATGATATCCGCATAATATAATCTCTTTTTTAATTTCATTATTTTCATATTCGTGAAAATCACGCTTTTTTCCTACTGTTTCTAGCAAAGAAAGCAATGGTTTGAATAGCTCGAACAGTTTTTCTTCATATTTTGACAAGTAACTAGTCATAGTTATAGTAACTATTGCAAGCATGACAGTTAATGAGAATACATCCATCCCTACGTGATTTAAAAATAATCCTTGGGTAACTAAAATCAATGAAAATTCGCTTACTTGTAGCATTGTATTTGTTGAACGGAATACTACTTTTCTTTTATAACCAAACAAACTCATTATCACTGCATAAACAACCGGCTTAACAATCAAAATCAATCCAAGGATAACAAAAAAAGGTATTATAACCCCAATAAAATCACTAATTTTCTGCTGCACCCCAAGGATAACAAAAAAGAAGAGTATGAAAAAGGAATATAGGGATTTCATCCTTCCAATGATTTCTATATGATATGGAAGGCTTCCAAGCAAAATACCTGCTATAAATGCCCCAATTGCAATTGAAAAGCCAAACAGATTAAAGATTAATGCATATGCAAAGCATGTACCAAGAGCGGCTAAGAACAGAATCTCTTTTGATTTTGCAGCAAATGAAAATAATCTTGGCAGAAGTTTATTGCTCAGGAAAATTATGAGAAGTAAAAACAATGAACCAATAATCAGCCTAAATATTGTCTGGTCTATTGCAAGCGTTTGAGACAGGGAAGACATGAACAATAATGCAAAAATTGCCACAATGTCCTGCACTAGAAGAAAGCCTATTATAATTCTTCCATGCATTGTATTTATCTGCCTTTTTTCTGACAAGATTCCGACTACAACCAAAGTACTGCTAAAAACAAGTATAAGAGCTATGTAAACAGGCTCGAAATTAGAGAAGCCGAGCATTATTGATGCAGAAAATCCTATTATGAATAATATAACAATTGATATCAATGCCCCAAATGTTGCAATGCTTCCAACTTCCCTGAGCTTTGTAATATCTATTTCTAACCCAATGATAAATAAGAGTATGGCTATCCCTATTTCAGATAATGATAATATAATTTCAGTATTCCCAATTAAACTAATTGCTGAGCTTAAACCAATTATATCTTGAATTTGAGGCAATGCCGTCAAATTTCTGATTAACGGCCCTAAGATTAACCCAGCTACAATATAAGCAGGTATAAGAGGCTGATTAAGCTTTTTTGCAATCATACCTATAACCATTGCAGAGATTATAATTATTCCTATTTCAAGGAAGATTACATTAACCATTCTTTACCTCTTTTTCAATTACGAACCTCTTTTCGATTATAATAGAGAATTAATTTTTTTTTTAATGTAATTTTTTCTCTATTATATTCAGAAAACCTAACAATTCCTTATTAATTATTTAGGTTTTCTGTTATAGTTATCTTTTTAATTAGTTATATTAGAATTAACATTTTATATACTTTATCAAAAACCGCCTGTCAAAGACAGGCGGTTTTTGGAGCACAAAATTCCATATTTAACAATTAGTTATTTAACAAGTAGCCATAATAGTGGAGTTCTGTCGTTTTAATAATTTAGGCAAATATTCTGCAATATCATATGCTCTCAAACCAATGCCGTATTTTTTATAGACTTCGTCCCCTGCTTTTCCTGATAAAAATGCTCCAGAACACGCTGCTAAGAATAAATTATTGCATTGCGCAAGACATCCTGCAGTTATGCCTGCAAGAATATCCCCTGTCCCTCCAGAAGTCATCCCTGGATTTCCTGTGCGATTGTACTTTATCTTTTCTTTTGATATTATTACATCAACATTTCCTTTAAGCAGTATAACATTATTGCCGATAATTTTTTGTATTTTTTTAATATCATTCTCTTTTATTTTTGAGTTTAAATTTAAATTTATTTTTGCATTTACTTTTGCGTTTACCTTTGCATTTTTTAACATAGCATTCAACTCACTTTTATGTGGCGTGAAAATGCAATTCCTTAATTTTTTAAAGTTTAATATCCTTAATGGGTCTGCGTCTATGACCATCTTTTTATTTTCTTTCATGCATAAATTTATTATTTGCATTACAGACTTGTCGTCATGTCTTCCGATGCCAGGACCAAACAGAACAATATCGCTCTTTTTGATATACTCATGAATTGTATTCAAATGAGTTTTAGTATAAAATTCGCCTTTCAGTTTTTCTATAATTATTTCAGGAAGATACGTATGCAGAACCCATCCAACTTTTTCAGTAACAACAACATAAACCAAGTCAACTCCTAACCTTAAGTTTGCCAAACTTATACCTGATAAAGAATTAACCAATGCTTTTGTCGACAAAACATTTGCACCAGGGTATTGATTGCTTCCAGACAAGACAAGAACCCTGCAGAAATCGCCTTTATGCGCCTCTCTTTTTCTTTTATGAAAACACATCATTATATCGCCGTATCCGACATCAGTAACTGCTTTTTTTGGAAAACCTATATCGAGAATTCTTATCATTGGTTTTTTCACTTTTTTATGTTCTGCATGTTTATCTGCATGTTTATTTCCAACTTTTTCTTTATAATTTTTTTCTTTATACCCTTTTTCTTTGTAATATTTTACAACGCCATCTTTTACATCATAAAAAGTAAGTATCTCATCTGCATCAACAACAGTATTTCCTTTACCTGTGATTGGATCTAAACCAGAAGGTATATCGATTGAGATTTTCTTTGCCTTTGTCTTGTTTATCTTATTAACCAATGAAACATATGGCTCTTTAAGCTTTCCCCTAAAGCCAATGCCGAACAAGCAGTCTACTATTGCATCATAATTGTTAAAATTAACATCCTTAATTAGATGCCACTTGATTAAATGTTTGTTTGTTATTTGTTGGTTGGTTGTACGCTCGTTGGTTGTATACTTATTTGTTATTCGTTTGTTTGTTGTACGCTCGTTAGTTATATGCTTGTTTATTATATTGTCCTTTACTTTTTCATAAAAGTATTTTGCCTCTCTTGATAGCTTCTCATTCTCTCCAATAAAATAAATATCTCCATTTCCTAAGAAATGCCTTGCAGCAAAACCATCTCCTCCATTATTTCCATGATAGCAGACAAACAATACTCTTTTGTGTTTGTATCTTTTTAACTTGCATGCTATCTTTTTGCCTGCATTTTCCATTAATTTTTTAATCGGCACACCAAAATAAGGCGAGTTGTATTCTATAATCTGCATATCTTTTACTGTGATCATGCAATACTTTTTGTTTTTGTACGTTATAAAATTTGCGGAGTTTTTGTATATGTTAAGAAAAAATAACCTAAAAGAATGTCATAATAATCACCAACCAACTAAATAATCATTCTAATCATTCACCAACTATCCTGCATCCGCCTGCAGGCAATGACCTGATAATTTCATCCAAATCGCCGCCAAGCTTCTTCTTTATTTGTTTTGCAATATCAGAAGATTTTGTTGAACCTGATACTATTTTAATAAATTTATCAGACTGGGAGCTTACTGAAGAAACCGGTCCTGATATAAACAATTCATTACCCTCTTCTTTATCTTTAATAATTGCCACAGCCAATTCCATTTTAGGCTTGACATAATTCTTTTTTCCCCTAATCATAAAGCTTCCTTTTGTCATGTATTCTCCTGACTCTGTTTTCTTGGAAACCTGCTCTGGTTTTACATAAAATACATCAATAGATGCCAACCCTCTCCCCCAAGCTTTTGAAAAAGATGCAGTAGCCGACGCCGTTTCATTAATTGTCATTTCCCCAATCTCCATGCTTTCTTTTTTCCCACTGAATTCTTCTTTTCTCTTTACAACAAAGAATGGGCTTCCTGACATATCAGTATGAAAGACCAAATCCCCTTCAGTTAAATATTTTTTAATTATTATCTCATTGGTTGTTGCATCCCTCCCTCCAATCACAAGAAACCCTTCGCTCGAGAAGAACCATCTGAATTTTTCATACCAATGCTTCTTTCTTTTAGATTCTGCTTTTGTTTTGATGCTTTCATGTTTTTCTGCCAATAATTCATGCTCTTTCTTAGCTTTCTCAAATTCTCTGCTGTACTTTGCGATAACATCATTTATCGGCTCAATTTTTGCTTTTGCTTTTTTGGCCAATTCATAATATATTGAAGCGTTCTCTTCAAGAGATTTGTTTATTTTCAATTTAATATTCATTATCGCAGAAAAGAAAAATAAGTTTATAAAAGTATCCACAAAATCAGGTTATACTTTAAAAAAAGTTTAGTAGCATAAACTTAAAATTATTTAGCGTCAGAATTAGTTTATTCAAGACTTTGTCCTAGCAAACTCTAAAAGAGTTTGCGTCGGACGACATAAACTACTAAAAAATTCACAATTTATGTAGGACGACCGAGCGTTAGCGATGGATGACAAAGTCTTGAATAGTTTATATTAGTATTATTGTTTATATTTTTATTATTAAACTATTTACAAATACTAGAATTTTGATGCCTGAATTCATCGCATATGTTCTCTTCTTCTTTCGCATTTGATTATTTTGCCAACCCCATAGCAATCCTATGCACGTTACTATGTTCTTCAGGCCTTAATATTCTTTCATAATTTAATGTATTCCCTTTTACGATATATAAAATTCTTCCTCCTTTGGAGTATCTGGCGTGTCTTATTCCACCGTAGCCTAAAAGTTCATGATATTCCTTATCATATTCCGGCCTCGTCTGTATACGTGTCTCTGCGTTACTTACGCGGATTTTGTCTATCTTCCCGAGCGAATCAAAATCCCTTACATAATTCCTGCTCTTTGACACATTTTTAACGCCCAAAACTCTTGTGATATAAGATTCACCTTGTGATCTTGCTATCTTTTTTTCATCTTGTATTAATTCATGCTCTATTTTAACTAGAATTATTCTAATTTTCCTGAACAAACGATCCAATTCAATTATTTCTTCTTTAAGCTCTTCGGATTTAGTGCCACTCTGCAATAACCCAATTAATGCCTGCGCATGATCATGAACATGATTAGCATGTGATATCAAAAATTCAATTTCGCCAGCCAAATACTCAAATATGCGTTTATGGCTGTCTTGACTGAATTTAACTTCCTCAACCCCCCTCTTTTCCAAGGATATAGAAATGCTAAACTGCCTAAGCGCATTTCTTAATTTATTATCCTCGATAATAAAATATTCCATACGTTTTAATAATTCATTTAATTTTGCAGAATTTATCTCGGACTGTTCAAACTTCCTTCTCTTAAAATGTATAATTCCTCCGCTGATTCCAGTAGTGCTTTCTAATTCTGCCAACTCTCTGCTTATTTCCCTGTCTAATTTTATCAGAAGCCTTATTTCCCCTAAAATTTCATTCAAAGTATTGAACAATCTTTCATCCATAGTGGATTAATAGGAAGATTATTTTATAAATTTATTTTGTAATGCATGCTAAAAATGAGCCTAGATGACCTCTAAAAATAGACTATTTATAAAAAGAATAAAATATTCTACAGCTTGATTCAAATAAATAACTCATTTTGAGAAATCAGCTTCTTTCAGTATATCTGCAGTCTGGATAGCCTGAACAGCCGATAAATTCCCCATAAGTTGATTTTCTTACAACAAGCTCTTTGCTGCATTTAGGGCATTTCTTGTCTAATTTTCCTTCCTTATTTGTCTTGACATCAATTTTCTTTGTAGGGCAGTCTGGATTTATGCACAGCAGCTGAGGTTTTCTGCCTTTTTTTATGATCATAATTTTAGGACTTTTGCACTCTTCACAAACTTCTTCAGTCGCCTTTATTAAGCCTGATTTTGGCAATGAATATGTGGTTTTGCATTCTGGATATTTATCGCACGCTATGAACATCCCGTATTTCCCTCTTCTCATCATCAAGTTTCCTTCACCGCAGTTAATGCACCTGCCGACGGTATTTTGTTTCTGTTCTGACGCTCTCGTTGCATCGATCAGCTCTTCTCCTATATTTTTCTCTTTCTTCTTGAATTTTTCAAGGGTGTTGGTTAAAACTTCCTTTGCCTCATCAAGAACATTCTCGCTTTTCTTTTTGTTTTCCCTTATGCCATCCATTTCCATCTCAAAATGAGAAGTCAATTCCTCATCAATTATTGTTGGAGCGTGCTTTGCCAATGTTTCAACTATTTTTATCCCCAAATTTGTCGCTTCAAGAGACTGTCCTACAACATATCCCCTGTCAAACAATGTTTCTATAATTCCTGCTCTTGTCGCTTTCGTTCCAAGATTTTTCTTCTCAAGTTCTCTTATTATTGAAGCAGGCGTATATCTTTTTGGAGGTTTTGTTTCTTTCTCCAATAACAGAATCTTTTGTATGTTAACCAATTCTTTCTCTTTAAGAAGAGGCAATTCCAACTCTTCCAATATTACATATGGAGAATAAAATACATGCCATCCTTTATGCACAGTAAGCGTTCCCCTTGTTGCAAATTGTTCGCCTTTTGCATCTAAATTGATTATGAGAGTCTCCCTTTCAGCAGCATCTGCAAATGTAGCAAAAAATCTTTTTATTATTAGATCGTATATTTTCTCCTGTTCATCCGTTAACTTAGGCTGCACACCCGTCGGATATATTGCAGGATGCGCAGGATCAGTCTTTTTGCCATTGTTCGGCTTCAACTGACCTTTCAAAAGTTCTTCTGCAAGATGAGAATATTTTTTATTTTTATGCAATGAGTTCATGATTTTATTATAACCAATGCTTGGAGGAAGCTGTTGAGATGACGTTCTTGGGTATGAGATATATCCTGAAACATAAAGCTCCTGCGCTATTTCCAATGTTTTATTCGGCTGTATCTTAAAGCATCTATAAGCTTCAGTCTGCAATGTTGTCAAATCAAATGGAGTTGGAGGCTCTTGCTTGAATTTGTTCTTTTCTAATGAAACTACTTCTGCACTTTTTGCATTTTTAGTTTTTTCAATTATTTTTTCAGCTTCCTTCTTGCTGCCAAATTTGCCTCGTTCATATTTTGCAATGAAAATATCTTTGTTTTTAATTTCATTATGTTTATTGTCGTCTTTATTGTTTTTATTACTTTTATTATGGGATTTGTCTGTAAACCAGTTCATCTCTATTTCCCAATACTGCTCTGGCTTGAATGCCTGAATCTCTTTTTCCTTTTCAACTATTATCTTCAATGCAGGCCCCTGCACACGCCCTGCAGAAAGCACTTTAAACTGCCCTGCTTTTTTAATAGCCAGACTCAATGCTCTCGACAAATTAATACCATAATACCAGTCCAATACATGACGCGTAAGCCCTGCATTAACCTGCCCCCAATCAAGGCTTTTGGATTTATGTTCATAGCTCTCCCTTAATTCATCTTTTGTCAATGTGGAAAACTTCATCCTCATTGCATCCTTTTTCTTGCATAAGAAACGGACAACATTATACCCAATTACCTCGCCTTCAATATCGTAATCTGTTGCAACGATGAATTTGTCTGCTTTTTTTGCTAGTTTATTTATGAGAGATACATATTTGCTTGTGAATTTAGATGCTTTGCTGGCTTTAGAAGACTCCATCCAAACGGTCTCAAATACAGGATATGTCCATCCTTTCTTTTCTTTTTCTGTAACAGTATAAAGATGGCCTACCGCAGAACATACAACAATGTCTTCTCCCTTATGCGTTATTTCGTAATATGGAACCTTGTTTTCTGCTTTTTTGATAGGCTTTCCATCTGCAAGGGCTTCTGCTATCTTTTGAGCTGCGCTGGGCTTTTCAGTTATGATTAAAGTATACGCCATTGCATCTGATAAAAAAAGGTGCTTTAAAAAGTTTTGGGGTAGTTTGGCCTTGTCCAGAAAATGGTTAGCAACATAAAAGGTCAAATGCTGTCAAAGCATAAAAATGAATATAAATCATCATTCTAATGGAATAATTGTGGGAGAAACGCCCTCAAAAAGAGTGGGTATATTAACAGGCACCACTCCAATATCATAAGAATTTGTACTTTCAACATAAAAGTAATTTCTTCCATTAAATTCGTAATTAACACCATCAAAATTTCCAGAAATCCCAACTGCAATATGCGCCAAGTGTAATTCCTTATTTTCAAAATACAATAGCACAACGTCTAAGCCTGCAATTTTCATAAGAGTAGCAGTAAGCAATGACAAATCTTCACAGTCTCCATTGCTTTCAACAACTGTTTCAAGAGGCGTTTTAACGTAATTGAACATATTGCCTTCAGGAGACATTGGATCGTATCCGTATGGGAAGTTACCATGCACAAATGTTAATACTGCATGCGCTCGTTCATCTGGAGGATTTATGTCTCTTAATATTATTTGTGTTAACTGTGAGACATACCTGTCATTTGATGTAATAAATGCACTATAATCAGATAGTTGATTTACTTCATGGTTTCCAAACCTGTAAGCAATATACGCCATTGAAGGTATTTCAATGGTAATTGTATTTCCATTATGTTCAAAATTTCGAATTATGAATGGATCGCCCATGGATAATAATCGTTCAGATACTGCTTCGTATTCGTCTAATGTATTTTCCAGCTCTTCTACTGTTCTATATTCATTTTCTAATTTATTTTCCAGCTCGCCTACAATTCTTTCAAGTCTTTCTATTCTGTCGCCATCCGATGAAATAACATATAAAGACGAATATAAAAAACACACAGCAGATGCAAGTGTAATGTGAAAAGGGGTAACTGAACTTATAACATTGCTAACCCTACTTTTAACTTTATTATATTTATTTTTAACTTTGTTATAGAGCCTATCTTTTAATGTGCTTTTATCATGCTTATTATCTGATATGGTACTATTCGACATGATACCTCCTTCTACATAATTTATACTATCTACATACTCACCACAAATTAGAAGTATATACTATGAATTAGAAGTACATACTATAATATACTAGATCGTTTAGCAAGAATAAAAATGTTTCGCAATTTTGTTAATTTTGTTAAGAATGATTAAAATCTATAATAAAATCTTCCTTTAAAATTAGACTAAAAATACCCTTTTTTCTTATATTCCTCTTCCTTAACTTTCCTCCTATACTCGCCATATTTATCGTTCTGAGAATATTTAGGAGGATCTTTTATAATGGTTTTTTCATCATGGCATGAGCTTTCCATGGTATAATGATTTTCCTTTGCGCAAAATTTCATTTTTTTCATTTTTTATTTTTCAATTCGTTTATATGAAAAGAGGATATTATTCTTCTCTATTTCTTTTTCAACCGCATCGATCACATTTTGAAGTATTTCTTCTGCATGCTTGTAATCCTCTGCTCTTATTAATAAATTATAGACCCCACCGCCTTTATAAGAGATAGCAACCGCTTCTTTCCCTGCAAGTTCTGCCTTATGGATGACATTTTTAATTATTTCAAGCCCATCCATATCATAACTTGACAATGCCAATTCAGACATTATCTCAACAATCTGCGGCTTTATCCTTTCCTTTATTTGTTTTTCCAACTCAACTGAAAGCCCTTTTTCAAAATTAAATTTTGAAATTTGCGCTTCTCCAGCCGCTACTTGGTTGAAGAATTCATAAAGATAAACATATTCCTTGAAGACATGACTGCTTATTTCGTCATATACTAATTTTATGTTTTTCTTAAATGCTTTTGCAACAAATTCCACTATCTTTTCAGCTTTCTGCTCCTGTTTTATCTCATCAGTCTTCTTTCTTCTCTGGCCCTCAGAAACCCTTCTTAAAGACAAGTCTATATGGCCTTTCTCCCTATTTACATTTAGAACCAGGCAAACAACAATTTTCCCTTCCTTTACGTAATCGCCAATGTTCCTTATTCTTCCTGGAGCAATTTCGCTGATATGAATCAATCCAGAAAGACCATACTCTTCCAAATGAACAAAGACAGAATGGTAGTGTATCTTGGTAACTTTGCAAAGGAGCAATTCACCTTCTTCAGGAAGCCCTTCTCTTCGGTATAACATTTTATCCAAGAACCTCTAGGACTCTAGATTTAATTCTAGACTTCCCGCCAGTAGGCTCGACAATAACCCTGCCGCAGACAAGACAATTAACATAAGTAGAACTTTTGCCAAATACTATTTGCTCATTTTTACATTTTGCGCATCTGACCTTTACGAATTTGCTTGCATTCAATGATTCCATAAAACCACCTTGTGCAATAGAGGAAAATAACGCCTTTTTAAACGTTTCGAAATTTAAATGGAAAATGTTAAATAAAATTAATAATTATAATGAAAATACGGTTAATAATAAACAAATTTGTAATAAATTTTGTGGGGAGAACATATGGAAAATGAAAATGATCGTTTTATTGAAACATTAGATACTTTACTTGATGAAGGTACATCATCTATGAGAGATATTCATAAACGCACCGCAGAGTCATTAGGCGATGCTCTTTTAAAATTATATGATATGTTATGGAATTTAGACGAAGGCATATGGAACTTGCAAAATACCGCAGAAGGAGCTTTTTTTAATGCAAAGAATTTAATTATTGATCTGTATGAAAATGCAAGAAAATACCTTGAGGACTATATCGAAGAGGGAATGGGAAATACTGTGCCAAGACAAAATGCAACGTACATGATTGGTGGCAGAGTAAAAAGAGGATTTAATTTGGTTATGGAAGCAGTATCTTTTGCAAAAGAATATATAGAAGGTGTGATGAACGCATACGAAGACCCTGAAGGTCCAAACTCTCCTCGTAATCCACTGGACGTTTAGCAATTTGTTTAGCATATGTTTGCTTAAACTGACTTGTGGGCCCTTAGCTCAGCCTGGTCAGAGCGATTGGCTCTTAATAATTAATTACAAGAGTAACCAATAGGTCGGGGGTTCGAATCCCCCAGGGCTCATCTCACTGCTTTATCGCCAAAATATAATACCAGACATAAATAACTCATAAAAATTGTTAGTTGCAATTTTTGAAAATGCTAATAATATCAAAGAGGGGCAAAAGTTTTATAAACCATGTATTCATTCCATTAATCGAAGAGGTGAAACAGATAGTCGCCTCAATAATTCTTGAGGTTTTCGGAGAAAATAAAAATGGATATTGATGGATACATACAAGAAAGAGTAGGTGAGGTTGAAGCACGAATACTTTTATACATAGAGAGAGTTACAAATAAACAGAGATACAATCATTTTATTCAAACAGGAACTCAACTTTCCAAATCAATTTATTCTGGAAAATTCACAACAGAAGTTCCTGAACAAATAACTGGCAATTTTGGCGAAGCTGTCGGTTTGGCTTTGAGATGTATGGTAAATGGAGATCAAACTGCAACACTATTATCTGACGCTAAAGACAAATCTTTGCTCGGATCTGCATTACTAATATCCAAACATCCAGAAGCTGAAATTTATAAAGTCACTTATGTATTAATATTTAATAGTGCACTTCAACCACTTGGTCACCAAGCATATGTTGGAAACCCTCAAGAATTAACTGATTTGCTGGACGAATAAAGCTTTTGCCCCTTTTCTTCTTTTTCTTTATTGCCAAGACTGGGCTTGATAGAACGCATTTTCAAAAACTCTAAAATTTTGCCTTCGGCATCGTTGCACTAAATTTTAGGTCTTCCCGTTGGTCAGACGAAACTAACAGGAATTCCATACGTTATGCGATTTGAACCGAGTTCAAATGCACACAAAATGTAAGCATTTTGTTGTGTCTGGTAAACATTAGTAAGCGATTTGTGTTATGATTTACTCTTGTCGCTTACTAATACTACACAATATTTAAAAACCTTTAAAAATATAACGCTATTCTTAGGGAAAAATGGCTAATAAGAAAGACAAACCAAATCCAGATTTGAAGATAAATTCTACGAAAGACATCAAAGTAGATAAAAAAATAATAAATCAAGTAATAGGACAGGAAGAAGCTGTTGAAATAATTAAAAAAGCTGCTTTGCAGAGAAGGCATGTATTGTTAATCGGTGAGCCGGGAACAGGAAAATCAATGCTTGGCATTGCACTTGCTGAAATGCTGCCTAAGGAGAAGCTGGTTGATGTTGTTGCATTATTCAATCCAAATGATGAAAACAAACCTTTAATCAAGACTATCCCTGCGGGAGATGGACGTTTAGTAATAAATAAAGCAAGAATACAGGAAGGAGGAATGTTCGGAGGGCAAAATTTATTTTTGTTCATATTGGCCGTGCTTGCAATGATTGCTCCATGGTGGGCAAGAAAACAATACAATTCAGATATAATGTTTACTGCATTCTTTTTGGGAGGAATATTTTTCTTAGTTGGTTTTGTTATGGTGATGAACTTAAATAAAAAAATGGGTGGTAGAGCACCGCAGCCAAAGCTGATAGTAGATAATTACAAACAAGAAAAAGCGCCATTTTACGATGCAACAGGAGCGCATGCTGGCGCATTATTGGGAGACGTGCTTCACGATCCGTTCCAGACAGGAGGATTAGGAACGCCTGCAAATGAGAGAGTAGTTGCAGGTATGATTCATAAGGCTCACATGGGTGTTTTATTCATAGATGAAATTGCAACTCTACAGCCGCATACACAGCAAGAGCTTCTCACTGCGCTGCAGGAAGGAAAATATGCAATAACAGGGCAATCAGAACGATCTGCAGGAGCAATGGTAAGAACTGAACCTGTTCCATGCAAATTTGTTTTAGTCGCCGCAGGAAATATGGAAACTATAAGGAATATGCACCCGGCATTGCGTTCTAGAATCAGAGGATATGGATATGAAGTATACATGGGAGAAACAATGGAAGATACTCCAGACAACAGACTAAAAATTGCAAGATTCATAGCTCAGGAAGTAATTAAGGACGGTAAAATTCTTCATTTCAGCAATGATGCGATATCTGAAATAATTGAAGAAGCAAGAAGGAGAGCAAACAGAAAAGGGCACTTAACTTTAAGATTAAGAGACTTGGGAGGATTAGTCAGGGCTGCAGGAGACGTTGCATTAGAAGAAAAATCAGATCTTGTGAAAAAATCGCATATAACAAGAGCAAAGAAAATTGCAAGGACATTAGAGCAGCAGATTGCTGATAAATACATTGAAAGGAAGAAAGAATATGAAGTAATTCAAGTCATAGGAAAAAAAGTAGGGAGAGTAAACGGATTGGCAGTTATCGGCGGAGGAGGAATGTTCTCAGGAATACTTCTTCCAATTGAAGCTGAAGTCACTCCTGGAGGAAAGGAGTCTGAAATAATAGCGACAGGAAAATTAGGAGATATCGCAAAAGAAGCTGTAAAGAATGTTTCTGCAATTATAAAGAGATATTTCGGAGAGGATATTAAAGAGAAATATGATATTTACGTGCAGTTCCTGCAGACTTATGAAGGCGTCGAGGGGGATTCTGCATCAATTGCTGTTGCAGTTGCAATAATTTCTGCATTAAAAAAAGTGCCTATAAAACAGGATTATGCAATGACAGGCTCGTTATCAGTCAGAGGAGAAGTTCTTCCTGTAGGAGGTGTCTCAAGCAAAGTTGAAGCAGCTATTGATGCTGGAGTTAAATTTGTCGTCGTACCTAAATCAAATATCAACGACATAGTCATCGACAAAGATAAAGTGAATAAGATAAAGATAATTCCTGTAGAAACCATCTCAGAAGTGCTGAAAGAAGTCATGGATTGGAAAGGAAAAGAGAATATACTTAAGAATATTGGCGGAAAGTAATTTATCAGATCTTTATCTACTTTTACTTTTTTAGCGCCGCCAGCTAATAGTTATATCATCTGTCCTCAGATAAGGATGGATTTTTGCGTTTTTGATTTCAACTGTCTTTCCAGTTTTGTATACAAGGACTCCTGTCCATGCAATCATTGCGCCATTGTCGACATTGTATTGGTTGTCCAAGAAATATGCTTTTGCTCCCCTTTCCTTGCACATTATTCTAATCATCTCCTGCAGCCTCTTATTGCACGCAACGCCGCCTCCGAGAAGAACTTCGTCCTTATTTGAAAATGCAAGGCATCTTTCCACAACTTCAGTAAGCATTGCAAATGCAGTTTCCTGAAGAGAGTAGCATAAATCCTCTTTTGCATGCAAATTCTTTTTGTACAATGTTTTTAATTTAGTCAGTATTCCTCCAAATGAAACGTCCATACCTTTTACTGCATAAGGAAGCTCAATATAATTCTTCCCTTCTTTTGCCAATTTTTCTATTGATGGGCCGCCAGGAAATCCCAAATCAAGCTCCCTTGCAAAAGCGTCAAGAAAATTGCCTATGCCATTGTCAAGAGTTTCTCCGACAACAATATATTTGCCGTTGTGAAAAGTGATTATTTGTGTGTTTGCGCCAGACGCATACAAGAAAACAGGGTCTTTGGCATTTGTTAATAATCTTCCGATTTCCAAGTGTGCAATGCAGTGGTTGACTTCTACAAGAGGCTTTTTATATATGATTGCCAATGATCTTGCGCACATTGCGCCGACCCTCAGCATGTGCCCTATTCCTGGAGAAGATGAGTATGCAATAACGTCGATATCTTTCATTTCAAGAGTCTTAGAAGCGTTTTTGTTTATTTTGTTTAAATTTGTATTTGCTTCTTCTAAAGCTTCCTTAATCATTTTATCGCATACATCCGCATGATGGTCTGCAACTTTTCTGGGGATTAATCCACCTGCTTTTGTTTCAAAAAGAGATTTCTTATTCGCAAGAATTCTTCCTTTGTCGTCGCAAATTCCAACTCCAAAAGTATGCGCTGTTGATTCTATTCCTAGGCAGATCATTTTCACTCATTTATTAGTAATATTACTCATTTATCATGTTTTCCATTTAGATATTTATCTTATTTTAAATTATTTTAATTCAATACTTTGTCCTAGCAAACTCTAAACGAGTTTGCGTCGTCCTACATAATTTACGCAACTCGTATGACTTTGCGAAGCAAATACTCTACTTTGTGTACATTATTTACAGCGTTATTCGTACGGTTGAATGAAATGAAACCGTACTTAATGTTTTTCGTCAACCTTACAAAAATCTACGGATTTTTGAAGTTCACGAATCTTTGATTCGAGTAACTTTTTCTAAAAAGGCTGCGAACGAGGACAAAATATTGAAAATTTTATATTTATTAGATGCGCCAGAAGTATTAAATTAATTTTTGAATAGTTTCACTGTCAATTTGGCCATTAAATTTTAGTCTTAAGTTGCTAACTTGTTTATTTTGTGAATAAACAACAAGCTTTATAAACAACCTCTTTTCCAATCATGTAGACCAATGATTTATGAAGGCGAATGCCAGAGAGAGGTTATTGCAATTCTGATAATCTCTTCTAAAATTGGAGGGTGAACATGATGGTAGAAAACGACCAAATATATGAAATAATTGAACTCGCAAAATCAACAGGGAAGATAAGGAAAGGCCTTAATGAAGTTACTAAGTCTCTGGAAAGAGGAGAAGCAAAATTAGTCATTGTAGCTGATGATATCAGCCCTAAGGAAATTGCAATGCATATTCCTCTTCTTGCAAAGGAAAAGAACATCAAATGTTTTAAGCTTGGGACAAAAGAAGAATTAGGCGTTGCCGCAGGAGTATCCGTGCCGACGTCTGCCATTGCTGTTGTAAAGGAAGGAGAAGCAAGAAAATTAATTGAACAGCTTAAAGGTGAATAGATTTGTCTAAGAAAAAAATGTTTGAAAGGAAAAATGAAGGAGAGGCTGCACCAGAAGAACAAGCAGGAAAAGGCCAAGTTATATTTTCACCTGCGTTTGCCGCAAGAGTTGAAGAAGTCATAGGAAGAACTGGAACAAGAGGAGAAGCAACGCAAGTAAGAGTAAAAATATTTGAAGGCGGAGACAAAAACAAGATTATAAGAAGGAATGTAAAAGGCCCTGTGCAGATTGGAGATATTTTAATGCTCAGGGAGACGGAAATAGAAGCCCGCCCATTGACAAATAAACGCCAAGGAAAGAAAGTAGTTTAAGGCAGATAATAATTATTTTACAAACAAATTTACAAAGGTTGTGATAAAAATGGCAAGATGCAGTTTTTGCAGGACAGAGCTCCAAAGGGGCAGCGGAAAGATGTACGTAAAGAAAGATGGTTCTATTTTGTATTTTTCAAGCAGCAAATGCGAAAAAAATTACTTTTTAGGAAGAAAAGGCAGAGAAACCAAATGGACTGAAGAATACCATCAGCAAAAGAAAAAAGGAAAAGATAGTGCAGCAAAGAAAGATGCTAATAAATAGGTGTTGATAATGATTGAAAAGACTTTAGTGCTGATAAAGCCGGATGGCGTCGAAAGAGGGCTTATCGGAGAAGTAATAAAAAGATTTGAATATGTAGGATTGAAAATAGTCGGAATGAAGATGGTATGGATTGACAGGGAATTCTCAAAAAAGCATTACGAAGCCCACGTCAAAAAACCATTTTACAAAGGATTGGAAGATATGATAACTTCCGGACCTGTCGTCGCAATGGTATTGGAAGGAATACACGCCACTGAAATTACAAGAAAGCTTGTAGGTCCTACTGAACCAAGACAAGCTCCTCCTGGAACAATAAGAGGGGATTTTTCTCATCATTCTTATGCATATGCAGATAAAAAGAACATCGCCGTAAAGAATATAATTCATGCTTCTGAAAATACAAAAGATGCAAAAACAGAAATTTGTTTATGGTTTAAAGACAATGAATTACATACGTATGAAGCTGTGCACGAAAAGCATACACGATAGGATATAAGAATAAACCAGATATAATATAATAAATATAACATAAGAAAAATATAATTATAATATAACAAGGAAACATAAAATAATTAATGATTAATTTATGGTGATACACTATGGCTGAAAAGATGGTCGACCGTGTTACAAGGTTGATGAAGGAGCAGGATAGGATTAGGAATATCGCTATATGCGCACATATCGACCACGGAAAAACTACATTTTCAGACAATCTTCTTGCAGGCGCAGGAATGATAAGCGAAGAATTATCAGGAAAACAAAGAGTTCTAGATTTTCACGAAGACGAAATCGCTAGAGGAATTACAATAGATGCTGCAAATGTTTCTATGGTGCACAATTTTGAAGATGGCGAATATCTCATCAATTTAATAGATACTCCAGGACACGTTGATTTTGGAGGAGACGTTACAAGGGCTATGAGAGCAGTCGATGGAACGATTGTGCTTGTGTGCGCCGTCGAGGGGATTATGCCTCAGACAGAAACTGTTCTTAGGCAAGCATTGAAGGAAAGAGTAAAGCCAATATTGTTCATAAACAAGGTTGACAGGCTGATCAAAGAACTCCAGCTTACGCCTGAAAAGATGCAGGAGAGATTCATAAGAATAATAAGCAATGTAAATGAACTGATTAAAAATATTGCTGAAGAAGAGTATGGAGATAAATGGCAGATTAATGTGCAGGATGGAAGCGTATGCTTCGGCTCTGCATTCCACAATTGGGCATTGTCATTGCCTTATATGCAGAAGAAAGAGATTAATTTTCAGCAGGTTATAGAAGCTTACACAAGCGCCGACGAAAAATACAAGGAATTAAGAAAAAAAGCTCCGCTTCACGAAGTGATATTAAATTCAGTTATAAGGCATCTTCCAAATCCTAAAGTGGCGCAAGAATACAGAATCCCTAAATTATGGAAAGGGGATATTGAAAGCCAGCTTGGAAAATCATTAATTAACTGCGATCCATCCGGCCCATTAGGATTTGTCATAACGAAAGTTGTTGTTGATCCTCAGGCAGGAGAGATTTCTGCAGGAAGACTGTTTTCAGGAACAATGAAGAAAGGAGAGGAAGTCTACTTAAACAGAGGAAGATATAGAGCAAGAATACAGCAGGTTTATATTTACAATGGAGCAAAGAGAGAAATTGTAAACAATGTTCCATGCGGAAATATTATAGGCATTGCCGGAGCAAAAGCAAGACCCGGAGAAACTATAACATTTGAAGAAACGACTCCATTTGAAGAGATAAAACACTTATTTGATCCTGTCGTCACGAAAGCAATAGAAGCGAAAAATCCAAGCGACCTTCCAAAGCTTATTGAAGTCTTGAAAGCTGTTCAAAAGGAAGATCCGTCAATTAAAGTTGAAATCAATGAAGAAACAGGGGAGCATTTAATTTCTGGAATGGGAGAACTCCATTTGGAAGTTATCGAGAACAGAATTATAACAGAAAAGAATGTCCAGGTCAAAACTTCGAATCCTATTGTTGTTTATCGTGAAACTGTTACAAAAGAATCGCCTGAAGCTATGGGTAAATCGCCCAACAAGCATAATCATTTATTCTTTAAAGTTGAACCTCTCTCAGAAGAGATGGTTCATGCTATAAGGGAAGGCAAAGTTCCTGAAGGAAGGATAAAACAGAAAAGCGTCGAATTAAGAGACAAATTAGCAAAATATGGAATGAATATAAAAGACGCTGCAAATGTAAAAGATGTATTTGAAGGGAATATATTCCTTGAAGACGTTAAGGGAGAAGTCCATATGCCTGAAATAAGAGAGATGGTATTGGACATGTTTGAAGATGTTATGAAAGCAGGACCATTATCAAGAGAACCGTGCATTAAGATATGCGTAAGAATAACTGATGTCAAGCTCCACGAAGACGCGATACACAGAGGACCAGCGCAGATGTATCCTGCGGTAAGAGAAGGGATTAAAGAAGCAGTAAGGAATGCAGGTCCATTGCTATATGAGCCTGTACAAACATTATTATTCGAAGCTCCTGAAGAATACACAGGTGAAATATCCAAGCTTGTAGGAAATAAGCGCGGAAAATTGACAGACATGAAGCAGGAAGGATCATTAGTGCAGGTAAAAGCAAAAATGCCTGTCGCCGAAATGTTCGGCTTGTCGAATGATCTGCGTTCCGCAACAGGAGGCAGAGGAACATCATCGCTTATAGACCAGAATTTCGAAACGCTCCCTCGTGAATTGCAGGAAAAGATAATAAAGAGAATCAGAGAAAGGAAAGGCTTGGGAGAGAACGAATAAAAATTAGGATAAGAAGTTCTTATAACGACTCAAAAAACAAGATTTAAAAAATGGTTAGATTTTCTCTTCCAGATGGGTAAATTAGAAAAAGTAAGACAATTTTATGAAGGCAAAATAAAGAATAGAACTCAATCTAGATTTCAAATATGGGAACGAGGCGAAGCTGTCGGTCCTTCAATGACGCCATCAACTATGCATCAAGATTATAGAGATAAACTAGTTTCAATTCTTGATGATCTTGCAAGTCATACTTCAGGTTCTAGAATATTAAGTATTGGTTGTGGTAATGGATTTGTTGAAAGAGACCTATTAAAGTTAGGGTATCAAGTACTCGCAACTGATGTTTGTAAAGAAGCGTTAGAATTGGCCGAAGCTAAAGGATTAAATACAAGGTATCTGAATGCAACAGAAGGGATATCATGTATAGATGAAGCTTTTGATTTGATATTCTTTGATGGAGTAATAGGACATTTATTTGATGATAGTGGTTCAGTTGATTATATCTTTCAAGAATTGCATAGGGTTTTATCTCCACAAGGGGTTGTTTTAATTGGAAATGGGATTCCAGATAATGCAGAAAACATCTGGCATCTTGATCGTGCTGATTATTTCTACACGTCCCAAGCATTTTTAGAATCAAGACTTAAAGATAGCGGATTTGAAGCAATTCAATCAATTTTAGTTGTATATCAAATACCTGAAGTGGGTATACGAACACGAGTCTGGAGCTATGGATTCAAACCAAGAAATAAAGAAGCAGTACCTGATTATAATATAATTCGTCCATATAAAACTGTGACTGGTGTAAGTGTTGTTCAACTCTCAGACAGCGCTCCATTCACATATGTCATTGTTCAGCCAAGTGTAAGTACGCCACCTCATTTCCATCCATATACGTATCATGAGATATATGTAATTACCGGAAACATGGAATTTATAGTTGATGACATCACTACTAGACTACAATCGTCGTTCGATAGAGCTCAAATAATTAATAAAGATTTTTTATCTAAACTACCCGTTGTTAAAATTCTTCCAAACCAAACTCATTCTATTAGGAATATAGGAAAAAATTCAGCAGAGATTTTATGTTATGAAAACCCGCCGCATAAATAGTTTTTCCGTCTTATTCGAATCAAAAATAGTAAAAAGC